>Ga0207091_1154_pt1 | contig 16119 bp, 15 predicted proteins | sample Alteio_BWMinHeat_47_FD_153534 | JGI IMG/M metagenome (GOLD analysis project Ga0207091, IMG submission 153534) | Enriched cells from forest soil in Barre Woods Harvard Forest LTER site, Petersham, Massachusetts, United States -... | ecosystem: Environmental > Terrestrial > Soil > Temperate forest >... | reverse complement strand
TCACCTGCAAGGCAATGCTGTCCTCAATCCCGGCAAATCCTTTTTCGATTTCAAACCCGGTATGAAGCTTTCTGATTTCATCACTGTTTTTATGCCCCGCTATACCGGAGCCGACGATCAGTTCATCATGGCCTCTCATGCAGCCCGTTTGAAAATGAGCAAGTGTTTCATCCAATCCCTGAAGCATGCTACGCCGGCAGACTCACTTCGGCCCTACAAAAATGCCCTGACCTGTGTCACCTGTCACAATCCGCACGTGAGTGTCCGCGAAACGGGTAACGGGGTGTTCAACGCCGCCTGCATGAAATGCCACAACGATCAGAAAAACAATGGATCGTGCAAAGCTCCGCCGGCCGAACGTAAAATTCAAAACGACAACTGCGTGTCCTGCCACATGCCACGTTCGGGAGCGACTGATATTCCCCATGTTACCGTACATGATCATTATATACGTGCAATCCGTCCGAAAACTGATGTCGCACAGGTGAAGAAATTTATCGGCTTGTACGCTGTCAATGATGATCATCCTTCCGGAGCCACTAAAGCAAAGGCCTATGTCAATTACTATGAAAAGTTTGATTCGAAAAATTCTGCTTTGCTGGATTCCGCTTTAGTTTATCTTCCATCAGCTACACAGCTTGAACTGAAAACCGATTTCCAGGGATTGGTGCAGGTCTGCTTTCTGAAACGGGATTACCAGGGTATTGCTGATCTGGTGAGCAGAGCCGGAAAAGGATGGGTGCTAACGACCAGTCTGATACATAAAAATCTGAGTAATGATGATGCCTGGACTGCTTACCGAATCGGCGAAGCCTTACATGGCCTTCAAAAGCCGGAAGCGATCGAGTTTTATCAAAGGGCAACGGATCTGGCACCATTCATGCTCGACTTTCAAAGCAAGCTGGGCATTGTGCTCATGGAGCTGAACCGGACCGAAGAAGCGGGAAAAGTATTTGATTTCATTATCCGCGAAGATGACCGGATTGCTTCTGCGCATACAAACAGAGGGCGAATCTGGTTTGTGCAGGGACACTATCCGGAAGCCAAAGCCTGCTATGACAAAGCTTTGATGCTTGATCCCGATAATTTGTCTGCAATGAAGAATCAGGTAGATTTGCTGATCACACAACAGGCGTATCCGGAAGCGAAATCCATGCTGAACAAAATATTGAAACGTTATCCAGAGGATAAAAGTGCGAAAGCCTTGCTCGAAAAAATGAAAAGCCTGAATCTGATCAGTCGCTCATGACAACCCAAACACGAAAACCTTATTTGACTGTCCTTCTCGTTCTGGGGATTCTCCTGCTTGGTGCCGGATTCTGGCTCTACCGGATGGTCTATCTTCCGAATGTGGAACTGGGAACCAGGCATTCTGAATATTTTTATGTGCATACGGGATGGACCTATACGGATGTCGTGAATTCGCTGGTGGAAAAGAAGATCATCAAAAGCCGGGGTTCTTTTGAATGGATGGCCAAACTGAAAAAATACGATCAGAATATAAAGCCGGGGCGCTACCGGATTCTGGAAAGCATGAGCAACCGTGCGCTGATCAATGTGCTCCACAAGGGCGATCAGGAACCTGTCCACTTTACACTCAATGCGGTCCACTCCAAACAACAATTGGCTTCACGGGTGGGAGGGAAGCTTGAAGCCGATTCGCTTGCTTTGCTCCAGATGCTGAATGACGATGTCTATCTGTCACGGTTTGGAATGAATTCGAATACGATACTCACGCTTTTTATTCCTGAAACATATGAATTTTACTGGACGACGTCGGCCGAAGAATTCATGGACCGGATGGCAAAAGAATACAAGAAATTCTGGACCGAAGAGCGCAAATCCAAAGCCAGAGCCGTTGGTCTTAGTCAAACCGAAGTCATCACACTGGCATCTATCGTGCAGGAAGAACAAAGCCGCTTTGATGATGAGAAGCCAATCATTGCAGGCGTCTATCTCAACCGCCTCCGGGATCATATGCCGCTCCAATCAGATCCCACCGTCAGATATGCGATTGGTGATTTTACGGTCAACCGGATTCTGACGGAAGACCTGAGGACTGAATCTCCCTACAATACTTATCTCCATACCGGTCTTCCTCCCGGTCCGATTTGTTTCCCCGAAACAAGTTCGGTGGATGCTGTATTGAACCGGCAAAAGAGCAAGTATTTGTATATGTGTGCCGAGTTCGGAACTGGCCGGCATAATTTTGCAGAGAATTTCGAGCAGCACAAAGTGAATGCGAAGCGTTACCGCGAAGCCTTGGACAATGCAGGGATCAAGCGCTGAGATTTGATGTTACTTTCATTAAGTGTACTCCTTAAATAAAATGAATAGTTTAAAAAATACAATTCTATACTGTATTTTCAATACATTTGCGGCCTTGATTTAAGGCTATGAAAAACAGATGTTCTTGTTTCGTTCTCGTCGGTGTGTTATTCAGTTCACTGTCAATCGCCAGGGCACAATCACTGGAACGCTCCGTAATAGCCTCCTCCGGAGGGCAGGGTCAGAGTGCGACAGCACAAATAACCTGGACCTGCGGTGAAAGTGTCGTTCCTACCCTCAAATCGTCCACCAATTATTTGTCGCAGGGGTTTCAGCAGCCAGGTACTTTACTTGTAACCGGGCTTCCTGCGGATTTACCCGGTCTGATCGGTTTTACCGTATTTCCGGTTCCTTGCGGCAATCAGTTGGATATTCAGGCATCGGGTGCTTCTGCCAGGATTATAACCTGGACCTTATTCAGTTCAGGAGGAGCGCAAATCAAATCAGGAAAAATGACGGATCTCATCTCCCATCTCGATATGGCGGATTTGCAATCGGGCCAGTATATTCTCAGGATGACTGATGAAGCATCGGGTTTTGTAAAATCATACAGCATAATTAAAATGAATAACTGATGAAAAAATGTATTTTATTTTCTATTTCGCTTCTGGCTTCTTTCTTCCTGCACGCTCAGGCTCCGGCAACAATCAATTACCAGGCTGCTGCCAGGGATAATGCCGGAAATGTTCTTGTCAATCAAGCCGTTTCTTTCCGGCTGACCATTCTGCAAGGGAGTGTTGCCGGTACATCGGTCTATCAGGAAACGCATGCTGTGTCAACCAATGCTTTGGGATTGGTAAACTTAACGATCGGGGCTGGCGTTGTAACTCTGGGCACTTTCCAATCAGTCAACTGGGCGGCTGGTCCTTTCTATCTTCAGGTAGAGATGGCCGTAGGCGCTGGCGCATTTCAGCAAATGGGAACATCCCAGTTTGTGAGCGTGCCTTATGCCTTGTATGCCGCAAAATCGGGCAATAAAGTGTACGGCGGTCCCGGGATCACGGTTAGCAACGACAGCATTCAAAGCGTATGGACCAAAACGGGAGCAGATATCCAAAGCAACAATTCAGGGAATGTAGGCGTAGGGATGAGCCCGGCCAATCAGAAGCTTGAAGTGAACGGAGGCGTCCTGATTTCCAACACGACCAACAGCACGCCAGGTTCTGTAAGATATTCTGCTGCCGGCGATTTTGAAGGAGCTACTGCAACGGGATGGAAATCACTGACCAAAACAGCTGTGAATTACTACGAGCTGACCAGCTTTCATCAGGTGACCTCATCCGTGCGCGATAAAATGGTACTCTCAACCGATTCACTTATTGTTCCTGAAACGGCCAATTATCTGATTATTTATACTGGAATCGGGCTTAACAACAATTCCTATCTCAACACAACCAATATCTATGATGGAGGAGGCGAAACAGGGGTCATCAATGTCAGCAATAACCTGAATTGGGTAGGTCAGAACTATGCTTTCTTCTTCAGCGGATACAACGGCTATTCCCCAGCCGGGGGATTTCATGAATATGTGAATCTGGCGTTTTCCGTAGCAACCTATTCGAATTTAACCGCTGGCAATGTACTCAAAGCAGGAGCCGTCGTCCTCTCGGGAGGATCATCGGCCCCGGTTACCAATTGGAGCTTCACGCCCTATAAAATTCAATTGATCAAAATGAATTGATTCAGATCATCCCGGTTGGGTGGATTTTCAATTTCCCTAAGTAATCCAGGGCTTTCATTCCTCTTCTTATTTCGTCATTCCTTCCCGCCGGGTAGCGATCTTTATTTGCCGAAACCCAACCATTGTCTCTTCATATGCATCTATATGGCATGGGTTTACCTTGAAGGAAACGGTGTTCTGACAATGTCAATTCAGATTGAAAACTGATATCAGTCATACTATTACCGACGGAGATTGTCTTATTTTGTGAAGCTTAGAACTCATCCGTAAAAAGATCCTCGTTATCATATAATTTATACTTTGATTTGCCTTGTCCTTTCGGGCTGAATGTTTGCTGAGAAGACCCCGGTTGAGAAATTCAATTACTCTGACGAATTATGAAGAAGATTCTATTGCCTGTTTTGATGTGTGTTTTAATCACAGTGCAAAGCAAAGCCCAGACAGACAGCCTCCTGCTTTCAATACAGGATACCGCAAAAAAAGCTCCGCTTCTTCCTTCAAAAATGATTTTTACCCAGCGCTTTCTGTGGGGTGAAAAGGGGTTTCTGCGTGTAACCGGTGTTTCACCTCTGACTGAAGCGAACCGCGAAAAAGAATTGAAACTACGACGCGGTATGCTCGTTACACACCAGATCCTCGGTTATGTTACCCTGGGAGGAATGATTGCGCAAGGCATCGTAGGTCAGCAACTCTACAATGTTCTCGGAAATAAGGAGTACACCAAAGGCGGTCCGGGAAAAAGCCTGAATACCTTGCACAGCCAATTGGCAGCGGGTGTCAATATCACCTATTTCAGTACCGCTGCGATGGCGTTGTTTTCACCACCTCCTTTAATCAACCGAAAATCAAAAAAAGTAAGTTCCATCCGGCTTCATGAAGATCTGGCCATCGTTCATTTTACGGCCATGGTTGCAACAAACATATTGGCGAATTATGCACGAAGAGACCCCACGCTGAGGGCCTATCACCGCGATGCGGCCTATACGGCATTCGTCGCCTTTACACTGGCTATGGTTGTCATGAAATTTTAGCCAATGCAGCTCATCTACCATATCTGAAAAAAATAACAATCCATGAAAACAATTCTGATCGGCATATCTGCTCTCCTGCTTTCTGCGGCAATCGCGGGTAAGCTCACCTTGAAAGCAGATAAAGCCACATCGAGCATTACCTACCACTGCGTGCATCCACTGCATGAATGGGACGGGGTAGATAAAAATGTGATCTGCGTGATGAACTATCTGGATTCATCCAATTCCATTGAAAAAGTGGCCATGCTGGCAAAAGTTGCTGATTTTGATACCCAAAATTCCAACCGGGATTCTCACGCCATGGAAGTTCTGGATGGCATCAAATACCCGAATGTCACCTTCAGCAGCACAAGCATTGTTGCCGACGGCAATCATCTGAAAGTGAATGGGAATTTGAATTTTCACAATGAAATCAGAGCCATCTCTTTCGACGCGGTGCGTGTAGATGCAGACAAGCAGATCTCCGTGACCGGGAGTTTCAGCATCTTGCTGTCTGACTATAAAATTGCGCGCCCCTCATTTATGCTGAAAGACATGGAAGATAAAATGGATCTGTCTTTCGTCATGGTCTTTCACAAACCCTGATCCGCATGCGCTGTCCGGCCGGGCAGAGTATCAGGCATAAGCGTTCAAATCAATTTCCGGTGGCCACAGGCGAATTTGCAGCTTTATTGAAGCGCCTTTATCAGGACCAGTGTTCGGTTTTCAGTAATGAAACAAATCAGAGACCTTATAACGCGCAAGCCCGGCAAATTCTTTACGGAATGATTGCCGGGCTTGTATCTGAAACGCTGACTTGCATCAGGTAAAAAGAATGGAATTAGTGTTTGATGAATTTGATTTGTGTTTGCACATCGGCGGTCAGCACTCTCAGTGTATATAGCCCTTCGGGGAGTGAACCAATGTCCATGGACAAGAGTGTTCCAGCCGGAAAAAGAATCTCTTGTTTGTCAAGTACACGGTTTCCCAGCAAATCGAAAATGGTCAGTCGCACCGAACCTGAAATGTTTGCAGGCAGTGTCACATTCAGAACGGCATTCGCCGGATTCGGTGATAAGGTAATCGTGTTGTACGCCTTGCCCGCTTGGATGCCCGTGTCACTGAAATTATATGGAGCAGAAGAGGAGGAGCAGCCATTCGCATTTGTAACTGTTACAAGATAGTTCCCGTTTTGAGTGACAACAAAATTCTGTCCGGTGGCACCCGGTATCAGCGTTCCGTTCAGATACCACTGGTTTCCTGTAGCAGAGCTGGATATCAGGGAAGTGATATTCTGTGAGATTGTTGGAACAACCGGCAATGCATTGACCGTTAACGTAGCCGTATTGGAATTGCTGCTGCTGCATCCATTCATTACGTCACAGTAAACAGGACCTCCGTCGGCTTGTACAAGCCCGCTCAGGGTGTATGGGTTTGTCGTTGCTCCGCCTATCGGGTTCCCGTTGTCATACCACTGATACGAAATCGATGAGCCTCCGCTTGCTGAGACTTTAAATTGTACCGCTGAACCCAGGCATTTTGCAGTATCTGCAGGTTGTGCAATCAGCTTCACCGGATTACAAAGAAAGAGTAAATCACCATACGGATAATTGCCGGTAGCTGCAGTCAAAATCTGCTTGCCTTTGAAACTGAATGTTGCCGGGATGTATTCAAAAATTTCACCTTCTTCAGTAGCTGAGCCGCCATTCACAGTTGTTCCGAACAACTTTCCTTTTGGCCCCTGAACGAGCGAGCCTTGAGCAGAATTCCCTCCAATCCCGCCAAGGAAACTGTAACGAACGGTTAACGTTACTGCTGCCGTATCAAATTCGAAAATGACTCCGACCAGATTCGTTCCACCTGCAGATGTAAGTCCGTAGAGCTTTCCGTTTGCACCTTCAAACAAGGATCCGTAGGGCGTCGACCCGTTTGGTCCGGTCAGATCTGCCAGTTTGGTACAGATGCCGGTTGCCGCCGAGAATTTAAAAACCGTTCCTGTACCGGCGCTGCCACCACTGGCTGTCATTCCATACAGGGTTCCGGTGCTGGTTTGGATCAGTGCTCCCTGAGGATTAGCCCCGAGCAAAGGGCCGTCAAAATTTATTTTGTTGTTGAAGGTGGATGTATTCAGATCATATTCAAAGAGAACTCCGTTGTTGCTGGATCCTCCCTGATAGGTCATGCCGTAAAGTTTTCCATTGCTTGCCTGCAGCAATGTGCCCTGCGGACTCAATCCATCGGGAACCGGATCGAAATCAAACCGGTTGACAAAGATTGAGGTGCCAGGATCGTATTCAAAAATAACGCCTGCATTGTGAAGTCCGCCGCCGGTGGTTAAACCATACAGTTTGCCGTTACTGGCCTGTATGAGTGAGCCGCGCGGACTGAATCCATTGCCCGTGCCATTGAAATCGACAAGCTTGGTGTAGGTTGACGTGGCAGTGTCGAAAGAGAAGAGCACTCCGATTCCACCGGTTCCTCCGGTTGTTGCTGTTCCATACAGCAATCCATTTGACGCAAGCATTAGTGCTCCGGCAGGTATGCCGCCGTTTAAAGCTCCGTTCATATCAATCTTATTGATATAAGTCAATGTCTGCGGATCAAATTCAAACAGCACACCATCCCGGTTCAGTCCGCCGAAAGTTGTTGCACCATACAATTTGCCGTTTACACCCTGCAGCAATGAGCCACTCGGATTGGCTCCGTTACCCGCGGTGAAATTCAGTTTGTCAATGAGCGTCGCGCTGAGCGTATCGTATTCAAATATGATTCCGTTTCCGGTATTCCCTCCATTGAAAGTCATGCCGTACAATTTTCCGTTCGCTGCTTCCAGAAGCGAACCGTTCGGATTTGACCCATTCGACGCTCCTGCAAAATCAAGTTTGTCTATCAAGTTGGAGCCGGCAAGATCGTATGAGAAAATAATTCCCAGATTGTTTAAACCGCCGGCCGATGTCATTCCATATAGTTTTCCGGTACTGGATTGCATCAGTGAACCCATCGGATTCGCTCCATCGGCAGTGCCGCTGAAATTCAGTTTTCTGGAATATACCGCTGTTGCCGTGTCATACTCGAAGAGTACACCAAGGCCATTGGTTCCGCCAATGGATGTCATTCCATAGAGCTTCCCGTTTTTAGCCTGGACCAGAGAGCCATTCGGATAGGCGCCCGAGGTCAATGTGTCCAGATCAACACGTTTGGTATATGTCGACTCGGAAAGATCGTATTCGAAAACGACCCCCGCATTGTGAATGCCTCCCGAAGTCGTCATGCCATATAGTTTTCCGGTCGATGTCTGAACGAGCGAGCCGTTCGGATGTGAACCGTCGGCGACTCCGCTGAAGTCGAACAATTTGAGGTATCCGTTTGTTGCCGGGTTGTATTCGAAAATAACGCCCATGTTGTTGTTTCCTCCGTAGGTCGTTAAGCCGTACAATAAATTGTTGGAGGCTCTGATCAGCGAGCCATGTGGATTGGCACCTGTGGCTGTTCCGCTAAAATCCATTTTGTCTGTATATACCGATGTAGCAGGATCGTACTCAAACAGGATGCCGCCACCTGCCGCCTGACCAAAAGAGGTCAGTCCGTAATATTTGCCGTTGGCTGCCTGCACCAGATCGCCATAAATCTGAGCTCCGGGCTCGGTACATAAGAATGAATATTTCACGGTAAGATTCGTGCCGGCCGTATCCGTCTTAAAGATGGTGCCGAAGTTGGAGGCCCCGCCGCTGTTGCCCATTCCCCAGAATACCTGGGCCTGAAGGTTACCTGATAACACAAAAAAGGAAACGAATGCAAACAGAATTGTGTATAGTTTTTTCATATGTTTTGTATTGTTTACTGAAGAAGTTAGATCCGAAGTGTATTGTTCAATGTTCCGCCTTCAGGCACGCTGCCGCAAAAAAATTCCTTTATTTCCAATACGTTCTATCTGCGCAATTGGTTACACAATTCATCATTTAAACCGGAAGTATGGGCGTCGGACAAAGTAAATATACCAAGTTTTAGGATCGATTCTGCGCTGCAGATAACTTCTGCTACTTGACCCGGTGAAGAGGCTAGTTTTCGATTAAGCCTGCTTTCTGTTTCTTCTCGTAGTCTCTGACTAGCAGCGAATACCAGGCCACACCTACACTATAGAGCGCGGCCGTTATGAGAAATATGTTAGCATAATCGACCCCTTTGTTTCTGAGGATGCCGAACATCAATCCGCTAAAGAACCAGCTTCCGCTCCAGATTGCAGCGGTCAGCGCGCTGACAACTTCCTGGTTTCGTTTTCCAACATACTTCATGACGACTTCAGAAGTCATCGGTCCAGCCAGGTTCATCAAGGGTTGTCTGAGCAGAAAACATCCGATTGCGATATAGACGGAAATGCCGAGCTGACTGTAATATTGGGTGGTGGCCATGAGAATAAGTGCAATGATGGCCAGCGACTGTGTAGTCGGTATGGCAATTTTGTAGCCGATTGATTTTTTTATGTTGGGAACGAGAAGTGCCGCAAACAGAATCAGAATGGATGCCACCAGATTAGTCAGATTAAAGGCCGGGTTGCTCAGATGATGGACTGTGGTGAAAAAAAGACTGATGAAAGGAATCGTAAATCCGGCGCCTACTGCAATGATCAGCGTAGGTATAAGCGCCTTGACAATCAGACTCCGGTCGGAACGGTCGGAGTTTTTGTCAAACGTTTTGGGCGGAGGAATGTGTTCGGTCAGTCTGACCCGGCTCACCAGAAAGATGCCGATGAAGCCACAGCCAACCATTCCATACAAAAGTCTGCTCTCTGTAAACAGTTCGGGCTTTGCATAATTGAACACCGAAAAAACCACACTCGCCAGTATCGTTGCTGCACTCCAGGTTGCATAGCTGAGTGAAATGCCGCTAGTGTGGTGTTCTGCTTCTGAATTCCGCAGGATGAAAGGCAACACAGGAATCTGCATGCAGGTAAATGAGGCGCCCCAGAGAATTTGCATGGCATGGTTGAGAAGCGTATTGTGCAGATGCACGGTATACAGAATTCCGATTGCAAAAACCGGGACACACAAACAGGCCGTGTAGAACAAAGGCATCAGTTTCTTTTGGCGGATGTAGATGCCGACGAACAATGCACTGGTCAGCACACCCAGATATCTGAATTTGATGGCATCGGCTATTTGCCCATCCGAATACTGTTCGGCGTGCATATACAATGGCAGGTTGGAAAGGAAAGACGAGTTGATGAGCTGCAGGAAAAATTCAGCACCAAGAATGTAGAGAATGTGCCTGGGTAATTTGACGTACTCGCGTAGAAACTGGAACATAAGGATTATTCGGTAACCACTATCGCAGTGGCTTCAATTTCCACCAGGAGAAATGGATTGATCAGTGCCTTGACTTCAACCATTGTCGATGCGGGACGGATATCATGGAAGAATTCTCCGTGTGCTTTTCCGATTTCTTCCCACTTCGAAATGTCAGTTGTAAATATCCGTGTCCTGACGATGTCATTCATTCCGCAACCGGCTTCGTTTAAAGCCTTCTCAATTTTTTTCAGGATACAACAGGTTTGCGTGTAAGCATCTCCCTCACCGATAATTGTTTCTCCATCAACGGCGGTTGTTCCTGCCACTTCGATCGTGTTGCCGATACGCACAGCTCTCGAATACCCAACGCTTTTTTCCCATGGGGCGCCGGATGAAATATTAATTCGTTTTGTGCTTGTCATGGACTGAATATTTTGGATCAAAGCGGATGAACATGGCAAACCAGATCGTCCGTGCGTAACGAAATGCCAGCGGAAGGATAAGAATCATCAGGGCTGCATTGGTGCCAAGGATCGCCCAATCCGACCATCCCATGACCAGCCAGAGGAACAGCACGGTAACGAGCGATAAGCCAACTGAAATTCCGTAACTGATATACATGGATCCCCACCAAAAACCAACTTCAGGAAGATTCGATTGTCCGCAGACCGGACAGTTGTCGGGCATGGCATAAATCAGTCGAAGATTGTACGGGTTGTTGGACAAAAACATCGCTCCTGAATGACACCGGGGGCACTTTTGATGAAGGATAGAGTAGAGCAGGTAGTCGTGGTTCATGGCTCAGTTTGAATGGGTGTGCTTGTCTGAAACCGCTTCAATAAAAAATCAGGGCTAAGATTCCAAAGATCAGGATGAAGATAACGAATGCCCATCCGTCGGCAGGAAAATAGTTGTAATACTTAATGAAAAATGCCTTGAGTTTTTGCATATCAGGTTCTTGCATGCAAAGGTAAGCTTTCTGTGCTTTCTGCCGGAGGAATGTTCAAGGAAAGACGACGGGAGGCAAGCGGATACTATCCTATCCTTCAGCTTTGTTGCTGAGCCGGTTCAGGAAAACCCGACAAACTCGTTGGCCCTTGTTTTTCAGGGTCAAGAATCCTGTATTTAGTCAGAATGTAGTACGCAAATCCGGTGGTTATCAAGGCTGAACTAACTATGACAAGGGGTTGAAGAATGAGTCTCCAACCGTTTCCGCTAAGCGATGAGAGCAGGAAGGCAGGCGAGAGGCAAGCGACAAGGGCAATCCCTGCCAGCGAAAATCCTGTAGGAATGAGGAAGAAGGTCCGTAAGGGCCAGATGCGGTTGGCCAAAAGAAGTGCGATTCCGCCGAGGAAAAGGAATATTTCCCTGGAGTCTGCAAATCCATCCATATGCAGCGGGATAAAAAACAAAAGTGATGCAGCAACAGAAGCAAAAAGCGGAAAACCTGTTCCGGGCTGACGGAATTCGAGGAGTAATCCCAGTGCGATGATAAAGATCAACAAAAAGCTCAGGAAAGGCTGCAAGAGGAAATCCAGTATCCGCTCAAAAAAACGGGGGTGGTAATTGTACAAGACAATATTGGCAGCACTCAGTGCAGCAGATGCAGGTGCAGCAGCGGCCTGTGTATGAACAAGGAGAGGTGTCGGGCTGGTGGAGTTGCAGGATAACACAGCTGATGATTTCTGGTCATTCGCTTTTACACCATGATTGACAATGGAGTTTACATACGTTTTGTATTTTTCCTGGAATTGATTTTCAGCCATCGAGTAGACCGAAGTTTTCACCTGATTTTGATGGTCACTTTTGTCGGATGAGTCGGCACGCAGAGAGATAATGGCTCCGCTGCCTTTGCTTCCGTTGTCAATGAAAACAGTCATCGGCTTATTGTATTCAGTCAGTTTGTTTCGAATATCCATAGCAGCTCCATCGAAGTCTGCAAACGCGTTCAGATGAATGTAAACCAGATCAACATCCAGATTCATCGCCTGGCGCAAAGCTTCATTGGTATGATGTCGTGCAGGTATGGCACCCAGTTCGGTATTCGCACCAAATTCGTAAATGCGTGCCCGGGATACATTTGCATCGGCAGGAAGGGCATTGGAATCCCTGACAGCGGGAGCAGGTGTGGTCTCTTTTTTATCTGAAATAATTGCCGGAAACCCCAGCGTGATGTTGAAGATGAATGGATTTTTACCGCCGGCACCCTTCACATCGGTCGGAACCGGAGCCCCTGGTGTATTTACAAGCGAGCCGGCAGAAGGAGTGGTGGCCGCGACAGCAAAGTTCACCGCAGCCAGCAAGACCAGAAGTATAAACAGTCGGAACAGATGCAATGCCTTGATGCTCATGGTTTTCAATAATACTGCTAAGGTAGCGAAAATCCGGTTTTTAGGCTAAAAGGGGTGTTAAAAATTGTGAAGAGACGGCTTCCTTCATTATTTTTTCGCCTTTTCTGAATTTTCCTTCAGTCTGAATTTAACAATTCTGCTTATCAGCCGGACAGGAAGGGGCCTGCCATAGGGGAACTGAACAGCACCTTTCGACTCCTTGTAAGCGGAGAGTTCTTGTTTGAAAGCCGAAATTCCAGAAACTCTTGGATAAAACCCGATGTGATGCGTGTGTGCTGCGTACCAAACCAACATGCCTTTGTATCTGAATGCCGGCATTCCGTAACTGATAATTTCCTCGGCTTCAGGCGCCGCCTTTCTGATTGTCGCACGCAATTGCAAAAGCAGAACCTGAATGTCCTTGGGGAAACCCTCGAGATAGTTGTCAAAATCAATTGGTTTGGTTCTAGGCATAGGTTAACTCATTTTTCTACATTCCAGCGTTTGAGTGGCCGGATGAAATCTGTTAACGACAAATTTCCAGCCCGGATGTGATAAAGATAACAAAAGCAAGGCGGATACTCAAGCACCGGAAGCCGCATGAACTGAGTAGCAAAACCCGGGTGCCGGGATTATGAATGTTTTTATACCTTTTCGCAGACGATACGCATGTTTTTTAAGCAGCAAGTAACCGGCTGGCAAAGTGCTGGACAGAGTGGATTGTGTATAACCCACCGGCTAGGGTGACAAACCGCCCTTGGTCTAAATGAATTCAAACGTATCTTTCTATACCCGATGCGTTATACTTTCAAACGAATGCACAGGTGTTTCTCTTGTTTAAACCGATTTGCCGCATGAAAATAGTCGGAACTGTACTCGTAATATTGCTTTTTCTTTCCTGCAGGACATACAAAAACACAAGAATGGCCTGTTTGACCGGCGATGGGTTAACTGTTGATTTTGTAGACACTCCAGGAAATAAGACTTGTCTGACCAAAGCAGATCTTGAAACGATGCGCGGAAATACGGATAGCCTGAATATTTATCTGAGCCCAATCTATCTGGATTACAATACCAAATGCATTGGCTTATACGAATACATTCTGATGGATAAGCCAACCAGATATCAGGATCACGGTTATTATCAATATCTCCTCAAGTTTGAAGATAAAATAGAATTGGCAAACGTACCGGCAAAAGCCGACACGATTCTGGCCGAATTTTTCAAAAAATACAGAAAGAAATATTCAGCCCTCGATCAGAAAGCGATTAAAGAAAGCTTTAAACAGCAAGGCCATTTCACGGGCGGGTTTTGATTGGTATCTGAACAGAAGGCGGATAGTCGCATCTGTTTATTTTGTATCAAAGGTACCAGCAGGCTTGGTCAGGCTTCGTCCTTAGTGGTTCGGATCAAACTGATACCGGATACAAAAAACACTGCCCCCAGGAGTCCGTACATGACCAGCCCTTTGATGTCATGCGTGGCTCCTGTTGTGTTCACAAAAAGAATGGCCGCGTAAATGAGTCCGATGATGCCGAGAATAGTCAGTATGGCTCCGAAAAGTCGTTTGAGATTCATGTTTTGTGCTTTGAGTTTGTTGATTGAAGGTACAACAAGCCATAAGCCACGCAAGTTCAATTTCGTTCATCCGGTATTATTCAGGCATCAAAGCTGGATTCTGCAGCCTGGCATCAAACATAAATAGGACAGCCTGGGTTGGAATCCGCATGATTGTATCCGGATAAATCGGACGAATTCCCGTGTTCGGATCCGGCAAATCATTCCCTTTAACTTTTTATCCAATCTTCAGATGTCAGCACGTCTGCCTGACGCGGAAAAACTTTTGTAGTCAGCACGCGGTGCACTTCCTCATCTGCATCTGCGCAGCCATCCGACAATACGGTTAAGCGGTAATCTTTATCCGCTGCTTCCCGCAGCGTGGATAGAACAACGCCGCTGGTGGCAATGCCGGTGAGTATCAGGTGCTGGATATTCTTTGCTCTTAAAATGACTTCGAGGTCGCTCCCGGTAAAGGCGGATATACGGCGTTTGGTCACAGTCAGTTCGCCCGGCAAGGCCGCAACAGCAGGATCAATTTTTATCCACTCATCCATATTCGTTTTTGCCAGACGCTCTTTGCTGGCCGAAAAACCTTTGTTGTTTGTACTTATTTCAGGCATACCTGGTCTGAAACCTACGATCACATAGATAACCGGTATGTTCAGCTTGCGTGCATGGGCTATGACATGAGCCACTTTTCCGGTTAATTCTTTGGCATTCGGGAACATCCCCAATATACCTGTCTGAATGTCCATTACAAGAAGGGCTGTGTTTTGTTTCGTTGTGTCCATGGTTTTTGTTTTGTTGAGATAGGTTGGTTATATATTTTTGATGATCTCGGTTTCCAGCTCCGGGAGCTTGTCCATTTCTTTTTTATTCAGTTTGTCCTTTCTCAGAAAACTGGAAAACACCAGCGCGATAATCAGTGCTATAATGCCTTGACACAGCAAGGTAGAAGGCGCTCCGATCTGCTGGGAAATAGCTCCGGTAAGCAAACTGCCCAAGGGTAACATGCCAAAAACAGACATGGCTAAAAAACTCATGACCCGTCCCCGCATCTGCGCATCGACACTCACCTGGATAATCGTCAGACAGATGGTGGTCTGAGACATCGCTCCAAATCCTGCGAGGGTCGCAAACAACATGGCCACCGGAAAATAGCTGATCTGGGAAAATAACATAAGTCCTGCACCCATGAGGAGTATATTTCCAAGCAGGACAATTTTCAAATCTGTTCCTTTTTTTTAATGACGCCAAAAACAAGGTCCCCAGTAAAGCTCCCAAACCCATAAAACTGCTGATATACCCAAAGGTGTCAGCATCTCCTTTGAAAATCTTTTTGGCAAATTCAGGCAAAAGCGTATCATACGGCAAAACAAGAAGACTGATCAGCGAGAGCATCAGCAAAATAATGCCTATTACCGGTGTGCGCTTCACATATTGAAATCCCTCTGTGAGCTCTGCAGTGATATTCTTCCCGGATGTGACAGGTTTGAATGCCGGAGGTTTCATCACCAGGAGCGAAACGATGACTGCTCCGATCAGCCATTTGGTTCAGGTAAATTAAAAACACCCCTATGAGTGAACTCCTCCCCGATCTTCAGGCCATCTGTATCAGGGCCTGTGAAGCTGCAAGAATTGCCGGCGCTTTTATCCGCGATGAACAGAAAACACATCCCCGCCCCGAATTTGACCAGAACCAGACCCGATAAAGCCGGACCAGCCAGCCGGGCCAGGTTGACCATCGATGAGTTCAGTGCCAGGGCATTCGGCAGATCGGCTTTGTCATTCACCAGTTCATGAATCAGTGGTTGTCTGGCAGGCACATCAAAGGCATTGATAATTCCCAGAATAACGCTCAATGTGAGTATTTCCCAAATGACGTAATGATTGGTTAGGATCAATATGGCCAGCAGAACAGCTT
>Ga0207091_1153_pt1 | contig 16140 bp, 12 predicted proteins | sample Alteio_BWMinHeat_47_FD_153534 | JGI IMG/M metagenome (GOLD analysis project Ga0207091, IMG submission 153534) | Enriched cells from forest soil in Barre Woods Harvard Forest LTER site, Petersham, Massachusetts, United States -... | ecosystem: Environmental > Terrestrial > Soil > Temperate forest >... | reverse complement strand
AAAGTACAGTAATTAAGGGAATAACATGAAAGTGATTATTGAATCTCTGTACATGACAAAAAATTATTAATGTAACTTCTCAATGATCTCGAGCAATGACTGTTCGTTCACAATCAAGTAGTAAACGCCAGCGTAGATAAGGTTTTGCCTACCTGTTTGCAAAACCTTTTTTTTCAGGGACGAAAAAATAGAGCGTACAGGGATGTATTCACAGCGTGTTTTGCAAACAGGTAGGCAAAACCTTATCCACGCCGGCGTTTACTGCTTGATTGTGAACAAATATTAATTGCCCGAGGTATGAGAGGTTAGGTTTAATAATTTTTTGTCATGTACAGAGAAAAATTTACCCGATTCCATGAAAAAATATTTTCTTGCCGAAGGGGTCGGGCATTATGGATTATTCAATGGCAGCAAGTTTAGAAAATTCATTCTTCCCGTTATTCAGCAATTTATTGAAACGCATAGTAGAAAATAATCCTTATTGGTATCTGCTCAACCGTTCTAATGCAAACGAGATCTCAAGCAAGAAGTCTCGTATAAAAGCATTGCGGGACGACGTGGCTTGAGTAAAACAATATCAAATCTCTTGTACTGATTTTAATACACTGGGATAATAAATATTTCAATGAAGTAGAAAGGGATTATTCTATGAAACCGTTATGCCCGCTGATTCTGAGTTTTTGTGGTTTATTTTTACTCGGTTGTGCGTCCACCGCTACTCATTCGACTGCGCAAAAGCAACAAATGCAGGCGACGATGAAACAAGCATACCTCTCTCAAAAAAATCCTATGGCAATCACACTTTTTACAAATGGTAAAAAACCTTCCACCCCTTATAAAGTGATGGGAAAAGAAACAATTCCAAAATATAATCTTGCTGGCATTAAAAGACAAGAAGCGCAACTTCGAGAAGCGATGCGAAATTTTGCGGCAAACCTTGGTGGCGATGCAGTGATAGATATTACCCATGATGATCAAAATATCATAGGTACGGTCATTGCATTTCAGGATTCGAGAGAGAGTAAGGTGGGAGTATAACTGATTCTCTCACGCATCACCCAACCCTCTCCCGCTGATCAGCACAGTTTTTCAATCAATCGAGGGCGGGAGAGGGTTGGGTGAGGACGGTGGGATTTTTAAAACTGATGCCCCATCGTTTGTAATAATGTTAAAAGATCATCATCCGGTTCGCTTTCTTCTTTCTGAAAGAATCTCGGACTTGTCTTATTCAAACAATGTTTTTTATATAACTTTTCATCTAAAAGATAATGATAGTGATTGCCGAGTTTATCCCCTTGAGAGACATTGGTATAAACAAGATAAAGTGTTTTATCACTACCCTCATACTTATATTCCGCGTCATAACCTTTACTAAACACTCTGATGGATATTTGGATCATATTGGACATTCCCATGATTTCAGCCTGCCCACCCCAGGTGTTTTTTTGATTCATCCAATGCGAATAATGATCCCAATTTTCCTTTGAGACATCATCCGCAATCACTTGTTTATGTTCATTAGAAAAACTTTTAGATTCTTCATGCACGATCCGGTGCCGCATGACGTGTCTGATATTAAGTAAATTTTCATTACGATAGATTTTAGAATTTTTTGCACAATCATAGGATTTTAAGAGGTTATAGACAGCATCTCTTGTATTCATATCATTGACAACCAATTCTGTGCCATCATTTAACCAATACGTTTCAGCATCGCCGACAAGCAATGTGTAAGATTTCTCAAATTCTTTTTTATCATTCAATGTCGGAAGCAAATATGCCATGATAAAAGACCAAAATAAACAATTATGATCATTGGGCACATCGACTTCAACCATCTCTTTTGGATATTTACTTTTAGATGTAGCAGGTACTTCTTTTTTTTCATCCGATAAATCTTTTGGTGCTTTCGCTTTTTTTATTGCTACTTGAATGTCAGGATCATTCGGGCGCAAACGAAGTGCTTCTTCATAATGTCTCAGCGCCGCTTCCGAATTCTCGCCTAACAAAACATTTCCGAAACCATAAAAAGCATCAGCTGAGTGAGGATTTAATTCTATTGCTTGAAGATATTGCTCACGTGCATCAGGATTTTTTATTCCCCATAATGCATCGCCTCTTGAAACTGAAAGATAATAATATGTTTTTTTAATATTCTTCGCATTCAAAAATGCAATCGCTTCTTTATATTCACCTAATCTTATTAATGCTTGAGCATATAACGAACTTACATGGAGATCTTTATCATCATAAGGTTCAATCGCAACAGAGTGAAAAGCCTTCTTTGCTTCATCTATCAGACCTATTTTATGAAAAATGATTCCTTTAAGACAACGTGTTTCAACGGAATCATCACGCTTGAGCGTTGATTTTTTAAGAAATGAATGCGCTTTTTTAAATTCACCTAATTCATATAAACAAAAAACTTTATTTTTTTTAAGTTCATTGTTTTTACTTTTCAACGTTTTCAACAAATAATCGATATCAACCAAGGCTTCTTTAAATTTACCTGCTCTCATTAACAATGCAGACCTGATCATATATAATTTTTGATCGTCAGGGCCTACTTCTAGCGCCTCATTAATACAAAGTAGAGCTACATCTATTTTATTTTCATTTGAATAATCTAAAACGGTTTGCATAAATTGCTTTTTATCTTTCAAATATCTTCCTTGCATAAACACTCCCTTGAACTTTAGTATAAATTACAAAGAAGCCTTATACATGAAATATAAGCATTTGTCATTCCCTGCTACGGCAGGAATGACATTTAGGCGGAGTTTGTATTACCCGAGGGAATGATTTCTGCGTTATTAATTTGAATTTCATGATGTGGATAAGGTGGTTTAATGCCATGCTTTTCAAATACATCCCAAATGGCCATCAACACTTCAGAACGCACACACATTCTGGATCTGACTTGTCGCAAATTAACATAATAACGCACTTCAAATTCAATTAATTCATCTGCTAATTCTTTTAAATACACCTCTGGCATAGGATCATTTAACACATCCTTATGATTTGCGAGTGTTTGATAAATTAAAAGCTGCACATTATGCGGACTATCATGTCTATGGATTTTGATCGTAACAACCGTTCGTACAATATGATCTTTTGCGGTCCAGTTAGTGAAAGATTTACTGAAAATTTCCGCATTGGGCACTAACACTTCCATATGATCCCACGTACGGATTGTCACGGCTCTTCCACCCACATGCATCACATCGCCCTCATAGCCACCAATCGTGACTGTATCGCCTACACGTAAAGGGCGTTCCAATAATAATAAAAATCCACAAACAAAATTATTTGCAATATCACGGAGACCCAAACCCACACCAAAAGCAAATGCACCTGCAACGACCGTGAGCGCTCTTAAATCGATGCCGACGACACGCATCCCAATTAAAACACCAATTAAAATCATGGTATATTGACTTAAAATAGCAATACTATTTCGAATGCCTAAATCTTTTGTGCGTGACATCAAGAAGCGATAAACAAATTCTCGTGTCCAACGCGCTGACCAATACAGTAGTGATGCAATCACAACGAGTTCAATTATGCTTAGCAAAGTGATTGGCGTATTTAAAACATCTATCAATTCATAATGAAGCAATTTACCTAAACGATCGACGACTGGCGATTGCCTATCCCAACCATAAAAGAAAAATAAAATCACCCAGGCAGAAAGAAATAAAAGTACCCGTAAAATATTATCGACAGGCTTAAGAAATGCTTCTGTCCATAACCAACCATTATTGACGTGACGAATCAAAAGACGCGAGGAAAATTCCATCAAATCACTCAGCATGCCTCGTAAAATTAAATAACCGATTAAAATAAAAATAAAAATCCCTTCATACCAAGAAATGGTTAACACAAAATTTAAGAATCCAAACACACCGATCAGTGAGTTCACCAGCAAAATTAATGGCAAAAGCACGCCCAAGAGGCGTATGACCTTTCGCGCATAGGTTTTTTGTTCATCAATGTGTGGCAAAATAAGTTGCGGCAAAACATCCCATGACTTAAGCAGAAAGAGTGATACAATCGCAATGAAAAACACAAATAACCGATAAAATAAATCCTTGATTTCATACACTAATGGGAGTTGATGTAGAAAAACCGTAAGGGCAGTAATAATTCCGCCAATAATAAAAGTCCACTTTAATCGATAAAAAAGTCGCACATCATGTCCCGCACGATCGTGCATCGTTTCAAGCAAGGAGAAACGCGCGATTGTAATTAATGATTTTGTAAAGAACCAGACCAAACCCACATTCAGAAGAAAATGAAAATGTTGTGGTGGGACGCGACACATTAATAAAAACCAATAAACATTACCAATGATGGCTATATCAAATAAGTTTCGATGTGTCAATTTAATCAAAAGCCATTTTAAATTAATATGTCCAAATTCTTTCTCTTTCATACCGGACACAGTTTTATTGAGCAAGCGATTGGAAAAATAAATCATACTTATCCAAATCATTTCAGAAAACCCTAATAGCATCCAAAAGAAACCTCCTCCGAAAGAAAGCGATTTCATGATCGTATTCCATAAGCTTTTAATCATTTGGAAAGTAAGGGTCGGTAATAGCACCATTTCATTTCCCAAATCGAGCCATGCTTTGGCACCAAAGCCAACCAGTCCTTGACGCTGAGAAAGCTCTTGCTGTAAGGCTGACTCTAAAGTCGTTCGAAATACAGTCATATCATTATTTAATTCAGAAACGGTCTTTATTGCATTTTTATACTGTTGATTTAAATTCTGAAGATTATTCACATCCATCGTATTATCCATTTTTTGTTGAATCAAAAATGATTTGCGATTTTCTATGATGTCGATACGCTTTGATATAAGCGTATCTAAACGTACGAATTGTTTCGAAAGAGCCTGGGTTTGTTCACTGACTTTATTCAGTAAAGTAATCGAGCTACTACGCGAAATCGACACTTTTAGCTGAGAAATTTGATCTTGATATCGTGCAATTAACATTTGCAAATACATGAAATTCACATTTTCACTGGCGTAAAATATTTCATTCGCAAGTTTTATGTAAGCGGCATGAGTTTTAACTTTTGAGTTTTCTAATTTTTTAGATTGTTCCGTTAAATCATTTAAACGAGAAAGCCAAATATTTTGTTGTTCTTGATAATTAATTTCTGATTTTGCTTGTTGCTCCTTCAACTGCATCATGGTTTGTGATTTTAATAAATTTTCAATACGCTGATATCGTGTGTTGTAAATTTGTAGAATTTTTTCTGAAACTTTTTGCAGTTTTACCAAATATTCGGATCGGCTTTTTTCACGTAATAACAAATCTTTTTGATAAGATAGCTGTGAGCGTAAATTTTTTAAATTAGGCGCGCCACTTCTTCCGACATTCATACCAAATACATCATAGACATTTAATTGATTTTCAATTTCTTGAATATCTTTTTCTAGAAGATTTGTTGTTTGTTGTGATTCTGATAACTCGATATTGATACCATCTACATTAGACTTCGCAACAGAAATATCAAGCTTTACCCAATTAAGCCAATCTTTACTGACACGGTCCATGGATAAATTCGCAATTTGTTTATCTTGTTGTAATGTCAGATGATTTAATTCAGATTCAGCACGTTCATAGCGGTTTTTTAATAATTCAACTTGCTGCGCAACCACCTTTGTTTTATCTAAGTAAAAATCATTGCCCAATTCTTGAGGATCAGCATAGGAAAACGATATCCAAAATAATCCAAAAAGAATACAAATGAGATTAAACAGTAACTTCTGCATTATTCATCCCCACTTTATGACGCAATAATACCAAGATAAAAAGACTAGGAAAGCATAATATAAATGAACACCAAAAAAGATAACTCCATCCGTAATGGGTGACAAGATTCGAAGCAACAGGCCCCGCGAGGACACGCGCCAAAGAAAATAGTGCGGATAATAAAGCATATTGCAAAGCACTATAGCGTTTATCACAAAGTGACATAATAAATGCTACAAATGCGGCGGTACTCATCCCACTACAAAATGATTCGATAAAAATACTGCTAAACATTAACGTATAATTTTTGCCTGTTGATGCTAGCAAAACAAAAAACACATTTGAGAATGCTTGCAATAAACCAAAATATAGCAGTGCTTGGAACAAGCGCATGCGTATTAATAAAATTCCCGCAAAAAATGCGCCTAAAATAGCGGCAATTAAACCACCCGTTTTATAGGCGATGCCGACATCCGTGAGCGTAAAACCTAATCCTTTTAATAAAAAAGTGCTCATCAAAGAAATGGCTAATGCATCTCCCATTTTGTACAGTAAGACAAATAATAAAATGAGAACAATTTTCTCACGTTGGATTAAATTGAAATAAGATGCTTTTATCACTTTTAAAAAAGATTTTGGGACAATCGGCGTATCTTCATTCGGTGAAAAATAAGTCGAGAACAGTGAAATGGCAATCAAACAGGCCATGATTTGATACAGGATGCGCCAACCCCAATGATCCGCGATAATCAATGCAATTCCGCCTGAAATCAGCATGGCAAAACGATACCCAAATGTAAAAACAGCAGCACCTAATCCTCGCTCATTGGCATATAGAATATCTGTTCGATACGCATCAATCGCAATATCTTGTGTTGCAGATAAAAAAGCAATGGTGAGTGCAAGTATGCCAATCATCCCTGGTTCGCGCCCAGGCGTTAAATTTGCCATTAAAAACAATGTGACGCAAAGCCCCAGTTGCGCGAGCAAAACCCACCCTCGCCGTCTGCTTAAAAAAGGAGGAATATAACGATCTAATAGGGGTGCCCAAACAAATTTCCAAACGTATGGTAAACCCAGCAAGGATAATGTACCAATGGTGATAATACTAATCCCTGATTCTGTAAACCACGCCTGCAGTGTTGATCCCGTCAATGCTAAAGGTAATCCTGATGAAAAGCCGAGAAGTAATACTGCTAAAATACGTTTATTTTTTATATAATACTCGAAGATCATTATGGAAGAAAACCTTGATATTTAAACTAAAGTGCTATTTTATCACTTTTTAGTGATAAATTAAAATTCGTGGCATATTGGGGTCAGGCCCTGACCCCAATACGCCTCAAAAGTGAGAACAACATGACCCACGTCAGTGTATTCGATATATTTTCTATTGGTATAGGACCCTCCAGTTCACATACCGTAGGCCCTATGAAAGCAGCAAGCAGCTTTGTGACAGGACTTGATAAAGAAAATTTTTTATTAAAAACTGTACGAGTAAAAATTGAATTATTTGGTTCACTTGCATTTACTGGAAAAGGGCATGGTACCGACAATGCCATACTGCTCGGCTTAGAAGGCTATGCACCAGATACCATTAACCCTGATTTCATCCCTATTCGTGCAAAAGAAATCCAGAAAAATAAAAATATTTCTTTATTAAACAAATGCTTGATCTATTTTAATCTTGATGAAGATCTTAACTTTAATCGAAAGGATTTGTTACCCACCCATACCAATGGCATGCGATTTACAGCCTTTGATGAAGCAAAAGTGCAGCTAAACCAACAAATTTATTATTCTATTGGTGGCGGTTTTATTATCACAGAAAACCCGCCCAAACCTTCTTCAGAGACTGAAGTTCCCTATCCTTTTAGCAATGCGAAAGAATTATTAAGCCACTGCAACAACCAGGATTTCACTATCAAAGATATCATGCTGGCAAATGAATGCAGCAAACGTCCCCTAGATGAAGTCATGAATGGTTTAATGCGCATTGCAGACGTCATGCGAGAATGCATTCAAAAAGGATGCAAATCTGAGGGCATTTTACCGGGTGGATTGAAGATAGAACGACGCGCGCCTGCACTTTATCAAAAATTAATACAAAAAGGTATTCCGAAATCGTTCGAATTGACAGACAGTATGTCATGGTTAAATCTTTACGCCATTGCAGTGAACGAAGAAAATGCCGCGGGTAGCCGGGTTGTTACAGCCCCCACCAATGGTGCCGCTGGGGTTATCCCTGCGGTTTTACACTATTATTTGGATTTTTATCCTGAAAGCCGACCAGAGGATGCCATTGACTTTCTGTTAGTGGCAGGTGCCATTGCCATTCTTTACAAAAAAGGGGCTTCCATCTCAGGAGCGGAAGTCGGTTGCCAAGGAGAAGTCGGAGCAGCCTGTTCGATGGCCGCAGGTGCTTTAACAGCTATGTTGAATGGCACCATTTATCAGATCGAAAACGCTGCAGAAATCGCTATGGAGCATCATTTAGGCATGACATGCGACCCTATTGGGGGATTAGTCCAAATACCCTGCATTGAACGAAATGCCATGGGGGCTGTAAAAGCGGTGAATGCCGCGCGTCTTGCTTTACTAGGAAATGGCCAACATTTTGTCTCTCTTGATAAAGTCATTGCCACCATGAAACAAACCGGAAAAGATATGCTCGCCATTTACAAGGAGACTTCTCTGGGAGGACTTGCAGCAAATATTCCGGAGTGTTAGTGCCTGTCGTCAATTCGCTAGGATGAGCCAGAAATCGTTGATTTTAGAGCTGCAGCGCAGCATACATTGTTGGTATGTGAGCAGCGGACCGCAAAAAATCACCGATTTATAGCCATCTAGTAGAATTGACGACAGGCACTAGTCATATCCCCTTTGAAAAAACGAGTGCAGCGAGGCGGGGGATTTTTTAAGCTGTCCCTTAGTTTATCGTTGACCCTAAAATTAGTTGCAGCGCATCGGAAAAACTCATGTTATAATCTTAAAATTAATCAATTTGTTATTCATAAGACATGACTGCAGACGTTATTATTTACGACCAACCTCTGAATGAATTAATAAGAGTATGCTTGCGCATAGAACTTCTTTTTCTTCAGATTGATCACCAAATCAATGATACTTCTGAACTTGCAGCACGCAGTGTGGTTGCATCTATTATTAATCTTTTGCAATTGTTAGATAGACCCGATCTCAAAGCAAAATTAGCAAAAGAATTGAGTCATCAAACATCTTTACTCATGCGTTTAGAAAATACACCTGAAATTGATCATGAAAAATTACATACATTATTAAAACAACTTGAAGAATTAGCACGTTGTTTTATTGATAGCAGTAAAAAAATCGGTCAAAACTTGCGTGACATCGAGTTTTTAAATAACTTGCGATTACATTTAGCAAGTCCAGGTGGTGGTTGCAGTTTTGATATTCCAATTTATCATTATTGGTTAAATCAACCTGCAGAAGAACGTCAAAGCATGCTGAAATCCTGGATTCCTGAGTTTAATAATATTCGCGCAGCTTCCAGTCTTATTTTACGATTCGTACGCGAAAGCGCGAAGATACAACAAAAAGTCGCTGAGCATGGTTTTTATCAAGAATTGCTTGATCCGCAAATCAATTTACGTTTGATCCGTGTAGCTATTCCGAGAAACATTCAAGCCTATCCAGAAATCAGCATCGGCCGTCATTATCTCAGCGTACGATTTTTTGTACCTAAGATTTTAGAAAGGCCAACACAATTTTTAGAAAACTTACAATTTTGGATTTATCTCTGTAGTTCTTAGGATAAAAATGCCCATCGCAAAAAAAGATATTAAATGCCCTACTTGTGGTAAGGCGGATACTTGGACTGAGGATAATCCATCGCGTCCTTTTTGTTCACCAAGATGCAAGTTAATCGATTTAGGGGATTGGGCAGATGAAAAACATCGCATTGCTGGGGAGGCTAGTGATGAGATTTCTCCTGAGAAAACAGATGATAATGATAACTAAACACAACATTGTCATCCCGCAGGCACGTCGTCCTCTTATTTTGAAAAGAAAAAACAATTTTCACGACGTGCTTTTGCGGGATCTGGTAAACGGACTTAAAGAAGAACATAGGCCGCTTTTCCAGACCCCGCAAAAGCATCGCGTGAAAAGCAAAATCTTTATACAATTGCTTGGACGCGATGCCTGCGGGGTGACAATTATGCGCCGACTCCTCTGCTCACTGACGGTGACTTTATTATTATTTTCTTGTAACCTCTACGCCAACGAAAAACTTACCGTCCTCCTAGACTGGCTCCCCAACGCAGGCCACGCGCCATTATTCGTCGCAAAAGAGAAAGATTTCTTCAAAGCTGAAGGTTTAGATGTTGACTTGATTGGACCCGTCAATCCTTCCGATCCACCCAAATTGGTTGCCGCAGGCAAAACGGATATCGCAATCACCTATGAACCCCAATTTATGGAACAAGTGGATCAAGGATTACCGCTTATTCGCATTGGGACACTTGTGGATAAACCATTGGATTGTCTTATTACATTAGAAGAAAGCAAAATCGCAACTATTTCTGACTTAAAAGGCAAACGTATTGGTTACGCGACCGGCAGTATCAACAGTGTTTCCTTGAAAACCATGCTAGAAAACAATCACTTATCATTAAGCGATGTAAAACAAATCAACGTGAATTACAATCTTGTCCAGCCATTGCTCACCAAAAAAGTCGATGCGGTGACAGGTGTCATGCGTACATTTGAAGTCATTCAATTAGAATTAAATAAACATCCTGTCCGTGCGTTTTTTCCTGAAAAAAATGGCGTACCCACTTATAGTGAACTTATTTTTGTCGCAAATACTAAAAATATCACTGATCCTCGATTTAAAAAATTTTTGGTTGCTTTAAAAAAAGCGGGGCTTTATTTACAAAAAAACCCTGAAGAAACATGGAAAATATTTTCAAAAAATCATCCTGAATTAAATGATGAATTAAATCATCGCGCGTGGTTTTCATCTCTCCCCTATTTTGCGGAAAATCCTAATATTTTTAATGAAAAAGAATGGCTAGACTTTGCCAATTTTTTATATAAAAATGGACTCATCCAAAAAGTACAACCGATGGAAAGATACGCCATTGATTTAATTGCTGGCACTACTGTCATTCCCTTGATGCGAAATGACAACACTGATAAGAAACAAAAGGCAGAATAAGATGTTGATAACAATTTATTTTCTCATCCTTGTGATCATAGTCATTGGGGTATTATTAATTGCAATCAAAATGCTCCAAGATACAATTCATAAAGGATTTCATGAGACCCGTAGTAACGTCAAAGAAGCCTTGAATGATTACGCAAGTGAACTCGGTAAGCGCGTTGAAAATTTAACCCAGACCACCGATTTACGATTAAAAGAAATTAACGATCAAGTTGAAAAAAGACTAGCGCTCGGTTTTGAGAAAACAACCGAAACATTCAGTGACGTAATTAAACGCTTGGCGCTCATTGATGCCGCGCAAAAGAAAATCACGGAACTCTCGAATAGTGTTGTGAGCTTACAAGAAATTTTAAATGATAAACGATCTCGAGGCACTTTTGGTGAAGTACAACTATCTGCTCTCATTCGAAATGTGTTACCCGAACAACATTTTTCATTTCAACATTCCTTAAGCAATCATAAACGTCCTGATTGTATGTTATTCCTGCCTGAACCTACGGGAAATATTGCCATCGATGCGAAATTTCCGCTAGAAAATTTTCGTCTTTTAATCGATGGGAACTTGTCTGATAGCGAAAGAAAACAAACCGAACAGCAATTTAAAGTTGACATTAAAAAACATATTTCAGATATTGCAGAAAAATATATTATTCCAGGTGAAACTGCGGATGGCGCCGTGATGTTTATTCCCGCAGAAGCCATTTTTTCAGAAATACACGCGAAATTTCCCGATTTGGTAGCCTATGCGCATCGTGCAAAAGTTTGGATGGTTTCACCCACGACGATGATGGCGATTTTAACCACGGCGCGCGCTGTTTTAAAAGATGCGGCGACAAGACAGCAATTACATATTATTCAAAAACATTTGCACATGTTAGCCAAGGATTTTGAACGGTTTCAAGATCGCATGGATAATCTTGCGCGACATATTGCGCAGGCAAATACCGACATTGAACAAGTCCATACATCCGCAAAAAAAATTACGGAACGATTTGGATTAATTGAACAGGTTGAATTAGTAGAAAATTAGTAACTATTCACCCCCTTTGCAAAAGGGGGTCGACGAGCACAGCGAGTCGGGGGGATTTTTAATCGCTGTAAAATCCCCCCGCCATGCAAAAAAGCGCATGGCGACCCCCTTTTTCAAAGGGGGTAAAATTAAAAGAGGTGATTATTTATGGGTTTTCTTAATAATAAACGCGCATTAATTTTAGGTCTTGCGAGCGATCGTTCGATTGCTTTCGGCATTGCAGAAGCCATGCATAGAGAAGGTGCAACACTTGCCCTCACTTATCCCAACGACAAATTCAAAGGACGCGTCGAAGAAATGGCAAAAAATTGGAATACCATTGCAACACTTCCCTGTGATGTTTCTAATGATGAACAAATTACGCAATTATTTAAAGATCTCGAACACCATTGGGATGGATTAGATATTATCGTTCATTCTGTGGCTTTCGCACCGGCTGATCAATTGGAAGGGGATTATGTCACGGGATTAAATCGCGAAGGCTTTAGAATTGCGCATGATATTAGCTCGTATAGCTTAGGCGCACTTGCCAAATCAGGCTTAAAAATGATGGAAAATCGCAACGCTTCTATTTTAACCTTGACTTATCTCGGCGCTGAACGTGCCATGTCTTCTTATAATGTCATGGGACTTGCGAAAGCAAGCCTTGAAGCCAACGTGCGCTATCTGGCTCAAAGTCTTGGCCCCAAAGGTATACGTGTGAATGCTATTTCCGCAGGACCAATTAGAACCCTCGCCGCCGCAGGTATCAAAAATTTTCGCAAAATGTTAGCCTTTAATGAAAGCATTGCACCCTTACGTAAAAACGTTACCACAGAAGAAGTAGGAAATGTTGCGGCATTCCTCTGCTCTGATTTAGCGTCTGGTATTACGGGTGAAGTTGTGCATGTGGATGCGGGATTTCATTCGGTGGTTGCGATGAGTATCGAATAAATGTATTTATCATCCCCTTTTGCAAAGGGGGTAATAAAAAATATTGTATTTTTACAAGGAGAAAAATGCATCTACTACCCCATTTTCCTATATTACTCGGACCCGTTGCGATATTTGGAATAACATTATTACTGGGTTTAATTGGTGGTGAAATTGCACGTCGAATTCCTTATATACCGGTTGTTTTAGGATATATTGCGATTGGTTTTTTAATTGGTCCTGGTGGTTTGAATATTATCAAATCACAAGTAATTGAAACAGGGCATGTGTTTGTCAAAGTTTCACTGAGTCTTGTGTTATTTGAACTCGGTAGGAATTTAGATTTCCGCTGGCTTTCACATGATAAGGGATTATTTCTCATGGCATTAGCAGAATCATCCTTTGCTTTTTTATTCCTATTTCTTTTTTCTTATTTGGGATTACATTTAAATTTATTACAATCTGCTTTTATAGGAACGATTGCAATCGCAACATCACCAGCCGTTGTCATGTTGGTGGCAAGCGATACTTCATCCAGCGGACCAGTTACTCGCCGAATATTGTGCTTGACGAGTCTTAATAATTTATTTGCCCTTATTATTTTTTCATTATTATTACCCTTTACTGAAAGCCATAAACTTCCCATTGCGACCCTATTAATTCAATCGATTTATCGAGTAGCCGGATCCTTTATCTTAGGATTGATTATGTATTTTATCACCGAATGCATCGCAGCCCTTGTTAAAAAAAACCGAGAAAATCATTTTGTATTATTTATAGGATTAGTGACGCTCACAGCAAATTTAGCTTATATTTTTAATCTTTCAACAATGCTGGCGCTTCTTTCACTTGGAATGATCGCAAGAAATATTGATCGAAAACATCGCCTCATGGAAGTGGATTTTTCTTGGCTTTCGAGATTATTTTTTATTTTATTATTTGTTGTCGTGGGCGTGCATTTGCAATTTGAAGGATTTCTTAAAGCAACCGGGATTGTTTTGATATTTATTTTAGTCAGAGGATCTGCGAAAACATTGGGTATCTGTTTATTCACAAATAAAAGCAACCTGACTCGCCAACAAACATTTGCCATCAGTCTTGCGCTATTGCCTATGGCCGAGATGTCGATCAATATGTCCAATTTTTTAATCAATGCTAACCCTTATTTTGATCCAGAATTTTTTATGATTCTCTCTTCTGTTGTCACTCTTCTTTATATTATTGGTCCTATTGCAACACAATATGCTTTTGTTGTAACTGGAGAAGCCATTTCACCGTTGGGAAGTAAAATATCTCGTGACACTACCATTCATGTTTAAAAAAAATGATGATTTAACAATAGGAACAGAACTTGAACTTCAATTAATTAATTTGCATACATTTGATCTTGCGATGGAATCAGAAGATTTTCTACGTAGACTATCAAAGGTTGTTTACCAAGGCGAAATAAAACGGGAAATTACGCAATCCATGATAGAAATCAATTCTTCCATTCATCACTCCTATGATTCTTTATTAATGGAATTGAATGAAATCAGGAATATCATTATATCAGAAGCGCAAAAAGCCCATATTGGCATTTGCGGCGGTGGAACACATCCCTTTCAAAAATGGAAAGAACAACGCATTTCTCAAACAGAACGATTCGCGCAATTATCCGATCAATATGGATATTTAGCGAAACAATTTACAATATTTGGTCAACACATTCATATCGGATGCCAGAATGGTGATGATGCTTTATACCTTTGTCATGCAATGGCCCAATATATTCCACATTTTGTGGCGCTTTCTGCGTGCTCGCCTTTCAGTCAGGGTGTGGATACGTCATTCGATTGTTCACGTTTAACGATTGTGAACGCTTTCCCTTTAAGTGGCGTTCTGCCTTGGAAATTACGATGGAAAAGTTTTCAAAAATATTATCAAAAAATGATTCGTTTAGGCGTAATTAACAATATGAAAGATTTTTATTGGGATATTCGCCCAAAACCGGAATATGGCACCATTGAAATTCGTGTTTGTGATACACCGCTAAGCATAAAAAAAGCCGCGTCCCTTGCGGCTTTCGCGCAATTACTCATTTACCAATTATTAAAAGAGCGTCCAAAGATTTCTAAGGATTTATATATCACCTATCATATAAATCGTTTCAGGGCTGCACGATATGGTTTAGATGCCATTATTATTGATCCCGTACGAGAAACCCATATAAAAATTTCTGAGGATCTTGTTCAATTATGTGAAAAATTGGATGCCTATACGAATTTATTTAAGAGTCATGAAGCACTTGTACACATTTCAAATATTGCAACATCTCGGTCAAATGGTGCCACTAAATTAAGACATCAACATGCACGATCACAAAATTTAAGTGATGTGGTACGTACACAAATTCAGATATGGGCAGACAGTTATAGCGTTTAAAATCAAACATCGAATTTAAAATTTTATGTTATTTTATACATGGTTTTTTCAAAATTAATTTAAGGGAGTAATACTAATGCTAAGATTTGCTACTATCATATTAGGAATTTTTTCTATACCTATCTGGGGCTTGAATTTACAAACAACTGCTTCGTATGGATCAAATCCTATCCTTGTCGGAAATGAAAAAGACGCTAATCAAAATGAATACAACAAAATTTTAGTTTCATCTGACGACTATTCTTGGAAAGACAAATCCCCTTTGGATAAAATTCCTTTTTCTAATACCATTACTACTTTAACTCTTGCCACATCAGACCCAAAGACATTACCACCAGGAACAACTGTTGTAAAATGCGATGACGAAGAAAAAATGTGTGTAGCAATGGGAGCTGTAGACGTGCCTTGTCAATTCCCTCGTGGGTGTGGCCCACATCCTTATGCCAATGATATCGTTGCATACTATACACATAATAAAGGAAGAGCTTGGTACCCACCTGACAACAGTATTAATCAACCGTACTGCGCTAATGCATTTGTATACACTATGCAGTGTAGTGAAACACCCTATACTTGTGTTGCATTTATCTTCGCAGGTGCAGGCCACAGTTGTACAGAGACAATCTCTAGTGTTCTTTCCACAAATGACGGAGGAAAAATCTGGAACCCTGGCACTATTTCCGAATCATTTTGTGATTATTTGACAATCAATCAACCAAAAGTGGATACCTTAGTATGTGATACGGAAGCACAATATTGTATAACTGCGGGAAACTGCTTTTATAGGGTTGGCCCCA
>Ga0207091_1152_pt1 | contig 16140 bp, 15 predicted proteins | sample Alteio_BWMinHeat_47_FD_153534 | JGI IMG/M metagenome (GOLD analysis project Ga0207091, IMG submission 153534) | Enriched cells from forest soil in Barre Woods Harvard Forest LTER site, Petersham, Massachusetts, United States -... | ecosystem: Environmental > Terrestrial > Soil > Temperate forest >... | reverse complement strand
CTTGATTGAGTCATATTTTTTTAAATGCCAGATAATAATATGGAGGAAACTCAAGTTCATCTTTATATTCTTGAGTATCTTCATTTTTGCCTAAAGGATAATGTGATGCGACAAAAGTAAATCCAGATTGTTTGGCACCCTCGATAATAGTATTTTCATTCCAAAAATAATCTTTGACTTTGCAATCAATGGATTTCAACTCAACCTCACATGCATCACCATCATTCTCTGGCGGCTTTCCTATCCCTTTAACCGAAAGATAATTTTGTGTATATAAATTTCGAGTTCCGTTAATTATTATTAAATATCCTAAGTTAATTAATGAATCAAAACATTTTTTTAATTCCTGTCTTATATCTTCAATATTAGAAAAGTGGAAAAACATTAAAATTGAATATATAACAGTATAAGGAGAAAATGGATAAGTTTCATCTTTATGGTTATTAATATAGAATTTATGATCTGGAAGAGCTTTTTCTGCGATATTCAACATCCCTTCAGATATATCCACACCAGAAACTTTATCACAGAATTTAGATAAAAATTTTGTTGAGCGTCCTGCACCACACCCTAAATCTAAAACTTTCGAAAAAATCACTTCATTGAATAAAGAAAATTTTATTATATCTCGATACGCTAAATATCCTGTTCCAGATATTTCTGAGGATGAATATTTTTTTATTTGTTCACCAGTAAACTGTATTGTTCTTTTATTTCTTTGCATATTAATTTCCAATATATTTATAATATTGCATTTAACATAGATGGATCATACTGTATTCGAGTAATATTTTCTTAAAAACGACGTTGCTGTTAGACCATCAAGTTCAGAAAATACCATTGAATCATCAAAAATCCCCGTATGAATATATGCAATCGGAATTTTATTTAATTCTTTCAGCAAATGCTGATATATAAATTGATCTTTGTAATCCGTAACAATTCCACTCATGTGTCCGCCTGGCGACAATCTCAAACCAATACGATTAAAACCAATGATTTTACCACAAGCAGAAATAATTTCTAAACCAAAACGTGCCATATTTTCAGGTGTTTCACAATGGCCTTAACTTCAGTTCCTGTTGTTTGTTCCACATTGGTGGATTTTCGTTCGTGTAAAAAAATTCTCGCGCGCGTTGACTGATCAATATCTCTTCAAAGTAAAATATAACCCATCCTATCATCAAGTAGTTGACACACCAAACGGTAAAAGAGAATATGCTATTTTCAGTACGTATTTAGAGAAATGATAATGAAAGAAAAATCACAAGATGTGAAATATTATTTATCTGCTGTTTCCAATTTTTTAGCAGCCATTGGTGGTGGAGTGATACTGGGGAAAGGAGTAAACATTATTGACAACTCCCTTCTTCATGGAGGCTCTGTACTGGCTTTTTTTATTGGAACGGTATTTGGACTGTTATTTTTACAAATCATTCCTAAAAAAATCTCAGGCTCTGTTGCACGATCCTTTGCTATTTTAGCAGGAATTATTTCGTTAGTGCTTCTTGGAATTTTTAATACTTATTCTTTTGAAGGAAAACTAACTGATACCGCAGCATTCGTATTTTTTGCACTTTTGTGCATTCGTTTTGGATTTTGGTTTTACTCCCGTGTATTACGAGCCGCAGCTGTTGCAGGTCAACAGCAAAAAATTGCGTGGGTTGAATTAGGATATTATTCTGGAATGATTGGAGGACTTATTGCATGGAGTATTTTAGGCATTGAACTCGGAATAGCGACTGCGCTAATAATCGATTCTTGCTTGCAGTTTATTGCTGGATTAATTGATTTAAGTATTAACAAGAACTCGGTAATGACAAATAAATCATCTGAATCTTTAAAAACTGAAGTCGTGTCAAAATATAATAAAATTTGGTATTGGCGATTAGCCGCTTCGGTTGCTTTTTTAACTATTGGTACTCAAGTAATTATTTTTAGTCTAGCTCATGAAGTATCAGATTTTTTTACTTCTTACATTCTAGCTTTTTATTATCTCGGAGTATCGATCGCTGCATATTTTTGTCGAATTTTCAATATTCAAATGAGTTGGAATCGATATGCAAGCATTTCGATTCATTCGACAAAAAATACCAAAAAAATCAGTATTACGTGGAATGGGATTTTTAATGCAATATTTGTTGGATTATCCATTATCGGTGTAAGCTATTGGCAGTGGGGCATATCAATGACTGAAATCGGCATAGGAGAAATTTTGCTTTTAACATTTGTTACCATTGCCGCATTTTTTTATGAAGTCTTTGCGCTTGCTCTTTTAGATAGAATTGGATTGGAGGAAAGATTGAGTAATTCTCAAGGTATGATAATGCGTACCTATGGCCTAATGGGAGTAAGCGCAGCCGTCTCTCTCTGGATAATAGGTATTACCCACGATACCATGCCTGTTTTGCTTTTAACATTAAGTGTGTGTATCATAATACCAATATTGTTTACGCTAAAGCGTGCTATTCCTGAAAATACGGGATGATTTACATTTATTTTTAAAAATTTTTAATTTTTCATATTTCTATATTTTTTCCATCTCCATTTTTTAATTATGCCACATCTGTATTAGATTTATCGATTAAGACCGAGATAATTTTATTTAAACCAACAACTGGATAATGATCTGATGGTAAGTATGGTGTTATAATAATGGGTATATTATTATTGCGTCGAATGGTGTTAAAAATATTTCTCAGTGTATTTATGTCGTCAGTAATTTGTTTTGTTAATACACTGGTGCAATTTTGAATTTCGTCATTAATATGGCATATAAGATTATTTCTAGCATCAGCATATCTTGCTCTTATTTCTTTTAGTTTCTCCATGGCAACATTTTTTTCGTCTTCATCAAGAAATGGAATTTGGATCCACGCCTTTAAAGAATCATTTTTTGCATGGTAACTCCCGATTACAGTTATGAAGTTCATGAACATAAAGTCAACCAGCACTTTGTGTGTGAATCCGAAGTACTTCATTACGCATCCTGCTTAGAAATTATCAAACGCTGGGTGATTAATTTTGTTTTTAATGTTTTCAACTCCTAGTGCTTGATATTGTGTGTTTGCTATCTCGATATTTGTAACACGCCAGTCTCTTCTGGCCAGAAAAATATTAATTTTGTCTATATTCATTGTTAATTCCTTGAATTATTGTTTATTTATTTTGTATTCCAATATTAAAAAATTTTTTTTATTATTTAAACATGATTCTGTAAAAAATCTTGTATTTCTTTTGCGGAAGCATTTAACCATTTTTTACTATATTCATTCATCCCTATCTCAGTTCTTTTATCTGATCTGTCAATGAATAATTTTCCCATGAGGTGGTCAATTTCATGTTGCAGGATTCTTGCGTACCAACCATTAGCATGAATAATTTTCTCATTGCCATTTTCATCTAAACATTCCACTCGAACGCTTTTTGCCCTAGGTGTAATACGAGCACATCCATTCACACTCAAACACCCTTCGAAAAAAAATGCATTTTCCTCACTTGTAACGGTAATTTTAGGATTGATAATGACATGAAATGGCACAGGGTACCGTTCACGTTCCTTACGTATTTCTGATGGTAAAGTTGATAAATATTTTTCACAGTCTTCAATAACAATGATTTGCAGCGGAATACCCACTTGCGTTGCAGCAAGTCCAACGCCTGGGGCAGCGTACATCGTTTCTTTCATATCTGCGATATAGTCTTTAATTTTTTGACTCGTGATATCTTCTTTTTGGACTTCTTGTGCAATTTGTCGAAGTATAGGGTCACCAACTTGTAAAATATTAAGTACCATTGATTTATTCTCAATTAAAATAAAGTTTATTAAATTAATTATATATCCTACATTCTATGATTGATACTATAAAATTACGACATATTAAAAAAGAAAACTACGCAAACGGAATTTTTTCATTTTTTTCAAAAGAGTTGATTATTTTATTTTTATAAAGTTTTTGAAGTAATAAAACGACCTCACCAACTTTACCGCCATTGATTAATTTAGAATTAACTTCTACAACAGGTTGTATTTCAATAAGCCTGTTTGTAAAGAAAACTTCTTTAGCCTTCATTAAGTCAACTTCAGTAATTGCTTGCTCAAACACAGGAATGTTGTTCGCTTTACAAAGATCCATTATAACTTTCCTGGTAATTCCAGGCAAAGCCCCCTCTTGAAGTCTTGGTGTGATAACACCATTTTCTGTAACCAGAAATACATTCGCGACACTTGCGCACGCAACATTTCCGATTGTATTAAGAAGAATACATTCATCTACTCCTTTTTTATTTGCATCACTCCTAGCAAGAATGTTATCCAAATAACATAACGACTTAATGTTTGACAGAGGAGAAAATTCATTGCGACGAATTTGACTTATAATTACTTTAGATGGTTTTGGAGTACTAGGCGTGAATGGGAATGCCGTAGCCATTAGAGTGGGATTAACATTTTCAGGCGGAATTAATCCTCGTGGTCCAGTTCCACGGGTAAGAGTTACTCGTAAACTTGCATTTTTATCATTTAATTCATTAGCTTTTAATAAATTATTTATAATTCGTTTAAACTCTTGCAATGTAATTGTAAATGATATTTCCAAAAATTTAGCGGATTTGGTTAATCGCTCATAATGAGCTTCTAAACAAAATACACTTCCATCGTAAGCTCTCATGGTCTCAAAAATACCATCACTTAGCAAAAAACCTCTATCATTATGCTCTATTTTTACATCCTGATCTGAAATGAAGTTTCCATTTAAATAAATTTTCATAAACTATTTCAACTCTACAAAAGAGTTATCTAAAATTTTGTGTATTTTTTTAAATAATTTTGAAAACATAGCAAACATGACTGTATCCTTGTATTAAAATTTATTGTCCTAAAAAATCAATGCAGATGATACCCTGGTTTTTTTGTTTTAGACGTATCATCCATGGCATATTCTGCTATAGTTTCAAGTAAGCCATCAGTGTTATATGTATTGGGGCTAAAGATTACCTGTTCAAATATCGTTAATACATTTTTAAGTATTGCGGCATATTTTAAAATATTTTTATATCTTTCAGTATCAAATGAATCGATTTCGGTTGTTAACCAAAAATTGTTTTTATTATTTTTTTTGCATCGCATTTCCGCTATTTTCATACTTATATCAAATTCTGTGTGAGCATATTCCAAGATGAGAAAAATAAATGGGATAGATAGCGTTGGATGATTCATGCTTTCTTCGATGTCATGTTTGACTTTTGTTAAAAACTCTTTTTTTTCTGATTGTATTTTTATTGAAGATATTTCAATTGTCTTAAATATTGTAGAGGTTGATTGAAACCAGTCTTGTAAATATTTATCAGAAGATAAGTATTTTTTATATTCTTTTTCTAACGTTCTAATATCAAGTTTATTTTCCAATACTTCTATATTTCGCTTAACCCATGATTTATTTTTATGAGCCGATAATTCTGATATCGTACATATATAAGTTACGAGTCGATAATGTTCTTCTCGTTGGGAGGCGATGTCATCTAAATCTTCCTTTATTTTGTTAAGCCTTTTTAAAAATGGCGGTGTCCAACTAATTTTGTTGTGATCTAACCCAAAACAAAGTAGTAAATCAAATATTTTTTCTGCTTTACCAATCTTTTTATTACTAATTATCTCTTTCGGATTGTTATAGGAATTGAAAATTTTTGCACCCATAGTAGCAAGTAAAATTTCTAGTGTTGATTGGCCATAAGAATTTAAAATATTAGGATTAGCACCTTCTTTTAGTAAAAAGTGCACAAAGTCTACATCAAGGAAATTAATTGCTATATGTAAAATTGGCCGCAATAGTGGCTTATGAACAGCCTTGTCCTCAATAGACCTGCAAAATTCTTCTGCAAGTAAGGGCTTGCACTCCACAAGAGCATCGATATCTCCTTTTGAAGCAATCATTGAAAATTCTTTAGCTTCAGGATAGTAAAGCAATAACGTCTTGCGTATATACGCCTTATGGAAATCACTATCACTTTTGTTATAATGATTGTGACGATTTTTCATGTTTATCCCCTCTTTGTAGTGTTATTGCTCGTGTTGAATCATCATATTTAAAAATTTATTGAATTTAAAGATTATTTTTCACCGTAGAAATACGTAGAATATTAAATTTTTTAATATTTTTTATCCCATAAAGAACTTATGGCAGCAATACCAAAAGCTCCGTGAGATATAGCGACATCTAAATCGCTTTCTGACAAACCACCTAAAGCGTAAATTGGTATATTGATTATTTTGCATAAGTCTGAAAACAAACTCCAACCAAGCGGTATCGCATCTGGATGAGTTTTTGTTTGATACACCGGTGATAGAGTAACAAAATCTACCCCTATCAGTTCTGCATGCTGTAATTGTGTTAAATTATGACATGCAGCAGAAACAATTTTTTTATCAGATAACGGTCGTTTATTAATTTTTTCCAATAGTTTGCTACTCAAATGAATTCCGTCAGCATTTAACATTTCCACTATTTCGATATCAGTATTTAAAATTATTTTTGTATTAAATTTTTTTCCTATTTTAAGAATATCTTTTGCTAAAGAAATATATTCATCTTTATTTAATTCTTTTGCTCTAAATTGAATTAATCTTGTTCCTTTATCAATATGCAATTTAATTTTATTTAAGAAATCATCTCTTTTGTTTGGATCTGATCCCGTTATCATTAGAATTCGATTATCTACTTTCATATATATCTAACCATTTTATGAAAATTATGCGTTCACCATTCCTTGCGTTAAAATGGGAACAAAAAATTCATAATTTTTTATAAGTCTAATGCAACAAATAGAAATAAAATCTGCCAAGATTCTATCTCGCGAGTCTATTTCTACTAATTTGGACTCGTATTGTTTTTTTTATCTTTTCACAATCATGAAACTTATACAAACTAAACATATATTTCTCCAGAATGTGTCAGCGAATTATAAAATATACTACTCCAATGTATTTAACATGTTTTGATCATACTGTCTTAGTACTTGGTTGGTTTTTAGCTTTTCTAGTAAATCAAGATTAGCTATGAATGGTCTCCCCATTGCAACTAGATCAAATAATCCTTGTTTAATACTGCTTTCTGCAGACGTGAAATCATAGCCTCCTGAGGCAATTAGAGTATTCGAGTAATATTTTCTTAAAAACGATGTTGCTGTTAAACCACCAAGTTCAGAAAACACCGTTGAATCATCAAAGATCCCCGTATGAACATAAGCAATTGGAATTTTATTTAATTCATTTAGCAAATGCTGATATATAAATTGATCTTTATAATCCGTTACAATTCCACTCATGTGTCCGCCTGGTGACAATCTCAAGCCAACACGATTAAAGCCAATGATTTTACCACAAGCAGAAATAACTTCTAAACAAAAACGTGCCATATTTTCAGGTGTTTCACCATATTCATCTTCTCTCTGATTGGTACAATAATGAAGAAATTGATCGACGAGATAACCATTGGCCCCGTGTATTTCAACACCATCAAAATCAGCTTTCATTGCATTTTCTGCGGCAGTTGCATAATCATTTATAAGAGATTGAATTTCAGATGTTGATGCTGCACGAGAGATACTACTGGTATAGCCCGAACTACCCAACGGTACATTCGCATTCGTTTCTGATGCAGAGATAGGTGGTTTTCCATTATGGAAAATGGGATGTGAAATACGACCGCAGTGCCATAGTTGCAAGAAAATAATTCCGTTATTTTTATGTACAGCATCAGTTATTTTCTGCCATATCTCAATATGTTTATCAGTAAAAATTCCTGGCACATTTCCAAATCCAATCGCGTCCTGAGTAATAATAGTCCCTTCTGTTATTATCATTCCCGCATATGAACGTTTAGCATAATAATCAATCATTATTCCATTCGGTGTATGATCATGATGAGCCTTGCGTCTTGTCATCGGCGCCATAATAATCCGATTTTTTAATTCTATCGTATTTGAAATTTTGTATGGAGATAAAAGTACCGAGGTCATTTTTTCAAGTCTTCAATTATTTTTGTATTTTGTTCTCATATCATTTCTATTTTAAATTTTTCTAAAATTTCAGGCCAAATTTCATGCTCGAAATATTTATAAGCATGCTCTTTTTGAATAACTGCTTTTGAAATCATATAACTCGTGCTACTTTTCACACCTTGTGAAACCAAGCTTTCTTTTTTACTTTCATCTAAAGTATTAAACCAATCTAGAAATTTTGGTTCTTTAAATTGTTGCTCAATAATGAGAGTAATTCGATTTTCTTTTTCTGCTTTTAATTTCTCTTCCGGTGATATATAACCATTTTCTGTCCATAGATTACCCTCACATAGAGACTTCACTAAAATACCAGAGGGTGCATTCATGTTTTTGTAACGTTCAGGGTTATTCTCTATGCCATAAGCAAATTGATAAATGGAATCTTGAACAACATCATGGGTTATGTGTTGTGGACATTTTCTAAAAATATTTTTTATTTCTAAAATACCAAAATTTATCACCTTGAGTGGTGTCACATTGATTTTTTTCCATTCGTCAGGTAAATCAGTAGTAGTAGTTTTATTATAATCACTACTACTACTAGGAGCCTTTGTACCTCGTCCAGTACTATATTTTGTACCCTTATTCTGCGAAGAATTATTGCCTCTGATTAACAAAGACAAGCTATCATTTATTTCATCAAATATATCTTCTCTAAGCTTATATATGAGCATTCCTGAGCGACCTTTTGCGTGTGCGTGAGGAGGTTTTTTTGTCATAATGATTTCTTCATCTAGAAGACGTTGTCTTGTAACTTTTACCGAATTTTTCTTTTCATTACATAGTCTTACAAGCATAGCAAAAGGAAATGGTGGTGTTTCTCTCATTCCATATTTTCTACAAATTTCAAAAATAACATCAACGATCTTTTTAGGAATACCCGTTAAGGAATCATATGGGCGTCTATAAATAAAATCGGGATATTTTTCTAAAATCGAGCTTGTGGTTTTATTTAAATTGAACCCTATTTCTGTACTCCTTTTTGTACTAATTATTGTATTACTATTTGTACCATTATCCTGTACCCAATTTTGATTTATTATTTGTTCTGTACCCTTTTTTGTACCCTTTATCGTACTATATTCTGTACCCCTATTTGTATCATATTTCTCATTATTTTTATAAATAGGGTTTTCAGAATTACTTTGCACATGATCTAAATTTTTATCATTTTCAGTACGATTATGTGTCTCTTCAACAATAGAATTGGAAAGAATATTTTTATGAATGATAGTTGTCTTAGTTTCAAACGAATTTATTACTTCCTGTGGAGTATTCGGATGTAAGTTAGAATTAGTTATTTCTTTCTTTAAATGTGGCGGATCCTCAAAAACTTGTATTTGAGGAATTAAAGTTTGTTTCGCCTTAATCTTGTTTATCTTAGCGATTGCCGATCGGAATACTTTATCATCTAATGCCATTTATTTAAGCCTCCATGGCTACTACGTTAACCTTATCTGTTGCTGCATGTTTATTTAGATGATTACTATGTATAATCCTTGGCCATATTGTTTGGATGATATCAAAATAATCAGATGCTAAAGGAGATGACACATCATGTTCAATAACGCTAATACCAAGTAAACTCGCTTCATGTCCTGTAACTGCTCTTCTGATTGGGGTGGCAATGACTTCTTTTGCATAATCGGTTAGGTAAGCCCCATATATTTGCTGACTTAGTTTTGTTTTTTCTAATAAAGTGGGAAGTAAAATAAAATTATCCCATTGTATATGCATGTTTTCCCGGTATGCCTTGATAAAAGCGTTGTGTTGATTAAGTGCTCGATACGAATTAATTTCACAGCCAATGGGCGAAATGATATGGTTCGACGCAGCAAGTGCATTTTCAATTAAGCAACTCCAATGTGGGCTATTATCAAAGATAATGACTTCATAATCGTCTAATTTTGGTACTAGACGATCTTTTATAAAATATTCTCTTCGATTTTCATTTCGGAGTGATTTCTCCAATGCATTCAGTTCGGGAGTTTCTGGTATATAGTCAAGCGTTGGTAATTCTGTATGTTGTATAATTTTTTTAAGAGGAACATTTTCAAAAAAATAATGATATAGGCCATAAATTTCGTTATTTATATCTTCTAGGGAGTCTATAGAAATTGCAGGCATAATAGCTTCTGTAAGAGATAATTGAATGTCTAATCCTATTAGCAGGACTTTTATCCCATTAATTGCTAATACTCGGCCAAAATTATGTGCAAATGTTGATTTAAGTACGCCACCTTTAGAAGTATAAACAGAAATTATTTGTTGCATTGCAGGAGGTTCGAGAAATCCAAATTTTCTACCAATTTCTGGTAGTTGCTTTGGTTCCCATATTCTTACTTGAGTTCTTCCCCTACTTGTTCTTGAAGCTTTTGGAATTTCCCCTTTTTCTTCAGCATTGAATAAAGTTTGTCTATTTTTTAATTTATTTGAGGACTTGAATAGTTTCGCAATTTTTGTACTTGTCCATTCTCTTCCCTTTTCGGTCATTTGAGTGCTCCATTTTTATTGATAAGTGAATTTACGTATTTATTGTACGTTAACAACAAAAACGTAAATCGTCAATAATATACTAAAAATATTTTATTTATAATATTTCACATATTGAAGTTTCTTTTCACGATTTCAGTCATATTGGTCGACTATTTGTTTAATATTACATTTTAATGTTCTGTCTACTGATATACATGCGACATGCTCGTACCATATTTTTGTATCACTAAAATGTACTTATTATACGTACTATATTTATGTACTTTAAATATGTACCCTTATTTTTGTTAGAATAGATGTTTACATATGCATGCGTGTACTAAATTAGTGTACCCAGTATATGTACTACTTACACTGAGATAATATTTATTTTACTATTAATTTGTATCATTTTTATGTACCCTAAATATGTACCATTAAAGAGTACTATTATAAATTTGTAATATCCTGTAATTATTGATAAATATAAATTATTAATGGTAACATTTTTAATATTTGTACTATATTTAAGTACTAATTAAAGTATCATATTTATGTACCATTATCTGTATTATATTGCAGTACCAATATTATGTACCATTTAAATGTACTATATTTAAATTTTATACTGTTAATTTCATGTTATAAGTAGAACGTTATATAAAATATTTCGTGATTTAATATTAATAGAAATAGATCAACACACATGATGAGCACCATATTTTGTACCCTATTTAAGTACTATATTTTGTAAAATGATCAGCAGTAGGGTTTGACAATCGCTTCTTAAAACCTATCTAATATCTAACAATGAATTCCCGTTAACTCTTATTTCTGGAATCGATTAACCCTTGCTGATCGAGTGATTGGAAAAATGTTTCACGTATGACATTTCTGGCTAATTCTCAAAAAAACCATAGCCATTAATATCTCTCACTAATATGTTGAATTATTGAGTAATATTGTAGTGTGGTGACAAAGTACTCCTGTCCTATTGATTTTGTATCCCTGTCGCTTCATGGAAAAAATATCTTAATGCGAAAGCAATAGGGCGGGCGATGAGCCAGGCTTCCAAAGTATTCAGTTGGTTGCTCAAGTTGAAGGGAAGGCGGTAAAGGCTGCTGCTTCGACAGTTTTTTATTGACTTTGTACCCTATTATGGGGTACAATAAATTATTGGTAAAGGAGGTGGATTGTTGGATATTTTTAAAGTTGTATTAACAAAACAGGCAGAACGACACTTGTTAAAAGTGCCATTACACATTGTGCGAAAATTTCAGTCGTGGGTTGATGATGTCGAGTGTAGCGGATTAAGCGAAACTAGAAAAATACCAGGATATCATGATGAACCACTTAAAGGAAAAAGGGCAGGGCAGCGGTCAGTGCGTTTAAGCAAAGCGTATCGAGCCATTTATGCGGTAGATCAGCAAGGCAAAATTGAAATTCTTAAAGTATTGGAGGTAAATAAGCATGACTACTAAGACAAAAAAGAGCGAAACGGCCAAGTTTTTGGAAAAACTCGCTGGTGGTTTAACGTTGGCAAATTTATTATTAGCTATTCGCCAAGGTGAAGAAATGTCTCAAGTTGAGTTTGCTAAGTTACTGGGTGTCTCGAGGCAATACTTATGTGATGTTGAGCGTGGCAGGCGGTCTGTTAGTCCAAAAGCAGCGGCAGGGTTTGCTAAAAAACTTGGATATTCTCCACAGCAATTTGTTAGATTATGTTTACAAGATTTGGTTAATCGTGATGGGCTGAAATTAAAAATTGATGTCCAAGATGCAGCCTAGTGATTAACAATAGATGTATTTTTTGGTAATGTTTTTGGATGCTCAGGCTATGGGATTGATTGTACTTAATTGTATGGCTATGGAAATCTCCAGCTACTGACCAAAGATTTTCTTCTGCTAAACCTTTTACAATTAACCACGTACCAATTTTTACACTCAAACAGGGATTGAATTGGATGTTGGCTTTGGTATGCCAATAACGAGCAAGCGTTGGAACACAAGCACGAATTGATTTGCATTACGCCTAAATCAAAAGTGCCATTTTTATTATGTGCTGCAGCACATAATAACTACGTGCCTCGCCATTTCGGCCATTTTCTTTTTTCAAAATTGCAACAATCAACATAGCTGTAACGCTGTAGCAACTGCTGCTATATTTATGACACGGGAATTTGATTTATGTTTATCGGCATTACAAAATCAAAACTTACGATTTTTTGTTTTCAAGAGCTGGAAGCCCAAATAACGTTCGATCACGATCTCGTGTTAAAAACCTATCCAGTTCTGGCTTAATCGATTCGAGAGTTCCATCTTTTTTTAATTTATCTAAGAAGTAAGCGCCAAGTAAAATCTTACGCCGGGTTTCAGCTTTTCGCTCATTGTGTTTGTGGCGAGCTTCGGCTTTTTGAATGTGCGCTTCAATCATTTGCTTTTGGCGTTTAAGTTTTTCGATTTGCGTAAGGTTGGATGGTTCCATGTTCATAATCTATTTCTTCCGAATCTAAAAAATAATTTGGTGACTGAATTTTTGATGATATTAATAATCTTCACTTAAAAAGTCAATCCGACGAACATCGTTCGTCTCATTGGAGCGCAGCGACGCTTTAGCCCACCTGACGCTTGAAGGGCGCGTCTATACATTGCGGTACAATGTGGATTAGCGTATAGTACTTTTTCAAATTTTAAGATTTAAAAATTGTTTTCAGGAATGGACTTCTCTTGGCAATCTATTACTTCGATGCAAAAATCGTATCCCGCAGCAAGGGTCAAAGCGTTGTTGCCTGTGCGGCTTATCGTGCCGCGGATAAGTTGTATGATGCACGCTATGAAAAGGAATATGATTATCAAAGAAAGCAAGGGGTAGAATTCACTGAAATTTTATTGCCAGAAGGCGCACCCGCTTGGATGGGTAACCGTGAAAAACTTTGGAACGCTGTCGAATCCCGTGAGAGGAGACTCGACTCTCAGCTTGCGCGAGAAGTGAAATTCGCATTACCTCGTGAGCTTACCCTGCAACAGAATATCGAGTTAACCCGTCATTATGTTAACGATGTCTTTGTATCAAAAGGTATGGTGGCTGATGTTTCTCTTCATGTTGAGAAAGCATCCGATGGTGGCTTACAGCCACACGCCCATGTGCTCTTAACACAACGTGAAATTGTAGAAAATGGATTTGGCAATAAGGTGCGTGACTGGAACAAAAAAGAGAATTTGATCGGATGGCGGAAGGAATGGGCGCTATATGAAAATCATCATTTGGCATTGAACGGTCATGACTTGCGAGTTGATCATCGCACACTGAAAGACCAGGGCATTGATTTAATCCCGCAAGATAAAATCGGTTCTATTTACGCACGCGAACGCTTGGATGCTTATCATCGGTATCTTGAAAATACTCGAGAGAATGGCGAACGACTTTTAGCACGTCCTGAAATTGTTTTTGATGTTTTGACAAAGCAGCAATCCACTTTTACCCATCAAGATATTGCAAGAATTGTGAATCGTTATACGGTCGATGAAGATCAGTTTCATGCGGTTTATGCAAAAGCAAAAGCTTTCTCTGAACTTGTGCTTTTAGGGAAAGACGATAAAGGCCATGAACGATTTACGACGCGTGAAATGTTAAAGCTCGAATCCGAGATGGTTGAATGTGCAAAGACTCTTCACGGTATTCAGAGTCATGGATTAGCGGGAATTGAAAAAGATGAAATCGTTGCGGGACATTCGTTATCTGCCGAACAGGGTAAAGTGCTCGATTACATTGTGTCCGAAGGTGATCTCAAATGTGTGGTTGGATTTGCAGGTACCGGTAAAAGTCGATTACTGGGAGCGGCAAAAGAGCTTTGGGAAGAGGGCGGTTATCATGTTTTAGGTGCTACTTTATCAGGGATTGCTGCACAAAATTTAGAAGCAAGCAGCGACATTGGGTCACGAACATTGGCGAGTCGTTTTTATTATTGGGATAAAGGAGAAGAATTATTATCCGCCAAAGACATTCTTGTGATTGACGAAGCAGGGATGATTGATTCACGTCAAATGGCGAAAGTGTTAGAGCATGCTGAAAAGCAAGGAGCTAAAGTTGTATTGGTCGGAGACCCCGAACAGTTACAGGCGATACAAGCAGGCGCTCCATTTCGTGCTATCAGTGACCGAACTTCTTTGTTTGAGTTAACAGAAATCTGGCGACAGAAGGCTGATTGGCAAAAAGAAGCGACGGTTCAATTTGCGACTAAAAGAACTATCGATGCCATCGATCAATATCAAAAACATGATTGTGTTCATGAATACACGACTCAAACTGAAGCCAAAGAGGCAGTGGTAGATGCTTGGAATGATGCTCGAATTTCAAACAATGATAAAACGCAGTTGATGTTAGCTTATACCCGAGCAGATGTTTTATCGTTAAATGAGATGGCACGTGGTATTCGACAATCTTTGGGTGAATTAGGTGAGGACCATCTGATTCAAACCGAAAGAGGTAAGAGGGTATTTGCAGAAGGGGATCGTATTTATTTCTTACAGAATGACCGTCTGCTGGATGTCAAAAATGGAACATTAGGGACTATTGTAGAGATCGACGCTCAAGCACTTAAGGTCGAGGTTCATCAAGGCAACGCAGAACCCCAGATTGTCACCCTTGATCTCAATCGATACCACCACTTGATGTATAAGAATTTCAAAGTTTGCATAGAGTAAATTTTTTTAATTTTTTTAGGTTAACAAAAAATTTTTGAATCAAAAAAACTTTCTATTCAAGCTAAATGTTGTATAACTCATGAAAATTGTTCAAGAAAACTTCGATAATAAGCATGATATCAAATTTCTGACGTACCTATCCTAGGTTAGTGTCGAATAGGTTTTCTCGTGGCCAACTCTTTGTGGTGAAGTTTTAACTTATCGAGTCCTATCCCTATTACTAAACCGCGGAATATCATTTTGGAATGGCATAAAATGCAGGAGAGTGGGTCTACTCCGAAAGAGTTTTTAAGTAATCCCGCCCATCCAATAAAAGGCGTGGTTTTTATGGCTTGGTTTAAATGTTGATAAACAATAGGTAGCAATGTGCCTCTTACGCGGTTAGCGAGAATGCCATAATACCGAATTATTCTGAATCCTTTGTCAGGAATGTGTTGTATAAATCGTTGGATGAATTCTTCTGTTGAATAAGTGCCTTTTTGATATTTTCCGGTTCTATGGTTTAAATAATTGAAAGTAACCCGCCTGCCATCATAATGCTCTAATCGTGCCTGAGATAATGGGGGTTTTTTAATATAGCGTCCGAGATAAGTGACAGTTTTCCATGGATTAGCAGTGGGTTTTGCGAAGTGCACAATCCAGGTTTTGTGATATTGAACCTCAAGGAAAGCATTGGTTACATCAATTCGTTTTTCTTTGAGTGCTTTACGCATCATTTTTATAATTCTGTGACGCCACATTGGCATCACGGCTTTTTTTGAAAAGCGAATGGGTTTCCATTGTTGATGGTCTAACGATAGACCTCCCATAGTGACAGATAAGTGAAGATGCACATGCCATTTAAGGTCTCGTCCAAAGGTATGTAGGGCTGTAAATATGGCGACTTTCATTTTCTTTTTCTTA
>Ga0207091_1121_pt2 | contig 16223 bp, 10 predicted proteins | sample Alteio_BWMinHeat_47_FD_153534 | JGI IMG/M metagenome (GOLD analysis project Ga0207091, IMG submission 153534) | Enriched cells from forest soil in Barre Woods Harvard Forest LTER site, Petersham, Massachusetts, United States -... | ecosystem: Environmental > Terrestrial > Soil > Temperate forest >... | reverse complement strand
CCGGTAAAAAAGAAACCCTGAAGAAATGCACCGGTGGGCGATTTTCTTCAGGGTTGCAGGGTATAGAACACCGGTTACTGCCGGATCAATTCCAGAAAGCCCGTCAGATTGAAGACTTTACCATCTTCACCTTTGGCGTGTATGATATAGTAATAAGTGCCGGGAGAGGCGAGCAGACCGCCCATTGTTCTTCCATCCCACACCTCGTTGGATGAAATCAGCTGCGCCATCGCAACGCCCCAGCGATCGAATATTTTAGCGTCGAAATAATCGATGCCGCCGGCGTTGACCAGCCAGGTATCATTTACGCCGTCGTCATTCGGCGTGAACACGTTTGCCGGAATCAGCCAGGAATTGATATCGGAAATAACAATGACTTCGCTGTGGGTGCTGGAACAGTGTTGGGCATTTGTTGTCGTCAACGTGATTGTATAGGTTCCCGGGGTATTGTACGTATAATCGTTTCCGAACTGTCCGCTGCCGGTTGATCCGTCACCGAAATTCCAGGCCCAGGTTACCGATGATGCAGAGCTGCTGTCGCGGAAGGTCACCGGAAGCGGATGACTTCCGGATGTGGCGCTTGGTATAAAGTCGGCGGTTACGCTGCTCACAAAAACAGGAAGTGTTGCGGTGCTTGTTCCGCAGGTGTTTTTAGCTGTCACCGAATAATTGCCGGTGGCAGAAACATAAATCGCCGCTGCTGTAGATCCGTTGCTCCACAGGTAAGTGGATCCTCCGGAAGCTACCAGTAAGGTCGAGTCGCCATGACAGAGGGTATCCGATCCGGTGATGGATGGATTTGGCAGTGGATTTACAGTGGCTGTGACAAATGCAGAATCGATGCCACAGCTGTTGCTCACATACACCGTATAGATTCCGGCCGAGGTTACCGTGGTGACATTCGTTGCAGAGCCGGTGTTCCAGGTATACGAAGTTCCTCCGGATGCTGCGAAAATTGTACTTTGTCCCGCACAGAATGCGGTGGTTCCGCTTGGAGTAACTGCAGCTACTGGTTTTGATCCAACAGACAATACACTCACGGAGACTGACGTCGTACATCCCATTGTATCAGTGATTGTACAGGTATACGTTCCGGCGGCCAGACCGCTATTTGTCGCTGAGTTTCCTCCGGGAGACCAGGAGTATTTGTATCCGGGAGTTCCGCCGGCAGGAGTTGCGGAGGCAGATCCGTCACTGAGATTGCAGGTTGCCGCAATTGGTGTAGCGGTGGCCGAAAGCAACACAGGCTGGTTTATTGTTACGACCTGTGTGCTCTTGCAGTTGTTCGCATCGCTGATAACACAGGTATAGGTTCCATTGGCAAGACCGCTGGCAGTTGGACTTGCGTTTGGACTTGCCGTGGACCAGCTGTAAGTATAATTTGTAGTGCCTCCTGCAGGGATTACTGTAGCCGAACCGGTGCTCGTTCCGCTGCAACTGGCGTTGATTTGCGTCGATGTGCTGGTCAGTGCCAAAGCCGGTTCGCTAAGGGTAAATGTTTGTGCCGAAGTACACCCTCTCCCGCACAGAAAGACAATTTACTTATATCAATGACAATTCCTGGTATCCTGCAAAACAAGATCGCACACATGATATCTCCACTGTGCTGATGTATAATCTTGGGAAAAAATGGACGTTCGGAGCGGTCTGGGTGTATGCCACCGGAAATGCAGTCACCTTCCCGGTTGCCCAGTATCAATATGAAGGGCATGTGATTTCGTATTACAGCGACCGCAATGGATACCGTATGCCAGCCTATCACCGCATGGATCTCTCAGCAACCCTTCACCGTCCGAAAAAGAAAAACTACGAAGCTGAATGGGACTTCTCCATCTACAATGTCTATGACAGACACAATGCCTATGCCATCCAATTCGAACCAAATCCGAGTAACCCGGCACAGACACAAGCCGTTAAAACCTGGCTCTTTGGAACGATCCCGTCTATCACCTACAATTTCAAGTTTTAACCATGCGAAAACTCATTCCGCTTCTTCTGTTTCTGCTTCTGGGCATGTATTCCTGCCAGGAAGTCATCACGGTGAACCTCAATTCCGTTTCACCAAAGGTTATCGTTGAAGGCAATGTCAATAACCGCCCGGGACCGTATACAATCAAACTCAGCAATACGACAAACTATTTTGACCCGAGCACGGTCAGTACGCTATCCGGCGCCAGTGTCGTCATATCCGACAATGCCGGTCATACCGAAACACTTCTGGAAACAAGTCCGGGTAATTACGTAACCTCCACACTTGTCGGAACCATTGGCCGGACCTATTATCTCACGATTGTCGCAGCAGGCCAGACGTATACGGCATCATCCCTCATGGCCGACACCGTTCGGATAGATTCAACGTCCATGTCTATTCGTCCTCCCCGGGGCGGAGCTACAGACTCCACCTACTCGATCACACTCTCCTATACCGATCCGGAGGCTACGGTGAATTACTACGGCTTTCGCTTGTGGAGGAATGGACTCATCATCAACAACATCATTGACAACCGGGTGGAATCCGACAAATTATTCAATGGCACCCCTCAGCAAACCAGACTGCGCAACAGTCAGCTGATAACAGGCGACAGTGTCAGGGTGGATCTTGTTTGCTTCGACAAAAACGCATACGACTACTACAACACGCTGAAGTCGACACTGAGTGCAGGAGGACCCTTCTCTGCCCCGCCGGCAAATCCGGTGAGCAATATCAGCAACAAGGCTCTGGGTTATTTCGGTGCATTCGCAATTACCAGCCGCTCTATGCTGCTGAATAAATGAACCGTCAAAGCTGTCATACAAAATCCGGCTGCCCGTTTTTCGTTTGCCTGCTGCTTTGCTTTTCCATTCCGCTATTTTCTCCGGCACAACAATTGAATTTCAGGAATTATTCCGTGGAAGACGGGATTGCACAAAGCCAGGTCTATGCACTCTGCGAAGACAGCCGTGGATTTCTGTGGATCGGTACCCGCGGAGGCGGCCTCACCCGGTTCGACGGCCTGAACTTCAAGACATATACCGTTCGCGACGGATTGTCCAGCAATTACATTTCCGCTATCCTTGAAGACTCCTGTCACCAGATGTGGATCGGAACAAACAATGGACTCTGTTTGTACGACGGATCCCATTTCAAAAGATATTTCCCGGAGCAAGACAGTACGGCTATACATATACAATCCATGACCCGTGACAGAAGCGGAGTCCTGTGGCTTGCCACAAATGCGGGTATCTATACATTTAGCGGAACAACATTTCAGCGGTTCGAATCCGCTCTGGCTCATCAAAACGTGCTCAGCATTTTCGCCGATCATCAGGGCGCCATGTGGGCTGCAGGCATCGAAGAGGGCTTGATCCGGATCAAACGCAAGCAGGCCGGCAGCGGTTTTGATATCACACCTTTTACAAAAGGAAGCGGACTGGGGAAAATACCGATTCAATGCATTCAGGAGGATGTCAAAGGCAATATCTGGGTCGGCACGTTCGGTATGGGCTGTTTTGTTTTCGATGGCACATCGTTCGTGCGCATGAGTAAAAATACGGATCTGAATACGAAACGGATCCTCGATATCAAACCCGATTCCAAAGGCAATATGTGGATTGCGACCCTGACTGAAGGCGTGTGCAGGTGGGACAGCAACGACAGCACATTTCTCTTCCTGAAAGAAAAGGATGGACTCAGCAACAACCACGTCAGATGTATCCTGCAGGATTCCAGAGCTGACTATTGGTTCGGAACATCCGGCGGAGGCCTGAGCAAATACTATGGCCAGTCGTTTACGAATTATACCAAAAACAACGGACTCAGCAGCAATTTCGTGTACAGCGTTTTTCGCGACAGCCGCCAACGCCTTTGGCTTGGAACCGGCGAGAAAGGGCTTTGCCGGTACGATGGGAAATCGTTCTTCCCCTTTGCCGGCGAACATCAGATTCAGAACCTCAAAATCAAAGCCATCGCTGAAGATGCCAATGGCTCCATCTGGTTCGGCACCGACGGACAGGGCATTTACACGTATTCTGAAAAAGAATTTAAAGGAATGCCGGAGCTGCATGGAAAATATATCCGGTGTATACTCAAAGACAGTAAACAAAACATGTGGGTTGCTACGGCAGGTGCCGGTATCTATGAGTTCAGCCCTTCAGAAAATAAAAACAGGAAATACGAAGTCGCCGAAATTTTTCGCAACACCACAGGCAGCTCCAGAGACCGGGTCAATTGTCTTGTGGAAGATTCAAAAGGGCGCATCTGGTTTGGCACGGAAACAAACGGGATTGGATACATCGAGAACGACAGGATAGTCAGGACCTTTTCGCAACGTGACGGACTTGCCAGTGATCAGGTGAGAAGCATGAAACTTGACAAATCCGGAAATCTTTGGATCGGAACTGCCGATGCAGGACTGAGCCGACTCCGAATTTCCGACAAGTCCTTTCGTTTTGAAACGATCAATCTGACGAACGGGCTGACCTCTGCCAATGTCTACTTGCTCGCTTCCGATGAACAGAACAATCTGATCGTTGGCACCGAATCCGGTCTGGATAAATTGATGCTGGATCAGGAAGGACATGTACTCGAGATCAGACACTATGGCAAGACCGAAGGATTTACAGGAATAGAAACCTGCCAGAACGCGGCATTCAACGATACCAATGGCGTGATCTGGTTTGGAACGATCAACGGACTCACGGCGTACAATCCGCACAACAAAACCCGAAACAGCCTGCCTCCGATTCTGCGGATCAGCAGCATCAGCCTTTTTTACCAGCCCATTGAAAAAACAGCTTATGCAGATTATGTAGGCAAATGGGGAACGATCATCAAACCCCTTATTTTCCATTACAACCAGAACCACATCGGGTTTGATTTCAACGGAATTAATCTGAGCTCACCGGAGAATGTAAACTACCAGTGGAAGTTGAATGGATTTGACAAGAGCTGGTCGCCGGCCGGCATCAGGCATGAAGCAACCTATTCAAACCTTCCGCCGGGAGATTATACTTTTGAGTTTAAAGCGGCGAATGAAGATGGTGTCTGGAATACGGTTCCTGCCAGTCTTCATTTCATCATACTGAAACCCCTTTGGCTCCGAACCTGGTTCCTTGTTTTATGCAGCTGTCTTGCATTGATTCTGGGGGTACTTCTGCTACGCCGCAGAGAAAACAGACTTCAGCGAAAATCGAAGGAGCTGCACAACAAACTCCAAACGGAAAAACTGTTGATTGAACTTGAGCAGAAAGCACTCAGGCTACAGATGAATCCGCATTTTATTTTCAATGCCTTGAATTCAATCCAGGCATCCATCTCGCAGAATAATGAAGATACGGCCCGCTATTTTCTGGCTAAATTTTCAAAACTGATGCGCTTGATTCTGGAACACTCATCCAATGCGCTGATCACTCTCGAGGAAGAAATAAAAGTGCTTGATCTGTATCTCTCCATCGAAAAATTCAGTGGAGGTGATTCGTTCGATTACGTGATTGACGTGGAGCCCGGTCTTTCCTGTGATGACATTTTTCTGCCTCCTATGCTGATTCAGCCATTCACGGAGAATTCGATTATTCACGGCTTCCATGGACTGAAAAGAAGAGCTGAACTATTGATCACATTCAAATTGACAGACGGATTTCTCGAATGCACGGTGAGCGACAATGGCATTGGCAGAACACTGGCCAGACAGAACAACCTGGCCCAGCAGGATCAGCACCACAAAGCCACGGCATTGCGTGTCACCCAGGAAAGACTGGATCTGCTGAATCCCGCAGCTCGTGCAAAGTCGCTCGAAATCATTGATCTTCTGGATGAATCCGGTCAGGTAAAAGGAACGAAAGTCATGCTCCGGATTCCACTTTCCTGAGAAAGCCCTTTTCCCTCAGAAAGAATCCAGATCTACCGGACGCGCGACACCGAACCACTTGAGTATCTTGTGACCAACTCCCGGAACATCGACATGGATGATGTAGAGACCGCTTGCGATGGGGATTCCCGCGGTATTCTTGAGGTCCCAATCCAGGTGTGTGATGTCATTGTCCTTTTTGTATTGTCTGACCAAAATGCCGCTCAATGTGTAAATGTTGATCGTACATTTTCCAGGCAGGTTCGTAATTTTCACTTTGTTGTCCAGCTTGTCCACCTCATAACTTGAATACGCGTAGTACGGATTCGGAACGATATTGATCAGATCAAGCGCTTTGGACGCGGTAGGCCAGTTGTCGGTCACTGTCGACAGATTCGAGGTGCTGAAGCGGTACCAGGGCCGGGTTTTATTATCCGGTGAACCGATCATGGAATCTGTTGCCACATTCAGGTCTGTCATATACGGTCGTGAAACACGCAATCTGATTTTGACATCAGTCGACATAAAGGTCTGACCCGGAGCCAGCATGGGTATCCCAACCCAGGCGCAATCCTTATACACATTCCGTTTATCGGTCGTGCTGAGTGTGGCCAGCTTATCGTGAATATACGCACCGCCATCATAGGCAGGCATATTGGTATTGGCTGATGTTGGTGCTCCGGATATATATTTGCCGTTGTGTCCGAACACATAGATATAGTGTTTTCCGCCCCAAACGTTATTCATCAGCTGATCCACGACATCTGAAGTCGGGTTCCATTTCATATCCCTTCCATGGTATCCGGCAAGCCAGGAATCTTCACCAAAGGCGATGTTCAGCCGTTCACCGGTTTCCACATTGATGGCGTATCCGGGAAACCAGCTCATGCCTGTCGGGTAGTCGTTGTTATCCGTACCCGGATTTGCAGATCCTGTTTTATCGACTGAGGGCGATTTCCGGAGATCCAGTTTCGCGGCTCCCTTTTCTGCCAGCGCAGGTTCATCGGCCAGTTCCAGTACGGGGCATCGGGACCATTTGTTCGGGTCATTTGTAATCACAATATCCACACTGGGCAGCTGCTGGATCTTCGTTTGCGTGACAGTCACCGGATCCCAGGCAGGACCGTTGCGACTGCAGAGTTGCGAATTCACAACCGCGTTGGAGGCACAGAGCCGGTAAGGAGCCCAGGTTCCGCCCAACACTTTTGAGTATTGCTCTTTTGAATCGAGAAATACGGGGGCTATGCGGGGACCGCTGAAATAGGAATCAAACGTGGCATCACAGGTCGTTGTCACCACAGCAAGCTGAGTTCCACCGCGAATCCAGTTGTAATCCGAGTAACCGTCGGCATCCGGAATACCCGATAGCCAGTTTTTGGTCTCATCTGCAAAGGTCATGGTTCCTTCCAGAAAATCATAGATATGCTCGGTGGTGCTGAACGCAAATCCTGCAGGCTGGACAACAGTCAGAGAAATACCCCAGTTCGGAAAAATCTGTTCGTTGGATACACCGATGGCCTGATTGGCTTTCGCATTTGATCCGGCTGCGTTGCCGCAGCATTTTACGGTAGTGCTGGAGTCCCGGGTGTCTTCGTTGAACAAAGTCCAGACAGAAGTCGGGCTCAATACATTTCCGGTTGTTGATCCGTGGAAGTACAGGCTGAAATTTCCGACCGGCACATTCAGCGGATCAATGACTTTGATATTCACAGGACCGGCACCGCCAACATACTGTATGTTATCCAGACGATGCGTCGGCGCGGGGGCAGCAAGAATTGCAGCTGTTGAAGCAGGTGTGAGATCCACGACATTTCCGCCGTTTCCATTTCCGTTGATCCGGGTGATCATCGGTCCGCTTCCATAACCGCCCTGTATTACGGTACCTCCATGCTGAGGCGCAGGGATGTGTGGAATGGCGCTGTACAACTTGATGTTCTGACGTCCGCGTTTGTACGGCAGTTTCTGTCCGGCCAGGGAAGGGTTGAGCGGTGATGCAGGCTGGAAAGGCACATCCTGTGCATAGGGGATAAACTGATTATACCCATAAGCCACTGCCATGTAATAATACGTTTTCTGATTCACCAGACGCCGGTCGTTGAGTGCAAAGGCATCGGTGGTGATATCGAACGAATGCTGGATGCCTTTGTCGGCGCCTACAACCATTTCTTGTGGTACAGCACCGCCCAGATCGTTGTTGGGTACAAAATTGATGATGCGTGAAACACCGTTCTTCACATCACACTGGGCAACCAGACGGGCTTTGTCGACATTGTCCAGGTCGCTGGCAGATACCAGCGCATCATGCAGCTGGAAGATTTGGTATCCTTCGAAATTGAAGGTGGCATTCAGCGCGAAATTGAAGGTGTCGACAGCCTGGATCTGAGGATCGAGTTCTGCATATTTTTCCAGGTAATTGTTCGAGAGTGGCGGCGGTTTATTATCCAATCGGATAATGACTTCCTTATCCAATTCCTGCAGGCTCAGGTCGGGAGCGGTAGGACCATTGAGAACTTTGAAACAGTTGTCAAACAATGCCTGAGCCTTGTCATCCACCATACGCAGCAATGAAACAGAACCTGCAGGGCCGCCGGAGGTAGCGCGGGCCCAGACAATACCGGTTGTGATGTAGTTGACGGCACCGGGCTGCAAAGTAAACTGACCGGCAGATTGAAGAAAACGCCTGTCGCCCGGCTTATTGCCAGAACTGGCTTCCGTCCAGGAAGGTTGTGGTATATGGTTGGTGCCCCAGCCGGTGGGATCGCTGGTGCCTGGGAACATGAACTGACAAGGTACACCGGTATTCACTCCATCTCCCCCGTAAGTCATGTGAGTTCCATCGCCCCAATAGCCTTTCAGGTAATTGTAGTAATGCGTACCAGTGCGTGGATTTCCATTGACAGGGTTGAAGTCGTTGTTGTAATAGATAAACTGCGACATGATGATTTGTTCTCCGGGTTCATCAATGACACCATTTCTGTTGTTGTCAATTCCGTCGAACGGATCGGCAACCGGGCCCTGGAAGAAATCGCAACCGCAGGCGGGAGGCTGACAGCCGTAAGTGCCAGGCCCTCCGTTACCATCGCAGGTGGCACCGTTGTAGGTATACCCCAATCCACGTCCCACATCGCAGCCAACATAGTCATCATCGCCTTTACCCAGATCCATATCGATCCATTGTCCGAACCAGGTGTGCTCCATGGCGTAGCTGGAACGGTTGATGATTTTGTATTTGTAAAACGTCATGTTGTTGATTTCATCATTCGTCGAGAATGCAAAAGCTTCCGCCTGAATTTCGAGGCCGATAGCTTGTGCATTCGTTTCGGTATGGATATTTCCTTTGTCGTTGAATACCCACCAGAGCGCTTCATCGCCATACAATCTCCATCCGCAGGACGCCTGACCGTTCAGATCAAAATCCGGATAATCGCCATTGGCAACTTCATATTTGCCTGAACCGTATGTATCGTGAAAAGGAGCCAGGAAAGCCGCCTGATTTTTTGAGGGATCGCCGTGGGCGGGCCAGTTGGATATGGATAAAGGAATCGAGTAACCGGCATAGGCAGGGTCAGACGGATTGTTGAACCAGCCATTGAACTGCTCCACTTCCTTCAATGTAATTTTATAATGCTGATCATATTTCTGACACTGATCGCCTGTAATTGAAACGTTGACTGTATCCAACGGACCCGGCCAAAAGTCGTTACCCGTCTGTCGGTAGGTTTGAGCCGCCACTTTCAACTGTCCGCCGGCATCGAGGCCGCCGATCCACAACGATCCGGCATAGACCGAGTGAGCACCACCGCCTTTGGGAACTTCATATTTTGCCGAAACAAGATCCCACCACATATCGCCACCGGAAAGAATTTTGGCTCTGACATTGTTGATATCCAAATCGGTTTTTGCAGTTGCCGGAGAGCAGGAATTGCTAAGTATCTGCACACCGTTGGATGCGCCCCGTTCATGAGATGCCGCGGGGAGTTTTCCAGGTAATTCTTTTGAATACGAATCGAGCGCAGCAAGCAGAGAAAGAGCAGTTGCAATTCCTTTCAAAGTACTTTTTTTTATCTTCATGGCAGAACAGATATGAAAAAAACATTGGGGGGAATGTGCACCAAAACTAAACCCGAAATCGCAAACCGAAAGACTTTTATATTATCTGGCAGTAATAAACAAATAAGTGGCAGCTATTTCTGTTTAACTGGCAAAAACGTATTGCTCATTATATGATATTCTCTGAAAGTTTGAAGCCTTGGGTGATATCCAAGTCCTTCAAAAATTGAATTGCATTTGAAGCGAAATTTCGGATTGAAAATTTCAAATACCTACCTTCGGATTGTCCGCTACAGTTCCTGCCATTTCTGCGTGTATTTTTTCAGTTCAGAACCTGCTGAAGACGGCGGCTTTGGAGCTGTTCAAAACGAATACTTTTCGAGTACCTTTACAAAAAAGACTTATGTTCAACGCCATCATCATCGACGATATTGAAGACGCCCGGAAAACCCTGAAAAAGGATTTGGCGCTCTGGTGTCCGGAAATCAAGGTGATCGGAGAAGCGGGAGGTGTTGTGGAAGGAGCCAAACTGCTGCGGACGATGCAGCCCGATGTACTTTTTCTGGATATCCAGTTACAGGATGGCAGCGGATTTGATTTACTCGGCATCGTACAGGATATTTCCTACCGGATCATTTTCACAACAGCCTCGGACGCACATGCCATCCGGGCATTCCGGTTTTCTGCCGCCGACTATCTGCTCAAACCGATCGATCCCGAAGAGCTGAAAGATGCCGTGAAAAAATTATCCGAAAAGCGGGCCGGCGACGGGCAGAGTCTTGATCTGCTCAAAGCGAGTATTGGCGAAAAGAGCAGGAAACAGGAAAAGCTGGCCCTGCATTCGCTGGACAAAATACACGTGGTGAGTATTTCCGATATCCTGCGCTGTGAATCCAGCATCAATTACACCACCTTTCATTTCAGCGGAGGAAAAAAACTGCTGGTTACAAGAACACTGAAAGATTTTGATGATTTGCTGAGCGGTCATGGATTTTACCGGGTCCACAATTCACATCTGATCAATACCCGATACATCAAAGAATTCGTGAAGACAGAGGGCGGGTATCTGGTCATGACCGACGGAACCTCGATCCCGGTTTCTTCCAGAAAGAGGCCAGAGGTCATTAAAATGCTCGATACACTCTGAATCAATTTCTTCAGGGCCATACACAATTTCAGTGTTTTTTTTATTTTTACACTCAAATCAGATACCTATCCGATGCGTTCAGTCTTTCGCTTTTGTCTTTTTTTAATCCTTGCCAGCTTTTCACTTCAGGCGCAAACTCAGGTTCATGAACCAATGAAAGAAGAAAATAGTCTGGTCAAATGGATCTCCTTCAATGAGGCTCTCGAGCTGAACAAGAAGCAGCCCAAACCTTTTCTTGTGGATATCTACACGGACTGGTGCGGATGGTGCAAACAGATGATGCGAACGACTTATTCGGATCCGAACCTTTCGGCCTATATCAATACCTGGTTCTACCCCGTCAAGTTCAATGCCGAAGGCCGTGATACGATTGAGTATCTGGGCAAAAAATATATGAATCCGGGCAAAGAACCCCGCTCCACGCATCAACTGGTCTTAAAGTTTCTTGGCGAACGGATCTCCTACCCTTCCACTATTTTTATCGGAAATAATTTTCTGTTCCAGCTCAATACATCCGGCTATCTGGACAACAGACAAATTGAGCCGGTGCTTGTCTACACGGTTGAGAACATATTCCGCACAACCGCTTATGAAGAATTCAAAACGCATTTTCAAAAAGCATTTTACGATACGACAAAAACGAAAACCTTGCCTGTCAAATGGTACAGTTTACCGGAAGCGCAGAAGCTCAACAAAAAAGAGCCCCGGAAATTCCTGATTGATATCTATACCAGCTGGTGCAACGGATGCCAGGTGATGAACAAAACCACGTTCAGCGATACACTGGTGAAAGACTACATCAGCAAACACTTTTATCTCGTGGATCTCAATGCCGAAACAAAAGACAGTTTGAATTACGGCGGGAAAAATTATACCAATACGGGTGGCAACGGCACACCGTTTCATGATCTTGTTCTGGAACTGACTCACCGCAACCTGTCATTGCCCACACTGCTGGTGATGGATGAGAATCTGAAAACGATCGATACACTTCCTTTTTATCTGTCACCCGAATCGCTGGAACCCATTGCCTGGTTTTATGGAGACAATGCCTACAAAACGACCAAATGGGACGAGTATCTGAAAAAGTTCGGGGAGAAGAAAAAGAAAACGGATAAGAAATAGAGGTGCATTAAATTATCCCTCCGGAGAAATACTTATTGCGTGTCCTGAAATTTACCTTTAAACTTCAGATAGGTGATCGATTCCCATCTCACTATCGCGGTGGCTTCAATGCTGTCGGAATCCGGAAAGCTGAGTTCGTAATCAATATAATAAAACGGATTGTGATTCGGGTTCATGAGGGCCATGAACTTGATATTGCCGGCTTCGGTCATCTGGAGATTCCGGCGGTAATGCTGCATCACCACTTCCTTGATCATTTGCACCACGCAGACGCCGGGCGCAATCGGAGAATCGGGGAAATGGCCACGGTAAACCGGATGATCGGCATTCAGCTCAATCTTCACACTTATCTTCGCCGTAGAACTGCAGTTGATCTCGCGGATAAAATAAAAATCTTCTAGCAACAATGAGTTTTCCATGTGGTTGTCAAAGATAGGCAATGTTTTGCTCATCCTACGTCAGGGGCTCCCGGCCCCCCGCCATTCCAAACGGAAGGAACCGAGAGCATTCTGCCGGGCCGTCTGTCAGCGCCGTGCCATCACAAAAAGTAAGGTGCATGTCTTGCTGACATCCGTCTCGGACGACCAATGTCCGCATTGGGTCTACGAATGCCTGCTTTTTCTTGACAACAGCAAAACGGTGGAGCGCAGGCTTCCACAGCCAGGCTGTCCCTGAACGAGAACGGTTAAAAAAAACAGAACCATTCCGGGTAATTAACGTACAATGGTTAACAAGTTCCCTTTCTGATATTTTCTTCCGGCAATCAAATTTCCTATCTTTAGCAATGACTATGACAAAAACTCTTTCTTTTTCTGTATTTGTTTTCCTGTTCTGTCTGCTGCAGGTGGGGATGCTTTCTGCTCAGGAAAGCACACAAGGCAAAATTGAAGTGCGCTGCACCAAGGACATGAGCTGCAATTTTTACATTCAGGACAAGCGTATTTATAGCGACGGATTGGATACCACCTCACAGGTTCGGTTCTGGAGAGCCATTATGAAAATGAGTCCCGACAGTGGCATCATGAATATCGCCTCAAACCGGGTGATGCTCAGCAAAATGACCGTAAAAGAGTACAACCGCCTCACCGAAGTACGGAAAGATTCACTCCGCACGGCATTGAGAACGAGCAACAATCTGCCGGAAACAGAAGCGATCTTTTTCAGCAGCGGGAAAAATAATTTTTACAATGTAGAAGGGGTAATGCCCAATATCGGCAAAGGCATTCGCATTTTTGAAAATGAAAATACCGATCCGTTTTACGCACAGGTCATTATGCTCATCGAAAGTCCTGGAAAATGCACGGGCAAATCCTGTGTGGGTGCAATGGGTTCTTTTCAGCTGATGAAAGCTGTTGCACGGAATATGGGTCTGAAGGTGAATAAAAATGTGGATGAGCGCCGGGATTTTGACAAGAGCGCCTGGGCTGCGGCGAAGCTGATCCGTACCATTTGTATTCCCTATGCGAATAAAATGCTGGACGATCATAAAGTTTCCTACGACCCCAGTGACCTTTGGTACAGACTTCTTGTGCTTCATATCTACCATGCCGGAGCGGGCAATGTGGCACGGGCCCTGGATGTCATCAATCCCTGTGAAGGCAATATCTCTTTGATCAAGCAACTCTGGCAAACCAAAGCGGGGAATTTTGGTATGGCTTCACAAAATTATTCGCAAGTGGCTCTTGCCAATCTCATTGAACTCGATAAAATTATCGAAGCCAGCGGCAACAGCATTCATATGATCTATCCATCCGGAAAAACCACTGGCGATATCGGAACGCCCGCGCGGCCTGACGGAAACTGATTCTTAGGCAATCGCATTTGATTTTGCAAAATCACAAAAGGCAACAAATTCAGTTTTGTTGCCTTTTTCTTTTCATCCCGGAAGTCGAAGAAGGTACTCCGGGAATACAAGGAGATACTCCGGGAACACAAAAAGTAGCTCCGGGAACACAAGGACTTACTCCGGGAACACAAAAAGTACATCCGGGAACACAAGGAGGTATTCCGGGACCACAAGGAGATACTCCGGGAACACAAAAAGTAGTTCCGGGAACACAGGGAGTTACTCCAGGAACACAAAAAGTACCTCCGGGAACACAAGGAGGTACTCCGGGAACACAGGGAGGTACTCCGGGAACACAAAAAGTACCTCCGGGAACACAAGGAGTGCAATTTAGAATGTTCGGAACGGCTTCATTTTTTGCAGGAAGATGGAGTGCATTGTCTGAAAACGACAGCGGCATTCGTTATTGAAAAGCCTGGCACGAAAAAGAGAGTGGGTAGCGGATTGAAATTCAGAGCCTTGCCAATTGGGCTTACCCTTTGTCTACGTCTTGGCCTTGATGATTTTCATTTCGCATTCGGCAACAAGCTTACCGTTGCAACTGAGGCGGCCTTCGATACGGGATACATTGAACACTTCATTCTTGACCTGAATTTCAGTGATCAGCTCCTCGCCGACAGGAGGATGGAAATATATTTTCAGATCGCTGAGTGCACCAATAAAACCAAGTCCGGGCTTTTCACCCAACTTCTTTACATTGTATCCGCCTTTGGCTGCGGCCGACTGGGCTATATTTTCCATAATACCCGGTTCCATCAGCACGCCGTCTTTCACAAAAATATTGTCGTGTCGGACTGTAAAGCCGGTGACGATCTCTTGCCCTTCACAGATATAGATGCAGTCGATCATCAGCATCGGTGCTTCGTGCGGGAGGTATTCAGAAATCTCGTTTATCCCTACGAGTTCTTTTGTAGTTTGTTCCATCAGCATAATGAATTGTCGCGCTTGACAGAATAAAGCGATTCTGATTTTTCTGTCCGGTATTTTTGCAATTGACAAAGATAATCAATCTCGCCTAAAAACCGACATCTTCAGGGAAAGCCCCGAAATCGGTGTTTTTCGATGCGATCAGCGAAAACTGAATCAACCGCCGTTTTTCAGAACGAGGCTTGGCAATCCACGCAGCTCATTTACAAAACCGTCTTCTTTCGGTGCAAAAACCTTGCGGCATCGCTTGCTGAATCCTTCTGCGTTCAGAGCGAACAAATCTCATGGACATGCCTGCTGTTGGCAATAATGAGTTTTCATTAATATTTTATATGAAATACGATTACAGAAACTTATGATACATACGGTCGCAAGCTTGAGCCTGAAATCCGAATGCTAAGAATAAAAGAACAATAGGTTTTGTTTCTTCTCAGGAATACCTGTACTTGTAATTGGCTTGTGTGATAAGGTATCCGAAGATCTTATACGAATTCACCAGAAATTTTAAACAAACGGCATGAAAAAAATACGCGTACTGCTTCTCCTGTCCTTGATTTCCACGGGTCTGTTTTCAAATCATATTGTGGGTGGAGATATTAGCATAAAATCTCTTGGTAACAATAAATTTCAGATCACGCTTCATTTTTTCAGAGATTGCAACAGCAGCACTCCCTTTGATGTTCCCTTACCGCTCGGCATCTTTGACAAATCAACGGATGCGCTTATTTTGACTGATTCCATGAAGTTGTTTTCGCACACCATTCTTGCCCTGGGCGATTCCTGCTTCAGGCCACCCAACCTGTGTGTGGAACAAGGCATATACATTGACACGGTGAGTCTGCCCAACAACCCGAACGGATATTATCTGAGCTGGGAACGCTGCTGCCGGAATGTGATCATCACCAATATCGTTGCGCCCTCGAATACGGGCATGGTGTTTTATGCAGAAATACCAGACCCGCTCATCCACGATTCCTCACCCGTTTTCGGGCCTTATCCGAAAGGATACATGTGTGCCAACCAGCCCAATATCCTCAATTTTTCGGCCACAGATGCAGACGGAGATTCATTGGTTTATCTGCTTGTCAAACCTTTGGCAGGCCATACCAGCGGGGGCGCCCCCGTTGCGCCAACGCCCATCCCCGCCCCTTACGACACCGTTACTTTTGCCTGGCCGGCATATGGCATGTTCAATCTGGTGGGTGGGAATCCGCCCATGTCCATCAATCCGAAAACCGGACAAATAACTGCCCAGCCCTCGGCACTTGGCGTATTCGTTTTTTGTGTGGAAGTGGATGAATAC
>Ga0207091_1150_pt1 | contig 16339 bp, 16 predicted proteins | sample Alteio_BWMinHeat_47_FD_153534 | JGI IMG/M metagenome (GOLD analysis project Ga0207091, IMG submission 153534) | Enriched cells from forest soil in Barre Woods Harvard Forest LTER site, Petersham, Massachusetts, United States -... | ecosystem: Environmental > Terrestrial > Soil > Temperate forest >... | reverse complement strand
GACATTTCGACACTGAACAGAAAGGATCTGAATGAGTTGAGAAAAAAAATAGGCTTCCTGTTTCAAAGCGCAGCCTTGTATGATTCGATGACTGTGAGAGAAAATCTCGAATTTCCGCTCAGCGACAGCTCAGACGAAACGGAGGTTGAAATGGATGCAACGGTTACCGAAGCCCTCACAAATGTCGGCTTGGCAGATGCCATCGACAAAATGCCATCGGAATTGTCGGGTGGAATGAGAAAGCGGGTAGGATTGGCCAGAACTCTGATTCTGAAGCCAGAAATCATGCTTTATGATGAACCCACAACAGGACTGGACCCTATTACCTTTCGAAACCAATCAACGAAACCGAATTATTCACGATGCTCAATACGCATCTTTTTCAACAAACAAGTCCAATTTCAAAATCATGAAAGACGCCAATGGTTCTTCCGACAAAGTATCCAGCCTAGCTTACCTTACCGAGCTGTCAAAAGGCAATGCAGGATTCATTACAGAAATGCTCGACATTTTCCTTTCCGAAAACCCGGTAGAGATTGAATCTCTGGAAAATGCGATCGCGGAATCAGATTACGAACAAATCCGGTCAATATCCCATCACATGCGATCAACCATGCCCTTTGTCGGGCTGGATATACATATTACCAAAGCTCAGGCATTTTTCTCTTTCTCCTGGCAAAGCATGGGCTGTCATGGCAATAATTGGAAGGGTTAGTTTTAGTTCTTTCCGGATGCACAGGGTGGTTTCATATCCATTCAACTCAGGCATTTGCATGTCCATGAGAATCAAATCGAAAGTTGAGCTTTTCAGTTTTTCCAGAGCCAGTTTTCCATTGCTGGAAAGATCAAATTGAAAGCCCCATTCTTTCAGCATGAATCCGGCTAGTTTCTGATTGAGCAGATTGTCTTCAACAACAAGAATGCGTTTGTCGCTGATGTTTGTCGAAGAGAGCGGAAGGGCCGGAGCAAGAATTGTTTCCCGGGTCAATACTGGAGCCATTTTGTAGGGGATTGAAACAAGAAAAGTGGAGCCTTTGCCTTTTGTGCTGCTCACCGAAACGGTCCCTTTTTGGAGTTCTACCAGCTTTTTTACGATGGAAAGACCGAGACCCGTTCCTCCGAAAATTCGTGTTGTGTCTGATTTGGCCTGCGTGAAGCGTTCGAATATTTCTGATATTTTATCTGAGGGGATACCAATCCCGGTGTCTTTTATTTGAAACTGAATTGTTACACAGCCGGCTTCTTCTTTTTGAAGGCTCGCGCTCACTTCGACGTACCCTTCTTTTGTAAACTTCAACGCATTTCCGATCAGATTGATCAATATTTGTGTCAGTCGGGTCGGATCTCCCAAAAGGAATTCGGGCAGGTTGCTTGTTGCACTGATTTTCAGAATGAGCTTGCGTTCCCTGGCCTGATTTTCGAATAACATTTTTACGGATTCGATCACGCTGTGCAGATTGAACCTGACTTCCTCTATCCGGACCATTCCAGCTTCAATTTTTGAAAAATCAAGAATGTCATTGATGATGGCCAGCAAATTCTCGCCCGAGCTCTTTACCGCGGATACATATTCTGTTTGCTCAGTGCTCAGAACGGTTTTATTCAGTCGATTGGTGAAGCCGATGATGGCATTCATCGGAGTCCGGATTTCATGGCTCATGTTTGCCATAAACTGTTCTTTAATTTCCGAAGCCTGTTCGGCTTTGCGCTGAATGACATGAAGTTCTTTTTCCAGATTTTCTCGCTGGGTGATGTCTCTGAATAGAATGATAATGGAAAGACCGATGAGTACAAAGGCAAAAAGATAGGCTACAATATCCATTTGAACGACCCGGGTCGTCAAATCGCTGTTGCGTGCTATAATGGTTGAGAATTTGGCAGATTCGATCACATTGATGTGGTCCAGAACTGCAGTCAGCTCGGTAATCAGCGCCATGCCCTTGCCGGTTTTAATAAAGGCTACAGCCTGTGCGGGGTCTTGTTCATATTCGATTAAAATCTGCTGTGCGAAATCAACCTCCTTATAAATCAAAGTTTTCGATTTCTTGATCAGATCCGTTTGTTCAGCATCCGGATTGAGCCTCCCGAGTGCGGCATATTCGGCAAAGACGGAAGACAGGTTGGCTGCATTTTTATCCATGAAGCTGCTCTCTCCGGTAAGGGAATAGCTCTTGATTTTACTTTCAAAGAAAATCAGTGATGACTTTATCGATTCGACGCGTGTCGAAAGTTCACTGCTTTGACGGAGCTCATGCTGGGAGGCCAATACCTTTTTTATGCTCTTGTTGGATACGTATTGTACACCAATCAATATGAAAAGGCCTAACCCAAATCCGATGCCGATTTTCAGCTTAATATAGGAAAACAGGAAGTTTGACATGTTTACTGGTTAATAAAGTGGCTTATGTTCGTCAGTCTATTCCGATTGGGAGCGCCAGATGTGCATAAACCGCCTTGGTGTTTTCTTACCCGCTTTTCGTTCTTAATATCCAGTATTCAGGTTGTGAATAATTCCTGCCGTTGAAGCAGAATGTTTCATGAGCCGCTTCAGTTGTGGGTCAAACGCAGCGCCCAGATGACAACAGCACCCATCACACAAAAAGTAAGGACGAAAATGCCCATGAATTTCGTTACGCCGAATTCGGCCACGAGGCTACGGATGGGTTGTGTAACGGTGCGTTCAACAAGCTGTTGTAATTTATTCCAGGAGTTCTGGCCTTTAATCACATAATCGGAGGCGCCGACACGCATGGCTTCGATAGCTACGGCTACATCTTCATTCGAAGTATGCATAATCACTTCGGTATTCGGGAACCGGTCTTTGATGGTCTTGAGTATCTCCACACCATTCTTGCCAGCCTTTCCTTTCTCATTCAGATAGTAGTCAAGAATAACGAGGTTAACATTCTCGTGCATCATTTTCAAACAACTGTCGCCGCTGAAATAAAGTGAGATATCAGTTTTTTCTCCAAATCTGTTTTTTAAGTATTTGCGAAGCGATCCCGCCATCATCTTGTTGTCGTCTACGATATACACATTCAGTTTTTGAGTTTCCATGTTTGGGGTCTTTAGGTTGGTTATCTGTTGAGGTGAAAGTACAGAACAAACCATCCCCGGTCGAAGAGCATTCGTTGAGAAAGGAAATAGGATCGGTCAACAGGAGATTTTCCGGCCTGATAAAATAAGGGATTTCGATATAGGCCGGAGCCGGAAGATGCGTTTAGATAAGATTCAGCTTAACAATCAATTGTTTCTTAAACTGTTCTCCGATGGGTATCGGATGTTTTCCAATGTATGCAGTGTTCTCTTCAATGTTGTCGATGTGATCGAGACCCACTACATAAGACCGGTGCAAACGGTAGAAAGAACTGGAAGGAAGTTTTTCTTCGATACTCTTCAGGGTGATGTGTACCGTGAAGCGTTTGTCGGGAGTGAAAATATTCACATAATCTCCGAGAGCCTGAATGTACAGGATATCGGCAATTTTAATTTTTGTAAGGAGTGAGTTGTGTCTGACAAAAATATAATCCTTGTCTTTATCATTGATTTCCACTTTTTCGTCTTTCGCATCAAACAACTCTTTGGCGCGGGAAACGGCAATCATAAATCGGGGCAAATCAATAGGCTTAACAATATAATCGGCTACGTTCAGTTCAAACGCTTCGATGGCATATTCTTTTTTGGCGGTGATGAAGATTATAATGGGGCGTTTGTCCAGATTTTTAATCAGTTCAAGTCCGCTCATTCCTGGCATTTCGATATCCAGAAACACGAGGTCCACCTGTTCTTTCTTGATGTAGTTGAAAGCATCAATCGGGTTTGAACATTCTTCTTTCAGGGTTAAAAAATCAACCTGTGTAATCAGTTGTCTCAAAGCTGTACGAGCTAGCTTGTTGTCGTCTACCAGAATGCAGTTCATCAGTTGGATTTGGAATGAGGGGTAAAGATGGTGTTTATATTTGTATATACGGCAGTAATAGGGAGAAATAGAAGGCAATGAACCCGAAACATATTGTATTGTGATATGTTTTGATAGTAAATATTTATCTATGGCCGATCGCTGCTGTTGAGCCTGTGAAAAAAAGTCACCTCCGGCTGTTTAAAGCCGGAGGTGCAAGGACGAAAATCGACGAATGATTTATGGTGGGAATCCTATTGGTTAATAAGTTTAAAGAGTTCAGTCAGGTTCGGTGACAGGATTATTTCTGTTCTGCGGTTCCGTGCTTTTCCTTCGGTGCTTCCATTATCCTCCACAGGATAAAATTCAGCTCTTCCGGAAGCAACAATGGTATGCGGGTCGACCAGATAATCGGTTGTGAGTATACGAACGATCGAGCTTGAGCGTGCAACGCTGAGTGCCCAATTGTCCTGAAATTTTCCGTGAACAGGTACATTGTCTGTGTGGCCTTCAATCATGACATTGATATCTGGTGTTTGCTTCAACACTTCGGCCAGCGATTTCAGGGCTTCTTTTCCTTTGGGATCAACATCTGCACTGCCTGATTTGAATAATAGTTTTTCCTGAAGTGAAACGTAGAGCTTACCGTCCTTCACGGAAACGCTCAGTTCATCGGGTTTGAAATTCACAAGGGCATCGGCCACAGTTTTCTTCAGTTTGTTGACTGCATCTTTCTGCATCTGAATCAAGTACTGCAGATCTCTCAGCCGCTTTGCCTGGTCGGCAATCGTCATTTGTGAATTGGCAATGGTTGCTTTCGAATTGGTCGACAGGTTTTGCATATCGTTCTGAAGCAATTTTTTATCATTTTCCAGTGCGGCAACTGTTCCGTTGCAATCGTTGAGCAATCCATGTGTCGTGGTGCTGTCACTTTTCAGTTTGGCAACCTTTTTTTGTTCAGAATGGTATTTTCCTTTGGTTACGCAGGAAGCGCTGAAAATGAAAACACTTAGAGTGAGAAAGAGTGGAAAATATTTTTTCATAAAAAATGTTTGTGTGTTTTTAATTCCTGACAAACGTATTGTATCTGAAGGTGCAGGTATGTATAAATTCGGTGACAGGGCGCTTTCTTCGGTCGAACGCCAGGATTTGTTGTTTATGCGACAAATCCATAAAGCTTTAGCAGATCAGAAATTTTGTACCCGGCGGTCAGGTTCATGAGTCTGTGCTGAACTGTGCGTGCTGAGATTACTGGATACATCTGTACCACATCCCTGAATCCATGTTCATCACCTCCCGGATCGCGCTCTTTGGCAGGTGGTGCCAGAGGGTGATTGGGCTCCGGTGAAATTTCTGGTGAATGCTTGTATGGAGCAATATGTTCATGCCCCGGTTGTGGTTCCGGTCGGGCAGGAGGACAATCCGGTGGGAGTGATAGCGGTTTGGTATTCGGACTGGGTTCTCCGGAATAAGAATCTTTTGAAAACTTGGCTCTGTTTTTCATGTGTTTTATTTTTATTTTTTCGAATCTGCTTCTTTCAGCTGGATAGCCAGGGTGTTGCGGTAATCCTGCATAGACTTGAGTTCACTTGTTGCGTCGTTCGATTCGAACAGGGGTGTTTCATCCAGATGCGAATACAGGCCGGCATGCCTGCTTTTCAATTCCATCGTCAATCTGACAATTTCTTTCATGATCTCATGCTGTTGCGGATTTTCGGTATGTATCATTTTCAGTTTTGGGATTATGTGTTTTCTTTTTTCAATCGGGTGATGTTGAGCTAAATGTAGTCCGCTCCTTGAATGTTTATGATGGGAATTCGTTCACCGCCGGAATCAGATCGTTGAATGTCTGGAAATAAGGCCTGGAACTTTCAAGTCTGATACTAATGCATGCCTGCAGGACAGGAATCCTTACAGAATCAAATTCACCCGGATCCGGACTACCTGCAAATCTGTCTGCTGATCGGAATCACTGAAAGATTTGACTGGAATCATTGTTATAAAAACACAGATAGGGGAACTTTGCCAGGTGAATTCAGATCTGGTCGTCAGGAAAGAGAAGCAAACCCGGAACGACAATGAAAGTACCTCTTTAATGTATAAACGATGGTCGGCTGGTTGATCTTTTCTTCGGTGATACTGATGTTGTTGGCTTATCTTATGTTTGCTCCGTTCTTTATCGAACTAAACAGTCAAACCGGATTGATGAGAATTCGGTTTCACAGACTTTTGAATGCACAGCTGTTGATGATCGGAGGTTCTTTGATCATTGATTTGAAATTGGCCTGGTGGCATAAACGAATTGATATTTTGAATACGGGACTGGAAAAGCAGCAGACCATTCAGCCGCGTGTAAGAGTGAGAGGAGTGAAGAAAAAGAAAAGAGCCCCTTCCTGGAGGAAGATTGTTTCGGTCTTAAACAGTTTTGTTGTAAAGAAATGCGTGATTAACTTGTGTTTCGACAACATGAGGCTAAATGGGATTTTATATCCGCTTTTTCGATGGGTGAATCTCAAAACAGGACAAAAGATCAGCATAAACTTTGTGGATGAGAATGAAGTTGAATTGGAGTTGAAGAACAATTGTTTCCGGGTCATCCGGGCTTATATGTCTTAATGTATAACCTGTGTAAAAACAAAAAACATGAACAATTTGTCAGAAATGCTGGACAAGATGACTGAATTTCTTCGGTCAGAAGCAAAAACAGAAACCATTATCGGTAAGGAGTTTAAACTAGGAGAATTCACCTGCGTACCTGTTATGTCTGTTGGCTTGGGTTTTGGTGGCGGGGGAGGAGAAGGGAAAGGTTCAAACCGGGGCAAAAATGAAGGTGAAGGGACAGGAGCAGGCGGTGGAGCCGGCTTGGGATTGGGACCGGTTGGATTTTTGGTCTCCAGGGGCGCTGACATTCAGTTTATCGCTACACGGAATTCGAAAGGTCTGAGTGCAGCGTTTGAAAAAATGCCCGAGCTGATAGAGAAATACATGGAGAAGAACAATGATAAGCAGAAGGCCTGAATGTTTGCAGATGTAAAGGAGTGTAATGCATGCTCAGATTTACAGAAGCCCTGTTAGAGGGAGGGTGGCGTTTGCTGTAGGGTATTCACCGCAGAGATTGAATGGCGAATGGAAGGGTTGGCCTTTATTGTCTGCCTGATTGCAGGTCAGGCGATGGGATGCAATATTTCGGTTTATCCAATTATGTAACATTTTATACATATTTTTGTTTAAATCCATCCGGGCTTCTGAATGTTTTTTAATTCCATCGAATATCTCCTTTTTCTTCCACTTGTTTTTGCGGTGTATTGGGGTATTCCTGCAAAAAAGACCTGGCCCCGCAATGTGTTTTTAATTCTTGCGGCATGTGTTTTTTATGGCTGGTGGGATATCCGTTTCCTTGTTCTGTTGCTGGGAAGTGCCACCACCGACTTTTTTATCGGAATCCTGATTTCACGTCAGAAAACCAATAAACGGCGGAAATATTTTCTGATTCTCAGTATCGTTTTTAATATCGGACTGCTTGGATATTTCAAATACTACAATTTTTTTGCCGAGAACTTCGTAGAGGCGTTTACCTTTTTTGGAAAAAAGGCGGATATCCGGTTTTTGAAAGTTATCTTACCTGTTGGGATCAGCTTTTATACGTTTCAGTCACTGAGCTATACCATTATGATTTACCGCGGCACGATGAAGGCAACGCGGAATATTATCCAGTATATAGCTTTTGTCAGTTTTTTTCCTCAGCTCGTTGCCGGACCGATTGAAAGAGCTTCCCGTTTATTGCCTCAGTTTGAAAAGCCGAAGCGCTTTGATTATGCAATGGCTGTCGGGGGGATGAGACTCATCTTGTACGGATTGTTCAAGAAAGTGGTTATCGCCGACAATTGTGCCTCCTATGCCAATGAGATCTTTGACAAATACCCTCAATACTCCGGTCTGACCCTTTTCGCTGGCAGTGTCTATTTTGCAATTCAGATCTATTGCGATTTCTCTGGGTATTCGGATATTGCCATCGGGAGTGCGCGTCTGTTTGGTTTTCAATTGATGAACAATTTCAATTTCCCCTATTTCTCCCGAAATATGGCTGAATTCTGGAGGAAATGGCACATCAGTCTCACTTCCTGGTTCAGAGATTATGTCTACATTCCTTTGGGGGGCAGCAAAGGCTCAAAAACCATGATTATCCGAAATGTGGTAATCGTTTTCCTCGTGAGCGGATTCTGGCATGGAGCAAACTGGACGTTCATCTTTTGGGGGTTAATCAATGCCTTGTATTTTATTCCATTGCTCCTTTCCGGAAAGAACCGCAATCATGTCGAAGTGATTGCAATCGAACGGAATCTTCCCTCCTGGAAAGAACTGCTGCAAATGGTCTCTACATTTATTCTGTGTTGCCTGGCCTGGGTTTTCTTTCGTTCACCGGGTATAGGCAGTGCGTTTCAATACTTGAAGTGCATGTTCACAAAACCGTATTTTTCGGTAGACGAATTATCACTGTTCAAAGGGCTCTTACCTGTTCTGATCTTTATGACCATCGAATGGATGAACCGGCGGGGATATGAACATGGAGTGTTCGCCGACCGTCCAGGCATGCCACGTTACGCATTGCTGATTGTGGAAACAATACTGATTCTTCTGATTATTGATTTCTCGGTAAGCACAGATCATTCACAATTTATCTATTTCCAGTTCTGATGAAAAAATTTCTTAAACAGATTTTGTTTCGTCTGTCTGTACTGCTTTTGGCATGCGCAGTGATTTTTTGTATCCGGTGGAAAACTGACTATTATGGTCATCTTCCGGATGGTTCGCAATACGGCAAGGCGACCTGGGATCTGGAGAAATTGAAGACCATGACCATCGACAGCAATACTGTAGTTTTTATCGGCTCTTCACTTTGCCAGCATGGGATCAATGACAGTCTGCTCAGCCGAAACAGCAAAACCCGATTTATCAATTTAGCCATTCCGGGTTCCTGCAATGCACTTTCGCTCAATATGCTGAAGCGGGTCTTGCTCAGAGGGAAACCTAAAAAAGTTTATTTTACCCTGAAGTTTTACTATACATTGGGAATCCATCCGATCTGGCCGATGATCGAAGAACCATCCGTCATCGCATCCTCCATTTTTGATGGCAATGCAAACGCTGTGAAAAGTGTTTTTTATCATATCGGGTGGAACATAAATTATCTGACCCGTTGTGTTAAGCACTTCAAAAAAACAATGCCATCCTATACCTCAACCTGGGGGCATGAAGCGCCTTCATCGAGCATCAGTCAAAAGGAATTTGAAGCTAATTATGAGGATTGCTCCCAGACTTTTATGAAGCTTTTACTGAATCAGGAAAAAGAGCTCAAAGGAGAAAAAATGGCCCGACCCGATGGCTGGTTGCAATTTCCGCGGAGATGTTGGCAGGATCTGTATCATTGGGACTTGCGTAAGCTTCAGAATGCCGATTATCAGGATTTCATGTTGAACAAGGCCTGCGAGCTTTGTGAAAGCGAAGGAGTGGACTATGACCTTATTTATTTCCCTACCGTTTTTCAGATAAAAGAAAAAAAATCGCATATCACAGCCGACTATTACGCCCGGTTTATTCTTAAAAACGTGAATACGGTAAAACACCGAATTCTTTTTTATGAGCCTGAGGAATTGACAGCATTTGATTGTTGGGAAGACATGGGAGGTCATCTGAACGAGAAAGGAGCCACCATCCAGACGACAGCATTCATGAAAGACACCTTGAAATGAATCGCAGCCCGCATCGTTTTACAGGTGCAACAGGGAATTAAATTCAATTAGAAAAATACCTATGGCGCTTAGCAATTTTGAACGGATGCTGCGGTTGGCATCTGATGTATTCGATGTGAAAAATGATCCCAGCCAGCTGGATGTGAATGAAAAGGTGATGAAACGACTGCTGAGGCTCCATCCGGCAACGCTTTCTGAATATGACGATGGCCATGGTCCGGTGGCCTGGATTCTGCTCATCCCAACTTCCCTGGATCTGATGAACCGTTTTGTGAACAAAAAAATATCCGAACAGGAATTGCTTGATCTGACCAAACCGGATTCGACTTATGAGGCCATTTACCTCTGTTCGGCTATGGTATTGGAAGAATACCGCAGACAGGGAATGGCGAAGGACCTGACTTTAAAAGCAATCGAAAGCATCCGCAAAAAACATCCCATCAAAACGCTTTTTGTCTGGCCTTTCACGCCCGAAGGCGATGCAGGTGCTAAAGCCATTGCCAAACTTGCCGGATTGCCTTTGAAGAAACGGAAAGATTAAATGGTATAACCAACAGACATTCCTACCAATAAAATTTGATTTGATTTTACCGGGGTAACCAGGTATAGGTTGGGTGTCCACCCGGCGCGAACCACTAATCCCTTGTGTTTCGCCTGATACTTGTACATGCAGGTGCCTGAAAGTGCAAGTTGACATCTGTTAAAACCGATTCCATTTTCGGCAAATGCAAATGTAAAACCGATACCTGTTTCGAGATGCGTGTTCTTTTTTCGGTTGTTCGAAAATGCCAGAATTGCCGGAATTTTGTAGGCGGTGTGGTAATTGATCCCAAAAGAACCACTGGTCATGCCAAAACCTGTACGAAGACTGATATCCGTAAGGTATTCCTTGCTTTTCCGTTTGAATCTGTACTCATAATTGATGCTTGCACTGGCTGTTGTTCCAAACGCTTCGGCAAAAAAAGTATGTCTCGCAGATAAAGAATCGGCAATCTCCGCTTCCTTGGCATTGTTCCATTTTTCTGAATATGTCGAGTCCAAAAGATGTGTTGCCCGGGTATGATCATAACCGGGAATCTTCTGCGGATGGAATCTCAACCCGACGCTAAAACCGACATTCATGTAGAAATAATTGTTGAACCCCGACAGTGTAAACGGTGGGGGAGGCATCCGGATGCTGGAATTTGGGAAGTTCTGACCATTATAGGATTCATTGCTTACCTGGATTGTATAATTGCTAGAGCTCATCCCCATGCGCATGTTGAAGGCCACTGTGTTTTTTGTCTTGTCGCGGTTGTGTATATCCAGGCCCATATAGGTCAACAATGCATTGCCCGTTTCTGAAACATAAGCCGCTGTAAGGTCACCATTTGTATAGTCCACCCCTCTCCAACTTGGTGGAGCATTGAAATATCTGTATCCTGCACCCAAAAGGAAATCGCAATTTCCGCTCATTCTGATGCTGAATGCCAAGGTGGTTGTCAGCCCACTTCCTGAAGAAGGCGATGGGAAAAGGTAATTGTCGGGACCCAAAGGATATACCCTGTTCAATGCCAGATAAGTATAGGATGCTGCTGCCTGAAAACCCAAAAGGTGATTGAAACTGTGCAGATAACCAATTCCAGGCTGGATGACAAGCAGACGGAATTCATCCCTGTAAAAAGCAGTATCCGCCAAACGTGGACTTCGTTTGAAACGAAAATCGGAGTCATTTGACAGATCACTTTTTTTGTGATAAAAATCAGTGTCGGTAGACTGGGCATTCGCCTGTACACAAAAATCGGTCAGTAAGATCAGCAGAGAAAGAAAACGAATTCGTTTCATCCTTTTTGTATTTATTCGCGACGAAGATACTGTTTTCGAAAGCTTGTGTATGTTCGAAATGTTTTTTTGCCGGCCCAAATGAAGCGAAAATCATATAGGAATTCACCATTCACCCGTCAGTTTCCGCCAGCCACGCACTGATAACCTCCAACGGCTAAATGAACAACGGCCGGCATTTGCAATCGCTATCTTTTCTGTGCAAAAGACTTTTCTGATTGATACGGAATGAATAGAAGATTGAGTACAAGCATAAAAAAAGAAGGCTGCCCATTCGGACAGCCTTCTTTTTTGAAGAGAGAGGGAATATTACTGACGAACAATTTTCGACGTGTAAAGCTTCGATCCGTTGGTCACCTGTACGATATACATACCGGCAGGAACTGCATTCAGATCAACATTCAAAACAGAAGATCCTGCGTTCTCGATCGATTTGAAAACAACGTTTCCAACAAGATCATAGATCACTACCACGCTTTGTTTGCTTGTTGCATTGTCCAATGAAATCTGAATAGAGCCCTGATTCGGGTTTGGATAAACAGACACGGTTCCGTTGGTCATAGTGTTCTCCTGGATTCCCAGTGGAGTAGACCATTTAAACATACCACCTACAGTAGAGCTGGTATTGAAACCACCGCACCATCCGGTTGATGTATTCACAAAAGTAACAGCTGTGTGCTGAATCGCAGTGTCGATTGTCATCCATGTCGTTCCGTTGTCAATGCTGAAAGAACTTCCGCTCAAGCCAGTTGCAGCTCCTGTGCAAACGTAAGCTGAAGGTGTTCCTGGGGCAAAACACATATCCGAGTGAAGGAATCTTCCTGTTTTTGCAACCAGCGCCCAGGTGGATCCGCCATCTGAAGTGCGGTAAAGAGAATCATTGGTAACACCGATAGTTCCCAGACCGTTGGAAGCATCTTTGAAAACAACTTTGTTCAGACCTTTTCCTGCAAATACGGTATTCGCAGTCCAATGCATACCCTTATCCGTTGATTTCAACACACGACCCATTGTAGTTGAAGCCCAGATGGTTCCGCCCAACTGAGAGTAACCGTTGATGTTGCCATATTCGCCGGCAAGTGCGGCAGGAATGTTAGCGGTAGGAACAATTGTCCAGTTCGTTCCGCCATTGCTCGTGGTGTAGATTTCAAATGTAGCGCCATTGGGATCTCCGAAAGCGATTCCGGTATTTTTGTTCCAGAAGTAAACGAAATCAGGAAAAGATGTGTTGATCGTTCCGTAAGCCGCCGTTTTTTGTTTTGTCCAGGTTACGCCGGCATCGTTCGTTCTGTAAATTCCGCCAGAATCGGTTGTTGATAAGCTATACATGGAAGCCCATGCAGTGTCTTTGCTGATAGGACTTAGTGTTCCGATGGCAATGGTTTGTTTGATAGCAGGAATGGTTTTTACGCTGTCTGCAGTCCAGGTTGCTCCACCATTGCTGGTGCGGGTAAAATCGTGTGTGTTGAGACTTGGGTTTGCACCGTTATAGGCAGCAGCCCATACAACGTTTGCGTCAACCGCGTAAATTGTATTAATACCTCTTGAAGATTTTGAAAACGCGCTGTTCTCGACAACCCACTGTGCATTCAGAGTAATTCCGGAAACAACCAAGGCACCGGCTAAAAGTAAATTTTTTTTCATTTGTCTAGTTTTGAGGGTGAGGTATTCATTGTGCGGTCCAAATATAATATAGTTTTCTCATTAAATATACAATATGTTGACAGGAAATAACCCGCCTAATCAGAACTTTGGACCTCTTGCTGATTAGTCAATTGGTCTGATTTTTAGCTTTTAAAACCGATTAATCAGATTAAAACAATGCAAAAAGGGATGAATGGCTGTTTTTTGTGATAGATTCGGTCCTTTCGATAGAATAAACTCCTGGTGTGTGCAAGTCGATATGCCGTTATCTTAACACAAAGGAGATCGGCAGATTGTACTGGACCATAACGGGGCTACCGTTCATCATCCCCGGATACCAACGTGGCATCAGTTTAACTACTCGCACAGATTCCGCATCCAAATCAGCATCGACACTTTTGAGTACTTTGATCTCCGTCACTTCCCCTTCGGCAGTTACAACAAAAGTAAGAACTACTTTTCCCTGAATACCATTGTTCTTTGCATGTTTTGGATATTTGATCGTCGTGCTTAGAAAGTTCATCAGGGCACTCTCTCCACCCGGAAAATCAGGTTGTTGTTCGGTAAAACTGAATACGGCCTTCCGATCAGCAGTCCAGCTGCTCAAATCGTCCTCGTCCTGGCTTTCTTTTTTCGGCGTATCGAGGTTTTCGTGTGATTTTTCTATTCCCTCAGCATCATACGCGATCCACATTCCCGTTTTTACTCCGAGCGCATAGTTTCCGGAACTGCTGATTTTATTGTTCGTATAATACTGAGCCGGACCATCCAGTTTTCCTTTTTTGAAGTGTACGACCGACCGTGTTTTGCCATTTTCAAGCAGATACTTCCATTCGCCTTCGTTTTTTCCTTCATGCATCATGCCTGACGAAGAACGCGTACCCATCTGGAAATAGTTTATTTCTTCTCCTTCTTGTACTCCGTTTGTGTAAGTGACTTCCTGTTTCAGTCTTCCCTCCTCGTAATAAAAGTTCCAGGGGCCGGTTCGCTCATTCAGGTGGTAATCGCCTTTTTGCCGGAGAATCTCTTTCTCCCATACCTGCGTGCGCCCTTCAAGCATCGTATTTTTATACAGATGTTCGTCTTCGGTTTTTCCGTTTACGTCATAGAAACGCATCAGGCCATTGCCGTCTTTCACTGTTCCCCAATCCAGCTTGTTCCCGTCTGCACCCAGATAGGCAACAACATTCCACACCCCTCCCGACCGGTACAGGATATGTTCCCACAGGGCGCCAGTGTCATAATAAAAAAGGTAGACACTGTCCCGTTTTCCGTCCTTCATTATCCGCGTTTCTTTCAGGACCCCATTCGGATAAAAGCGTTTTGCTGTACCGTTTTGCTTGCCGTTTTTCATGGTTATGGACTCGGATACTTTTCCATCCTCATAATATTTCGTCAGCAAATCGGGGCTGCTTATAGCCATCATTTTTCCACTGGAATAATAGGTTTCATAGGTTTCTCCTTCTTTTCCATCTGTGAAAATCATTTTTCCGGTAATGTTTCCATTGTAATTGTAGCGGATCCATTGCCCTTCTTTTTTGCCATTTGAATAGTTCCCGCAGGCCTGCAAAATGTCATGCGTGAAATAGTATTTCCAAAGCCCTTCACGCTTTCCTTTTTTATAGTGCCCTTCTGTAGTCAGTTCAGAGTCGTACTTCTTGATGTAAAATCCGTTTTTTACTTGTGTGGATTTATCCACTTCATATTGGATCCTCACATGAGAGCTCAGTTTTTCCGTCTTTGTAACAAGATGAAGCGTGTCGCCTCCTGCATGCATGGAAGTGCCGAGGATAAGAAACAGAGCGAAAAGTGGTAAGCGCATAGACTTGAAATTGATTTGTTGTGTTGGGGCATGAAACCTTCAATCTGAGTGAAGCCCCTGTTCTCAGAGACGCATTCAGAAGACTGAGTTGTTATAACTTCAGCTTATTCTTGTAATAGCTGATCGTTGCCCCCGGAGACATGAAAATGGGTAACTGAGCCCAGTCTTTGTATTTGGCAACGAGTTCTTCCTTTTTGGAGGCATCCTTTGCTGCAGTTTCCATGTCTATAAAATACTGCCGGAAAATAGTGATCAGTTCCGGGCCTCCGATTGCACCGTGGCCAGGTACTATTTTCTGAATGTCAAATTTCTTTGGTAAAAGGTCAAAGGCAGCCATGTAACCGTCTGCGTCAGCATTGCCAATGAGTACAGGAGCCTGTTTGTTCAGAACCACATCTCCGCAGAACAGCATTTTTCGTTTGTGCAGGTAAATAACCACATCGCTCGCCGTATGCGCGTTCCGGCCCAGATTAAGGAGTGTGGCGGTATCGTCCCCCATTTTAATATCCATTTTGTCCTTTAACCATTGAGTCGGGAGGGTCTCCTCTCCCGCATCCTTTATCCAGTTTTCTTTCGTGTAATTGCCCCCGGCAATAATCGTTTGACCTTTGTAATATTTATTGCCATGGATATGATCAGGATGATTGTGGGTATTGATCACGATAATCGGTTTGGTTCCGGCGAGCTCCTTGACCATTTTTGAGAATTGAATGGCAGCATCATCCTGTTTGGTGTCGATCACCAGAACCAGACTGTCAGAAACAAGTATTCCGCTGTTTCCGCCTCCCCCCATAACCAGGGTCAAATCTTTGTCGTATTTTATCACACTGACCGTTTTCATCTGTTGCATGAATGGACGCACATAGATCAGATACAGAACAGTTCCCGTTGCAAGAAGGATGAATAGTATGGCTCCAGCCAGTTTGAGTACTCTTTTTAGGATTCTCATTGTATGATTTTGTTTTATGTTTAGAGTCGGGCTTTGAACTCCTTTCTCCTGATTATTCGTGCAAATGTATTGAATTGTCTGCGTAGCCAACAACCCGTTCGATGCTTGCACGCCCGCTTGCCTGAAAAAACGTTTCTCCCTTCGATGACACCTAATCTCAGCTTCCTGTGCAATTCAGCTTCCTGAATAGGGATTTCGGGTAAAGATAAGCCCGGGATGCATAAACCGGAGAGCTGTTTAGTCAGGCACAGGTTTGACTGAGCAGATGGTTAAGTTACGCGGATGGATGGGGACAGTGCCAAAGCTTCTTGCATTTGTTTATCATTCGATCGAGCCTGAGAAAAAAATGGTAAAACGACAATGTCCAACTGCCGAGATTGTGAGGGATTCGAATACGTATGTATTTTGTATTCATGCATCCGCCACACAAATCTTGCATATTAAAAAGCCCTCTA
>Ga0207091_1149_pt1 | contig 16408 bp, 10 predicted proteins | sample Alteio_BWMinHeat_47_FD_153534 | JGI IMG/M metagenome (GOLD analysis project Ga0207091, IMG submission 153534) | Enriched cells from forest soil in Barre Woods Harvard Forest LTER site, Petersham, Massachusetts, United States -... | ecosystem: Environmental > Terrestrial > Soil > Temperate forest >... | reverse complement strand
AACCACAGCGTACTCCTGTCTGTCTTTCCTGAAAATAGATTTCATTCCCCTTGTATCTTCTGTCAATTCATGCGATATTCGTCAACCGGAGGCACATCTGAATGGTGTGCTTTTTTTTCCCGGCCCCAACCAACAACACACCTGACAAGTATCGACAATGGATGAACTTATTAAACGCAAAAGCGCATTCAGCGAGATTCCCGACATCGGGGTGGTGTGGGTCATGGATGAAGCCAGCAAACTTGGATTTTATCACGGCAACCCGGACTGGTCCAATCTGGGTCAGGGCGAACCGGAGACCGGAGAGATAGCCGGTGCTCCGCCCCGGATTACCGACTTTACGATTGAACCCGAAGACAATGTTTACGGCCCCCTGAATGGGATGCTCGCGCTGCGAAAAGCAATTGCCGGACATTACAACCGTTTGTATCGCAAAGGCAAATCCTCGCTGTATACGGCCGACAATGTCAGTATTGCCATGGGTGGCCGTCTGGCGCTCACCCGCATCTTTTCAATTCTCGGATCGGTCAGACTCGGTTACAAAATACCCGAATATCCGGCCTATCAGGATCTTCTGAATTACCAGCAGGAGCGAATCACCTCCCTGTGCGTTCCGACGAAACAAAGTACTAACTATCAGCTCAGCGCAGCTGAGTTGGCAAACGCGATCACCACACTCGAACTCGATGCATTTCTGCTGAGCAACCCTTGCAATCCTACAGGGCATGTCATCAAAGGCGAAGAACTGCGCGAGTACCTGAAAACGGTCAGAAAACAAAACTGTTCACTCATCATCGATGAAGTGTATTCGCATTTTATTTATGACCACGGAAAACCAGCCGATGCGCCGGTATCGGCAGCAGAATTTATAGACGATGTGAATTCCGATCCGGTGTTGATTGTGGATGCCCTGACCAAATCGTTTCGGTATCCCGGCTGGAGGCTGGCCTGGATCCTGGGGCCCAAAGAAGTCATCACCGATCTGGGAAGAGCAGCCAGTGGGATTGACGGAGGCCCAAGCCTGCCTGTGCAAAGAGCCGCCCTGCAATTGTTCGAACCCCAAAGGGCCGATCAGGAAACAAAAGCCCTGCGCGAGGTTTTCTCCAGGAAACAAACACAGCTGTTAACCGTGTTGCGGGAAAACGGCATGATCTGCTCGGAAGATGCAAACAGCACGTTTTACATTTGGGCCGACATCAGCGCCCTGCCTGCACCGTTAAACAATTCCGATTCCTTTTTCAGAAAAGCGCTCGATTACAAAGTCATGACCGTGCCCGGACACTTGTTTGACATTCATCCCGGAAAACCGAAACACGAATCGGATTTCAATTCCTTCATCCGTTTCTCATTCGGCCCAACAGAAAGCAATTTAGCCGCCGGACTGGAACGAATCACAGCATTAATCAGCTCATACAGATAACATGATACCCAAAGGAAAACTAATCATCATCGGCGGTCACGAAGACAAGGGAGACGTCATCGGAGAAAATCTGACCGTAGTGAAAAAAAATAAAAGCTCACACTTCGAAATTTTAGGTACACTCATTTTAAAAATCCCCAGAGCGCATCACATCATCGAGATCATTGCTTCGGCCTCGGCTATCCCCAGGGAGATGGAGGAGCTGTATATCAACTCTTACAAACAGGTTGGTTTCACCCATGTCGGAATTATTAAAGTGGAGACCGCTGCAGATGCCAACGATCCGGTGCTGATCAAGCGCATTCAGGGCTCGCATGCCGTCTTTTTTACCGGAGGAGATCAAAGCAAACTCTGCGGCTTGCTGGATCAAACGACTATGCTGAAAGCCATCCGGAACAAATATTATGAAGATCAACACTTCATTGTCGGAGGAACAAGCGCCGGAGCCATGTCCATGCCCGAAACCATTATTACCGGCGGCGTGATCGCAGCGGCGTTGTTCAAAGGTGATATACGCATTGCCAAAGGTCTTGATTTGATTCAGGGCATTCTGGTGGATACGCATTTTATAAAACGCGGGCGCTTTGCCCGGCTGGCACATGCCGTTGCTTTATACCCCACTTGTTTAGGGGTCGGACTTGAAGAAGACACCGCATTGCTGATCACCGAAGGAAACCAGGCAACCTGCATCGGATCCGGAATGGTTATACTTATTGACGGAAGGAATATCTCGGCAACGAACATTGAGATCGTGGATGAAGCCACTCCGATTGTCATCGACAATTTAAAGGTGAATATTCTGGCCGAAGGCAGCACGTATCTGTTAAAAGAAAACAAGCTCCTGGCAAAAGCCAAAGCAGACTAGCAAACCGCAGTAAAAGCTCCGGCCACCGGCCATCCATGAACCATCCGGTTTATTGGATTGATTTTTTGTCTCAAACCCTTTCCGGAACTGAGCTCTGCCGGTTATTCACAAAGGGCGGTTCACGATTTGATAATCCGCTCAAGCTCTATATTGAAAAAAGCTATACTTTTATCGAAATCAAACCCAAAAAACCAATGAAAACGAAAATCCTTTCATTTGTCGTACTGTTTACAATTTCCTGCGGACTTTATGCTGCCAAGCCCCCGGTCAGAAGAGGCGGGCACAGGGATGGTGGAAAACTTGTTATCGGTGTTTCGGCAGGAGCCGGAATCCCCATGGGCGCTTACGGCACTGCAGATAATGTAGCGGTGAAGGATACCTCACACACCAATGGCTGGGCCAAAACCGGATTTCATTTCAATGTGCATATCGGTTATAAATTCTCCGACTACATCGGCGGAATGGCGATGATCGGCGGAAACATGAATGGTTTCAATACGACAGCTTATGATTCTAAAAACAACCCGCTGGCCAGCAACGGAGCCACTACCGCCACGTCGCATTACATCGGTTCATACCTGGCCGGACCGTTTCTGAATCTGCCTGTCAGCGATAATTTCGCCATCACCATCCGTGCCCTGGCCGGACTGATGACAGCCAAATATGCTGAGCTTACCGGAACAGAAGGTTCATTCTCCGGCGTTTCTAAAATTGCGTCGGTATCTACTTTCGGCTATGATGCCGGAGCCGGCGTAAAAATTGGCATTACCGATGCCATGGGTTTTGCCCTGAACGTTGATTATCTGGGTGGTACACCTGTTTTCAAATCAGAGACGGTTACCGTGAACACGGCGATCGGAAGCTCCACACACACCTATGCCTTTACCCATGCAATGAGCACGGGTATTGTCAATGCCTCGGTGGGCATTGTGCTGTGTTTCTGATAGTCCTGCTGTTGAAGAAGGCTGTTTCTCCATTCGGAACAGCCTTCTTTTTTTGTCCCTTCTGTTTGTCCGATGGCACTTTGAACGCCAGAGGAAGGAACAAGGACGGTTCTGTCTGCCTGCCGCTGAGTTTAAATATCGTCCATTGTTTTTCAATTAAGAGGATTATTTTATCTTTGGTACTTAATCGACCTTTTTCTTATCCAACACTGCCGGCATTGAAAAAACAGACCATCGTCATTCTATTTTTTTCGGGTATTTTCTTTCCTTCTCTTTACTTAAAGGGGCAGGATGTTCACTTTTCCCAGTTTTTCAATGCTCCGCTGATCTGCTCTCCTTCCAACACCGGGAATTTTGACGGCGACTGGAGGGTCATGGGAAACTACCGTACACAATGGAGCCAGATCGGGAAACCATTTTTGACAGAAGCCATTGGTTTTGACAAACAACTGTTTATTGCCAATGAAAACTTCAGTGCAGGATTGTTTCTGATCAACGATAAATCAGCCGGCACCCTGAAGGTTCTGAAAATTCAACTCTCGGCTGCCTATCACAAAACCATATCCATACACAGCTTTCATGCCGGCCTGCAGGGCGGCTTCGTCAATAAATCCATCAACCCCGAGTCGGAGAGCTATCCGGACCAGTTCAACTGGACCAAGGGACAATTTGATCCCAGCCTGCCGAATCAGGAAGCCGGTCAGATGAATGCCCGCCTGAATTATTTCGATCTGGGCATCGGGGGCGGATACAGCGTTAAACTTCAAAAAATCGTTCCCTTCTTCAATGTCGCCATTCTTCACATCAACTATCCCAAAGAAAGCTTTTTCAGCGATGGCTCAAGACTCAAGCCACGCAAGGTATTTAACGGAGGCGCCGAATATATCATCAACAAAACCTGGTATATCGATCCAAGTTTTATGGTGATGGCCACCGATAAAGCCAGCGATGTGCTGCTGGGTTCAAATCTCTACTACAGGCTTGGACCCAATGCCGCAAAAGCCACGTCGGTATCGATGGGGTTTTACTACCGAAGCAATGTGGATGTGCACACCGATGCCTGCATAGCCACCGGAGGTATGCAATTCAAGAATTACAGAGTCGGAGCCAGTTACGATTTCAATCTTTCCGATCTGCATGTAGCCACCAACAGCCGCGGAGCTTTCGAGCTGGCCATTATTTATACGGCGCCGAGTACACGTTTACATAAAATCGAAATTCCCTGTGACAGATATTAAGAAATTAGTTTTCTTTTCCTGCATACTGTGTATCCTTTCCACCCGATCGTTTGCGCAGGATTCGCTGACCCGGCTCCATACGGCCCGCCAGCTGAAAAACCTGGGCAACAGCGGCATGAAGCTGGGAGATTATGGCGCCGCCAACGTGTACTACGAAGGCTATATGAAACTGAAGCCAAAGGATTACAAAATGGCCTTCAAGCTGGCCGAAAGCTATCGTTTGAATCGCGATTATGCCCCGGCCCTGAACTGGTACGAAAAATCCTACACACTGAGCAACAAAGTATATGCACTGCCCCTGTACTATTATGCACTGATGCTCAAGATGAATGGCAACTGCGAAAAAGCAAAAGAAAATTTCCTACAGTTCAAGAAGGTGGCCGAGGCGGATGATTTGTCCCAAAAACTCAAAAAACAACTGAAAAGTGATATTGCCGGTTGCGACTCCACAAAGCCCGTCAATGCCAAAATTGCCATCACCCATCTCGATACCAGCATCAATAAAATTCATGTCGAAGCATCACCCATTTACCTGAACGATTCGAACATCGTTTATGCAGCCCTGCGTTCCAATAAAAAAGAATACATCCTGAGCAACGACAGCCTTGCAACACCCCTCCGCAAACTGTATACCGCGAAAAAAGTGGACGGCAAATGGACTTACGGCGGCGAATATGCCGGACCTCCCGCAAAACAAGGCATGAATGTCGGAGGCGGATCCTTTTCGCCAGACGGCACACATTTCTATTTTACACAATGCCACCCGAACTGGAAAAATAAAATGATTTGTTCGCTCTACGCTTCCGAATTCAACGAAGGCAGCTGGACAGAACCCGTTCTTTTGAATAAGACCATAAACCTGCCTGATTTCACCTCGTCGATGCCAACCGTATCTGCCAATGCCAAAGGCGTCGAAACCATTTATTTTGTGAGCGACCGCCCCGGTGGTAAGGGAGGAATGGATATCTGGTATTTCACTTACAATGTCAAGACAAAAAAGTACGGTTCTCCCCGAAACGCAGGCGGTAAAATCAATACCGCAAACGATGAGCTGACTCCTTATTATGATCAGGAAACCGGTTCTCTCTATTTCAGTTCCGACGGATGGCCCGGAATGGGCGGCATGGATATTTTCAAGGCAATCGGCGAATCGAAAGCGTTTTCATTGCCCGAAAATCTGGGATCGTCTGTGAATACAACCTACGATGACCTCAACTTCACGATTTCTAAAGACCGGGAAAGCGGTATGCTGGTTTCCAACCGGAAAGGCGGTGTCGCTTCAAAAAACCCGACTTGCTGCGATGACCTGTACGAATACAAACGCCTGGAGTTTGTCCGTTTGCGTATTGTCGGAAATCTCACAGCCGGAGGACAAGATTCCCTCAGCAAAATCCCCCTGACAGAAGCGACTGTAAGTTTATACACGACAGATCCCACAAATCCCGACAACTCGGTATTCATCAAGAAAGTGAAAGCCAATGCCGATGGCCATTTCGATTTTTCGGTTGAGCCGGGCAATGTATACAAAGTGGTGTCTGAAAAAGAAAATTACCTGAACGAGGTTTCTACAGTCAGCACGATCAATGCAACCACATCAAAAAATCTGACTGTGAATTTCCGGATGAAAGAAATTGCCAAAGAAGATTTTCTGCTCAAAAACATTCATTACGCAACGGACAAGTTCGATCTCTCGCCGGCTGCCAAAGCAGGACTGGATACCACATTGTTCGTATTGCTGACTCAAAATCCGGAATTGAAAATCGAAATCGGTTCACATACCGATGATGTGGGTTCGGATAAATACAACAACACCTTATCTCAGAAACGGGCAGATGGCGTGGTCAAATATATGCTCAGCAAAGGAATAAATCCAGAGCGCCTGTCCGGGCACGGATATGGAAAAACGGAGCCAAAGGTTCCCAACAATAACCCCGACGGTAGCGCCAACCCCGTGAATCAGGAGAAGAACAGACGGACTGAATTCAAAGTGATTGGAAAAGTAGAGAACCTGGAGATCCGGAACGAGGATTAATCCGGGATTTTACACGAACCCCCCAACAGGCCAATAGCCCAAAAGTTACTCCAGGAATAATTCGGATTATATCCTGCTGGCCGCCACCCGGTTTCTGGTGCGCTGCAAATCCTTAGTGATTTCAAATCGATGGCTTCACCCGAGCTGTGCCACCGGTTATATGGATTGAGTATTTGCCCTACAGATCTGATTCCTTCACTCCCCCGGCCTTCAAATGTATCCGAAGACAAGAGGCAATACTCCGTAAAGAAATTGGTCCTTATCTCAGCAGCTTAATAAAGCCCTTTTTCTGGATTTGCTTTCCGTTCAGATAGGTTTCTGCCTTGGCCGTCCAGGCGTAGGTTTCCACATTTTGCAAAACCCCTTTGTAGTAACCGTCCCAGCCAACATTGATATCGTCGGTTCTGAATACAAGTTCTCCCCAGCGGTTGTAGATGCTGAATTCAAGCAAGCGCTTGATGCCCCACCCTCTCGCAAAAACAATATCGTTTTCCCCGTCTCCATTTGGAGTAAATGCTGTAGGTACATCCAGCGATGCTTCCGGTAAAATGATGACCTCATAGGTAGACGTACTGTTGAAACAGCCTTTCTTATCGCTTACGGTAAGCGTATAGGTCGTATTCACCAAGGGATCAGCAGTTGGATTGGAACAGGTCTTGCAGCTCAGCGAATCGGTCGGTGACCAGACAAAATTGTAATTGCTGACCGGACTCACATTGAAATTCAGATGCACGCTCTGACCAATGACAATCGATGTATCAAAAATAACCGAGGGGATCGGCTGGATAACCAGCACCAAAGCCGTTGTATCATCCTTGCAGCCATTGGCATCGGTAACCGTAACCGTATACGTGGTTGTGACCGAAGGAGTGGCTATCGGATTTGGAATCGAAGTGCTGGTCAATGCTATTGATGGATTCCAGGAATAGGTCAATCCTCCGGATGATGTCAATTGAACAGGTATTCCCAGACAGGTATCTTTTCCGGTAGCCAGAGCATGTGGAATCGGATTCACAAACATTTTTTTATTCAGCGTATCCAGACATCCTGTTACAGCATCCTTGATATCCAGACTCACCGTATAGGTTCCGGCCTGCAGATAGGTATGGGTAGGCTGTGTCACCAGGCTTGTCCCTCCATCTCCAAAATGCCAGTTAAATGAAGTCGCGTTACTGGATGTGTTTTTGAACATGTCTGTAGTACCCAGGCAATGAATGGAATCGCTTGCCGCAACCTCTGTCGTTATTTCATTTCTCAGAAAGTCAGCAATGACCTGATGGATAGTAATCTGTTTTCGATACGTCAGCCGGCAGGTCGAATCTGCACTCCAGAACGCCAGGGTGACAACATCGATACCTCCGGCAGGGTGAAAATTAAAATCATGCGTGATGGGCGACTTGGCAACGGTGTCAAAACCATCGCCGAAAGACCAATGGTACGTGTAGATCTGCGTGGTATCGATTAAGGTGAAGGTGACCCGGGTTCCTTTGCAAATCAGGGAATCGCTTTCGGTGAATTGTGCTTTGGGCGAGAGAAGCGTATAGAACTTCTGGATGGTGGAGCTGCAACCAAAAGAAGTTGTCACGGTCAGCGTAACACTGTCTTTACCGGGAAGCTGATAAGGAGAAGAAACAGTCTGGGTTCCGACAACAGGCGATCCGTTGTGGAAATTCCAGTTTCGGGATGCAAAGATGGATGCGGTCGTGGTGTCTTTGAAAGTCGCAACCGACGGTGCGCACCAATTCTTGGAACTGTCCAGAGAAGACACAAAGCCAACATTCGGATAATTCTGAATGGAGATGTAATTGTTTTGGGTCAGCGTCTGGAAACATCCGATACTGTCTTTGACCGTCAGAGTAACTGTATACGTTCCGCTGGCCGAGTATTTGTACCAGGGAGCCGCCTTGGTTGAAGTTCCGCCATCACCAAAGCTCCACTGATACCCTTTGTCGTTCGCCACAACAGGTGTAAACAAAATGCTGTCGCCCGAACATTTCTGAGTGGTCGAGGCGCTGAAAGCGGCATTGGGTTTCGAAGGCACTAAAAACTTGGTGATTGTATCCGTGCAGCCCAGAATATTGGTGGCTGTCAGAAACACAGGGAAGTTGAGTGCGACATTGTTGGAATACAGATGCGAAGGAGCTGAACCGCTGCCTGCGGCCGAGCCGTCACCAAATGTCCAGGTCCAGGCGGTCATCGTTGTATCGGATGTGGCCAGGGAAGCGAAGTTCACCGTCCAGGGTATACAGCCGTTGAAATGATCCGGTTTGAATTTCGCCTGCACGGCGCTTGCTTTTACTTTCTTGGATATGGCTGTATCTCTGCATCCGTTTTCATCGGTCACGATCAGCTTGACATAATAAAAACCGGCGTTCGCAAACTGGTGCAAAGCCACAGGAGAAGAAGAGATGGAAGGCGGCGTGTTGTCGCCCCACAACCACACATATCCGTTATTTCCCAGATTAAACACATCGACAGATGGACTGGCATTGAAAACTTTGGTGCTCGATGTACACTGGGCTGTATCGTTGACCATAATGGCCTTGATGTGTTTGACAAAAATGTTCAGTTTAAAGGTATCGTCGGGACAGCCGCTGGAGTTGTTGTGTGCTGTGAGTTTGCTTACATAATTTCCGGTCGCTGCGTAAGTGTGCGGAATAACCGTTGCCGTGGAATTTGGGATGACGGTTCCGTCTCCAAAATCCCATGTCCAGGTTGTTGCACCTTTGATATCACCGGTAAACGTATACACATCCGGAAACTTGCAATCCACTTTCGTCGTGAAATGCGCCAGCGGACCGTTGATGGTAATCGCACCGGGCTTTACGATCGAGTCGCAGCAGCCTCTGGAACAGGTGACGAGCGTAATATTCTGCGGGCCCGTGCTGTTTGCGAACGAATAAAGCGGATTGGGATCGGTGTAACACGAAGACATATAAAATCCGTTGTCCGTAAAGTAATGCCAGCTGTCAATGGGACTACCGGCGGCAGAGGTGCTTGTATTGGTAAACTGAACAGGAGTTTTGGGGCAGACAGTTGTTGGCGAAACGGTGAAGTTGGGTGTTGGCGGAGCGCCGACATAAATGACGATAACATAGGAAGTATCCACACATCCTTTTTTATTGGTGATGATCAGTTTTGCCTGATAAATTCCCGCAGTCGTATAGGTATGTGTCACAACAGCACTCGAGCCCGCATTTAACTTGGGCGTTCCGTCACCGAAATCATAGTTCCAGTTCACGATGGGTTCATTCGAAATGCTGGAATCCGAAAATGAAACCTTCAGAGGCACACAACCCCTCGAAATGTCGGGTTGAATGCGTGCAGTGGGTATGAATAAGGTATCGATGGAAACTTTGCTGACTGTTGCTGAGCAGCCCTGGGGTGTAGTAATGGTCAGGCTCACATTCAAAATAACATCCCTGTGGTCGATGGTAAACCGGTTGGTATCCAGATTGGAAATGGTTACAGCCGGGCTGCCCAGGATGGATGAGGTTATGCTGGGTTTGTATTTTGTTGTTCCGGTAGAAAAACTCCAGGAGTATGTACTCCCCGGAACGGCACCTGTAGAGGTGTTGCTAAAGTTGATCAGTTCGGGTGCAGAACAGGAGTAGCTCGGTAAAATTGTGAAATTTGCTTTCGGATCCTCCACCACTATTTTCTTGATCGAGTCGTTGAAACAGGCGCCCAGAATGGTATGCAGATGAACCAGGTAGGTTCCTCCGGCAGCATAGGTATGGGTATTGGAAACCCCCGATTGCAAATCACCGTAATCCCATGTAAAAACTCCGGTGGTTCCTGTCGGATTGAAGGTAACTGTCAGACAGACGGTATCTTTCACCTTAAACGTGGCAACCGGCTTACCGATATTCACATTCGCGATGGTAGAATTTGAACAATTGTTGTTGTCGGTCACAGTCAGTGTCACCGGAAAAACACCCGTGGCTGTATAGGTTTGTTGCGGCGGACTGACAACAGCTGCGGTATTCCCATTGGAAAATGTCCAGCTGTAAGTCAGCACGGCGCTCGTGGTGGAATTGCTGGTTGAGCTGCTGCCATTGAATGTTGCCTTAAACGGAGCGACGCAGCTGGTCAATGAAGCCGGATTCGACGTGATAACGGGATTCGGTTTTTTAGAGGTCTGAATGTATTTGATAATCTTCACCGAGGAATCACATCCGTTTTGATCTGTCACTTTGAGCTGGACATCAAACTGACCGGCCAGCGTATAGGTATACGAAGGATTTTGATTGTTAGCCGAACCGCCATCTCCGAATGTCCAGGCATATGTCTGAATAGGAACACCTCCGCCTCCTGTTGAAGTACTTGTAAAACCGACCGTGAGCGGAATGCATCCTTTCAATGGCGGAGTCGCCGTAAATACAGGAGTGGGTTTGCCATAAACATGTATGGTAATGAAAAGACTCACCGGTGAGCCGCCAACTGTAGCTGTGTAATGGACTTTGTAGGTGCCCTGTGCAACAAACGTATTTGTCGGATTCAGAAGCGGTGATGAATTCCCGTCTTTAAAATCCCAGAGTATATTGGTGGATCCGGGTACACCCGTAAACTTCACTCCGATCAAGGGAGCACATCCGACCGTATCGTTGGCTGAAATTTGCGCGGAGAGCCGCAACTGGCCCGCAAAAAACAATATAAAACACAACAGAGGTATTTTTTTGATCATATCAACCCTTCTCTTTGAATTTCCGTAAATGATAAGAATGACTAAAAATAAATAAATTGCGCATAGCTTCGTACAGAAAAATGATTTAATTTTAGGCAAATTCACTACATGCCGATCAAACTCACTCTATTACTCTTTTTTTGTCTTTCGTTTTCATTGCTCAATAGCCAAACGATCAGCTGTGGCACTGTCGTTCCACCGAATTCCGCTCAGCTGGAAAGAACCTTCATCAGCAAAAATTACCAGGCACTGACCACGTGTCTGAAAAAAACACTCTCCTTACATTTCATCATCGTCACAGACAGCCTGAATAAAACCGGAATCACTCCCGCGGCCATCCAGCTTGCCGTTACCTATCTGAACGGCTGGTATGCGCCCGTCTGTCTCTCCTTTCAGGTTTGCAGCATGGATACGGTATACGCATACAAATACAACAAATGGCACAAAACCCCTGATGACGCAGAATTCAGGGCGCTCTACTGCAAGGAAAACATGATCAACATTGTGCTTGTTTCAAACATCATTGTTCCCGGAGGAGCGCTGGGTTATGCCCCGCTTGGTAATGCCCCTTCGACTGCCCCGCACCACGATCTGATCGTCCTGACCAAAGCCAACATCGGCGGAGGTTCTTTGTTTCCACACGAAATGGGCCATTTCTTCGGCCTGTATCACACCTTCGAAACCAGCCTGGGCATTGAGTTTGTCAACGAATCAAATTGCACCTCCACCGGCGATCTGTTGTGCGACACCCCGGCCGATATCAATCCGGCCCCCGTTTCCGGCGCCTGTGTCTGGACAGGAACCAACCGCGACCCCAACAACGATTTGTATACCCCGCTTCTCGGAAACATCATGTCATACCACAATCCCGCATGTGCGCTCAGCTTTACAACCGACCAGTACAACCGCATTATTTTCTGCTATCTCAATTTCAGGAATTATTTGTACTAAATAGCTCCCCCGCTGATCCGATTCTCCTTTTCCTTCAAACTTGGCCTTCCCTTAACATCCACTTAACGGCAGCGGAGTAGTTTTGTGCAATGAACAACACCCTTGCTCAAAGCCAGACGGTCCTGCTCGTCGATGACGAAGAGGATATTCTGGAAATGCTCTCCTACAACTTTAAAAAATCCGGCTTTCGTGTTTTGCTTGCAAAAAACGGCGTGGAAGGGCAACATCTCGCCATTGCAGAAAAACCGGAAGTCATCGTGGCTGATCTCTGGATGCCCGAAATGGATGGTATCCGCATGTGCAGATATTTGCGAAGCCACCCTGCACTGGATCGGTCTCAAATCATTATTCTTTCAGCCGATTCACACAAAAACAGGGCCATCGAAGCAATTAAAGCCGGCGCCAATGTCTACCTCACCAAACCACTTCCCCCTTCGCACATCGTTCAGCTTGCAAAAAGTCTTTCTCCGCTAAAAGTACCTGCCGTCATCTGACACCTTGTTATTTATTTTTTTCCGGCATCCGGAATTCCAGTGCTGCAAACACAATTCTTTTTCCCGCCTCCCTTGAAAGGTCAGGCAGACGAACAGCCAAAGCGCTGCAAGCTTCATTGCACAATCCCAAACATGGAATGCTGTCAAAATAAACAGGAAACTTTGCTTTTTCATTGCTTTTTGTACATTTACCCCGTTCCGAGACAACCTCATTAAACCAAACCATGAGAAAAACCCTACTCAGCCTTTTCTGCGTTTCCTGTTTCATTCCGTTATATAGTCAAACAACTCCTTCACCTCTCCCTTCTGCTCCTGCTGCCGACGACAGCGACACTTCCTCTGTCAAGCATGTGGAAGAGGCTTTTTCCTGGGGCGACTTCACCTGGCTCAACGGCAATGACCGGCGTCATTTCAACGCACTGGCTTCAAAATATTTTACCGGAAGCGTTATGCTGGATGTGAATTATACGAACTCGTTCAGTCACCCCATTGATCATACCGTTGTAGGCTCTTCGACCCTGGCGCGTGACAATGAAATGGAAGTCAATTTTGCCGGCTTCGGAGGTGATTTCAATTACAAAAATGCACGCGGGCGACTCATGCTTCAGTTCGGAACCCGTTCCACGGTGGTCCCACGCAATGATTTCAGCACAACCCGCGGACAATTCGACCTGGCCAATGCTTACCGGTATTTCAGTGAAGCCTATTGCGGTCATCACTGGGATAAATGGAATGGCATCAATCTGGATGCCGGTATTTTTATGTCCTATATCGGTTTGTTTTCCTATTATGGTGCAGAGAACTGGGCCTATCAGCCTTCCTTCACGTCCGACAACACCCCCTGGTTTTTCAACGGAGCCCGCCTGCAGATGTTCCCCACCACCAAACTCAAAGTGGAAGTCTGGTTTATCAATGGCTGGCAGAGCTATGGCAAATTCAACGAAATGCCCGGAATAGGAGCTTCGGTGATGTGGCGTCCCAAAGAGTATTTTTCGCTGGTCTCCAATAACTATTACGGCGCAGACACACAAGACAAGCCGGGCCGCATCCGTGTACATACAGACAACAGCATCCAGCTTCGTTATTTCAACCAGCCGGGTCGCAAAGGCATCAACCGGCTTTCATTTTGTCTGACAGCCGATGCCGGATTTGAAGACGGCGGAGGTGTCACCGCGTATGGAGGTGGCGGGTTCAACGGCTCTGGCGGGCCTCCCCAAAATTTTGTGAGTGCTATGGCTTACAATCGTGCCATGATCGGCAAACATTTTGGATGGACTGTAGGTGGCGGAATTATGCACAATCCCGGCCGCTACCTCGTTTTGTTACCTACCGGAGATGCCGGACCTTCGGGAACACACCCGTTTTCAGCTGCTCCCGGCGATCAGTTTGACGGATGGGACCTGTCAACAACATTCGACTGGATGCCCAGTCAAAGCGAAACATTTCGTATCGAGCTCGTACACAGAGAATGCAGCGTTCCTTACTTTGCCGGGCCCGGTGGCGTAACCTCTCCGGATGGATATTCAACAACCCCTATCCCAGTCGGATGGACACCCGATCTTCAGAAAACGGAAACCCGGCTTATTTTTGCTTTTCTGGTCCGGTTTTAAATACACCGATCCGGATTTCAGGAACGTTTGTTTTCAATTTGTTTAATTTTCGTAGTCTTACACATCACTCACCTTAAAACCGAAAAACACCATGTTTGACACAGGAACCACCGGCTTTATGCTCCTTGCAACAAGTCTTGTTATGCTTATGACACCGGGACTGGCCTTTTTCTATGGCGGACTTGCGGGCAAAAGAAATATTCTCGGAATCATGATGCAGAGTTTTGTGTCTATGGGAATAACAACCATCATGTGGTATGTCTGCGGTTACTCGCTTTGCTTCAGTGGAGATACCATGGGGGGAATTATTGGAAATCTGGACAAGGTGTTCATGCACGGAGTTGATCTGAATTCCAAATTTTCTGGAAATTCCAAACTCCCTGAATTTGTGTTCATGGCCTATCAGATGATGTTTGCCATAATCACCCCAGCCCTGATCACCGGTGCATTTGTGAACCGCGTTACCTTCAAATCCTATCTTCTCTTTTTGATTCTCTGGCAGGTGCTGGTTTATTATCCGTTTGCACACATGGTTTGGGGTGGCGGCTTGCTGGCCAAATGGGGTGTTCTTGATTTTGCAGGCGGAATTGTTGTTCACGCCACTGCAGGCTTCGCGGCTCTTGCATCGGTTATTTATGTCGGAAAACGAAGGGACAAAGAATCTCCCCCAAACAGCATTCCGCTGATTGCTATCGGTACCGGACTTTTGTGGTTCGGTTGGTATGGTTTCAATGCCGGAAGCGCACTGGATGTGAATGCGATAACTGGCCTTGCTTTTGTCAATACCGATGTTGCCGCTTCATTTGCCGCTATCGTGTGGCTGGTTATTGAATGGAGTCAGCATAGAAAACCAAAATTTGTGGGTCTGCTCACCGGAGCCGTTGCAGGCCTGGCCACAATTACTCCTGCCGCCGGATTCGTTTCGCTCCCCTCGGCCGTTATCATCGGATGTGCTGCAGGTCTGGTCTGTTATCTGGCTGTGAACCTCAAAAACAGGATGGGTTGGGATGATGCACTCGACGTCTGGGGCGTGCACGGAATCGGTGGTTGCCTGGGTACCGTTCTGCTCGGTGTCTTCGCTACCAAAGCCATGAATCCTGCAGGTGCCGACGGGCTGATGTCCGGCGGATGGCATTTCTTTGCCAAACAATGCATTGCCGTGGTTGCTGCCTGCGTGTATGCATTCGTCTTTACCTATGGCATGCTTGCGCTCATCAACAAAATAACACCGGTAAAAGTCACTGAAAGTGATGAAGATCTGGGACTGGATGCTTCCCTGCATGGTGAAAAGGCATACGACGAAGGTGTTTTGTAAACCTGTATCGTCTGACTGATTGAATTGAAAAGGTCCCGTTTGAATCGGGACCTTTTTCATTTCCGTTTAGAAAAACAGATGGCTTCAGTGCAGGAGCGGTGCTCAGGAAACATTTTGCCAATCGTAATAAATCACTTCCCTTTCAACTTTTCCGTCGGCATGGAAATTCATCAAAGAGAAGGAAGGAGGGAACTGCTGGTAATTTCCTTTCCACCAGGAACCACTGACGGCTCCATTGCAGAAATAGTCGACCCCGAGGTAATTCACATGATCAATCATGTGAATATGTCCGCTCAGACAGGCTTTGATATTGGGATATTGGTAAAAAAGTGCGGTCAGTTCGCCGGCATCTGCATGCAGCGTATTGTTCGGAATGTTCCAGTGCTCGCCCACTTTGTTTCCGTTGCCAAAGAGGGTACAAACGGCCAGTATCGGGATGTGCGTACCGATACAAATGAATTTGGTTTTGGGTGTTGAAGCAAGCTCTTCCCGAAGCCAGCTCAGTTGCTCCTCATCCAGTTTTGCATAATATCCCGGTACCGTGTTTCTTCCATGAATGCTGTCGAGAACGATAAACTTCCAGTTGCCTTCTTCGAATGAATAATACGAGCGCTCCATCTGGTATTCATCCATGGCCCATTTCTTTCCTTTGCGATGCGCATGATCCGGAGATGTCCAGCCAAAGACATCGTGGTTGCCAATGCAATGGTGTACCGGAAGCGTATTGTTTCCGAGGATGATTTTGTGAAAAACACCCCATTGGTCTCTGACCCTTTCGCGCGAAAGATTCAAGGCCGAGTTCATGATCGAGTCTCCTCCGTTAAAAATAAAGTCCGGTTTTTCAGCAAGCCC
>Ga0207091_1037_pt2 | contig 16576 bp, 13 predicted proteins | sample Alteio_BWMinHeat_47_FD_153534 | JGI IMG/M metagenome (GOLD analysis project Ga0207091, IMG submission 153534) | Enriched cells from forest soil in Barre Woods Harvard Forest LTER site, Petersham, Massachusetts, United States -... | ecosystem: Environmental > Terrestrial > Soil > Temperate forest >... | reverse complement strand
AAGAGATGTTTGATCAACTGGGTTACTACCAAAGTGGTCAAGAATTCAAACCCCCACCACCGGATTGGGAAGGATTTTCTGGCTTTCAAGGGTTTTCGGATGACAATGTGGGTGGCTTTAGCGATTTTTTTGAAGCAATCTTTGGCGGTGCTCGAAGCCGTCCAGATGGGTTTCATACGAGGCATGCGGATTTTGCACGGCGCGGTAAAGATCAACATGCTAAGATTTCTATCAGTTTAGAAGAAGCATTTCATGGTGGCGCTAAAACCATTCAACTACAAGTCCCAGAAGTCGATGCCATGGGTCGTATTCAACATAAATTTCGCACCCTTAAAATTACCATTCCTGCCGGAACCATCACAGGACAACAAATGCGCTTAGCTAAACAAGGGTTACCTGGTACAGGAAAAGGCCAACCGGGCGATCTCTATTTAGAAATTGACGTGGAACCGCATCGTTATTTTACCTTACAAGGTCGAGATGTTTATTTAACACTGCCTTTAGCACCTTGGGAAGCCGCTTTAGGTGCAAAAGTAAAAGCCCCCACCTTAGCAGGGCCTGTGGAATTAAAAATACATCCGGGATCACAAGCCGGTCAAAAATTACGTTTAAAAGGTCGTGGCTTACCTGGAAAACCAGCACCAGGGGATGAATATATATTACTGCAAATTGTAACGCCTCCTCCAAGAACCGATGCAGATCGCGCGCTCTATGAAAAAATGTCAAAGGAAATGCCATTTAATCCTCGACAAACTTTAGAGGTACAAGGATGACCAAACAAGAATTTGCCCTGATTTCGATTGAAACGGAACCGGAAGTTACCTTTGAAGAATTGTGTGAGGCATTTGATCTCACACCGCACTTCATTGAAGAATTGATTGAATATGGTGCGATAGAGCCTTCCGGTTTTTCACGCAATAACTGGCGTTTTAATGGTTATCAATTACGACGGATACATCAGATAAAACGTCTGCATGAAGAATTAGAACTCAATTTACAGGGCGCTCTTGTCGCAGCCGATTTGATGGAGCAAATTGAAAATCTTCGATTCCAGGTGGAATTATTAGAAAAGCATCTGATGACAGCACATCTCAAATTTTAGTTTTAGAAAAAACCTCAATAAATCAAATACTTCCTATTTTCTGCTTCAGACTGTTTGATTTGAGCACGAAATTTAAGTATAATTTTTAATCTGTAATGAGGGGAAGGTAAAAATATGGCACAAAGCCATCAATCTTTTAAGAAACTATCCCAGGATACTGCACGCACTATCCAAAAGATCAATTGTAAAAGCACTTACAAATTAGAGGACGCGGACGCTAAGAAAATTTTTGCACAAGTAAAAAAAATTGCAGATTTTCCAGATAACAAGTTAATCAGAGAAAAAGTGGTTGCTCTAGATAAAATAACCAATCTGTACAGTGATAAATTAAAACAATTTCTAACGAATGATCATCCTAAAATTTTTGCAGAGCTCACCATCTTAGAAATAGATGCTCTTTTAAAATTAATGAACGCGTGGGGCCGCTACAACGAAGAAATCATACTTCTAATAACTTCAAGATGTCTATTCGTTAAAAGTCTAAAGACACAAGACATTCAAATAATTAATAGAATGGATGATCATATTAAACATATGAATGAAATAAAAAAGGCCCATGAACCAAAAAGACTCAGCACCGTATCAAAATGCATTGACGATAAGGATATTAAAACGATTTTGTCTACCGTTCCAACCCCAACCTCTCCTGAAGAATGCGAAATCCTTCTGAAGAGTGTATTAAAGACGCTTCGCAAATACGATATACCATCCGCAGTTTTAGAATTAAAAGCTTTATCAAAAAGTCCTTCTCTTCAACAATATTACAAAGCCTCCACTGACACTTCAGTAATGCTCTTTGAAAAATTAACAGAAAGATATAAAGATATAATAAAAAATAACAGCACTCATAAAACCGAAATAGAAGAAAAACTTTCTGTTATTATAATATTTATTCAAATATACGATATTTTATCTAAAGACAATTACAAGGAGCTAGCAACTCTTGCAACATTTCATTCCCACAGAGGGATGCTATGCGGTATTCAGGGCAAATCTGACTTGGCAGAAAAAGCTAAAAAAATATCTGAAGCAATAGCGGATCAATATAAAAAAGAGGATAAGCAATTTCTTGAAAATCATAAAAAACTTATAGCAGAAATAGAGGAGTCTGTATCAAACATAAATGAAAGCAACATTGATCCTTTTATAAAAAAACTTCAATCTCAATATGAAGATAAATTAATCCCAATTGATATATTGTACGATTACTCCTTAGCAGCATACTGGAATGCCGGCATAGCTTCTACTGAAACATTAAAATATTATAACCATCTAATAAAAAAAGAATATGAATTGATAAATCAAAATGATTTACATGAGAGGCATAAACTGGGCAAATTACTTTTGTATCGTGCCAAAATTTACGAGAAAAATGGATATTACGATGAAGCCATACGAGATTTAAACAAAATTCTCATTGATCAAAAATTTGACGAACAAATGCGAGCACAAGCGAAACCTTTACAAAAATGGTTACTTGATAAATGCATAGAGGAAAGTATTCAAAATCCTGACATTTCACACCAAGATCGTATAATACAATTAGAAAATTTATTTTCATTCGCAAAAAATCTTAAAAATGAAACTTTTTTAAAAAGATATGAAGAGTATTCAAAATTAATTATAAATCGCTATTTTATGCAGCATGATAAAGCTATTGAATACTATCATCTATGTTCGAAATATAACCTCGATAAAAATATAACCGCCATCCCTCTATTGCACCGCGGCTTATGCTATTTACATTCTTCAGATGATAAAAAAGGAATGAAAGATTTAAAAGCAGCAATTGATATATTAATTAATAATAAAAATAATTACAGAGAAGAAGATATTAGATTTGTATATACTGAGCTGCGAAAAGTCATGCTCAAAAAACACGACTTCGCTACACAACTAATTAAAACATTAAAAGAATATTTCCCTATGCCAAAAAAATTAGAAGTTGATTTTTATCATTCGCATGCGACAAAATTAATGAAATCAAACGATCTTCTTGAGGCCAAAAAAGTTTTTGAACAAGCTCTTTCATTAACCACACCAGAGGAAGAAATATATCATAAAACTCAAGAATGCCTGCAAAAAATTGTTGAACGCTTAAAAGAAAAAGAAAACAAATACATTCAATTACTAGAAGAACAAGAAGTAGAAACAGATCCTAAAAGAAGTTCAAAACCTATACCTCGAAAAGTCGCTCAAAAACCCAAAAAACAAAAGAAAATAAAAGAAAAAAATACAGAAAAAAAACCACCCACTCAAGAAGATTCAAAATGGAATTCTTTAAAAGTAAATGTTACTACTATCCTTTCAGAAGCAAAAAAAATTGCTGGAGAAGACAAAATATCGAATAATCATTATTATGATATTATCAAGCGTATAAATAATATAGAACACGAACCGACTTTAGAAAAAATACCGGAAAAAAACCATCGGCATAGCAAGTTGAAGAAAAAAATATATAAAAGTTTAAACAAAGCAAAAAAAATTCTCGAGCCTATTCCTGACAAAATTCAAGAAAAAATAGTAGCAGAAAAAAAATCATTAGACGACTTCGCCATTCAAAAGACTGAAGAAAACTTAAAAGCTGTGATAAACGAAAATAAGCAAAACCAGGATTCATTAGAAAAAAAAGATGCTGGTATTCAAAAGATTAAAATATTACTCGAAAAAACCAGGATTAACTTACAAAACGCACTATCAACTTATTATAGTGCTAAAAAATTAGGAAATAAAGATTTGATTACCAGAACAACAAATGCTCGTAAAATTGCTAATCAAACACATCAAAAGGCAAAAAAATTATTAGAGAAAAATGAAAAAGAAAGAGCTAAACAAAATAGGAATGTTAAACCAAAACTCAATATAATCAATGATAAAAAAGAAGTTTTATCAGTCCCTGCTTCTATTGATAATACACCTCCTAATGGTGCTCGCGCATTTCAAACGTTTTTTATCAAAACGGCATTTCCTTCTTCGGGAAACAATTCACGCACCATCGCTGAGTTAGAGATTGGGTTAAAGAAAGGTGAAGCATTTACTTTTGCGACAGAATTAGAGTGGATACATGCTCTTCAAAAAGAACTTGCAAAATATAAATGTTCTTTAATCATGCGCTCCAGTGTCAATGCGCTTGCGATACAACAATATGTACGCCCTGACAAGCCCTTGTCTTCTTCTCAAATTAAAGATATCGATTTTTATATCCCATATGACAAGGAAGGAGTAGAATCTGGCAACATTAAAAAGATTTTACAAAATTTTGGATTTACCATAACGGACGATTTACCTAATCCTTATCATCAAAATTTTGTTTGCCATCGCAAAAGAGCGGATGGATCACGCATGTCCTATGAAATAACCCTCAGAACATCTCCAGAATATGTTAGCACTAATCTTTCTGATTTAAAAAACTCTGAAATTATATTATCTGAAGAAAAAATTGCTAGTGGTGATAACGATGTTTTACACATTCCTCTCAAAAATGGACTTTATGCAAATGTTTATCACTACCAAGGTATAAAAAAGATTTTTGAGGAAGACTGCTTTGAAACACGATTACCCGATTTGAGTGATCCTGATATGCATCTTCATGAATTTTTTGCACGTACTTTTAAAGATTGTAAATTTGCACAACGGGAATTAGGGATATCAAAAATAGGACCAAATGCATCTAAAGCCTTATTTGACCCCGATTATATTAAAGAATTCTTTTCTCGTCGATATGATAATATGTACTTAAAAAAATCTTGCTATTTAGAAATCATTGGATTAATTCGAGATAAATGTTTTCCGGAAGCAAAACTTCATCTTCAAGCTTTTTTAATGGAAGTATTGGAATTTCATCTTAAATTAAATGATATTTCTCTAGGAGAAGACGATATATGCAAGAAGACCATTATTGAACATATGTCAAATTTCATACAATCGTTATTCGTGAATTCTTCTGAAAACAACAAAAACGAATTAACTGAAAAATTTTATTATGCAGTGAAATTTTGCATGGATGAGGTAAATACATTTTCTAATAATAAAATAATCTGTTCTAAGAAGCGATTTTCGGATCTTGTTTCTGCTCGTCTAATCAAATACTCTATAGATACTGAGCAAGAATATCGAGCCCAATTTACTCAATTCTTGCAAGAAAATTTTAATAAGACAGAAGAAAAACAGCAAGCTTCGCCTTTAAACGGGCTCTCTATTTTCACCAACACGACAGATATTGCTAACGATGCAGCGCTTGCAGCAAAACTGCAAGAGGCTGAGTTTTCAAATCAAACAATAGAATCCACCAATAAATATCCATTTTATTCATCTAATAATGCATTCTGCTATTTTTCATCTAATACTCTCGATGAAAAAAAATTCTCACCCTCTAACATCCTTCCATGCAATGATGATGAATCCTTTGCTTTGGCCGTCCAAGATGCAGAGTATAGTCCTACAACGCAGGAATCTAGCAGCGCTTCATCTTCTTCGTCATCGAGCAATTCCACTATGTCTTCAACGAGGGAAACAACCAACATAGTCGTAAGCCGCTAAACAAGAAAAATACTAAAATAAATGTAAATATAGGATTTCAGATAAGTCTTTTGGTAAAAAGCGACCAAAAGACTTCTCTGAAACACTATAGCCTCTCTTAGGATCACATAACCCTGCTTTGAATTTTATGTGGCACGCGACTTTTCGTTTCTAAAATCTCTTTTTTAATGATTTCCATTTTTTCGCTATAAATTTTTTTCTGCCATTCAGGATTTTTACGGCACTCAGCAATCTCACTCGGATTCAATCTCAATAATAGTTGAAAATAAGTATTTAAATCTTCTTTTTTCTCACAAAAAAACGTTCCGTTTTTCACAATATTTAATAATTGCAATTTAATTTGTTTTGATACACCGCTTGTCCGTGACAGATAACTTTTATTTTTTGATTTAACATTTTCATATTCTAAAGATTCTAATACTTGATGCGTTTTTTTTAAAAAAAGTTGAAATCCTTCAATCGGATCATATTTCCCATTCGCAACATTTTGCAAAATCTCTAAACCTCTTTTTCGTAATTCCGAAGGATATTTTATTTTTCCTTCAAGAATCATATCCAATTGATTCACAAAAGCAGGTAATTCAACCGTTGCGTTCATGGTATCCATAAAATGGGTATTCGCAAAAATACTTTCTTTTGCATCACTTGCAGGATGAATTAATGTTGGAAATAAATTGCTATGACAAGCATGCGTGACCGTTTGACGTTCTGATGTTTTTCGACCTCTTCCATGCTGTAAAATCGTATCTCCTTGTTTAAGCGGCAGTTGCGTATTGTAAATTGCAATTAAAAGATAAAAATAAATATCAACGCGCAGTGACGCATGTTCTTTCAAATTATCTTTACAAATATTAAATAATGCATCGGGATCTTTTTTTAATTGCGTTAAATGCTCTTTGGTCACAGGAAGCTCAAGTGCAGCGGTCACGTTTTTTTTATAAGCAGTCGTATACCGTACCTTTTTTGGAGGGCGGATTTTGGGTGGATTTGATGGTACAATAGGCACTTCTTCTGTTGGGACGGATGGCGGAACCTCGTGACTTGGGTTTTTATTATCCAAAGGGGGCGGTGGTCCAATCGGCTTAGGTGCGATGAGATTCTGTGCCTTTTCCGCAATACGGTTAAAATAATAATATAAATTTCTTAACATATGACATCCTTTTCAATATGGAAATATGCCCGCTCGAGGTATATCATCGAAACAGATTTTATTGAGTGAGTCAACGCATGGAAAATAGTTTTAAAAAAATATTAGAAGGCTACGAATTATTTAGAGAGAAATATACGCTGGGTGATCAATCTATCATGCAATATCTTTCTTATTATGGCCAAGAACCTGAAGTCATGGTTGTTGCATGCTGCGATTCCCGTGTCGATCCTGCATTGATACTGCAATGTGATCCCGGTGATTTATTTGTCGTTCGCAATGTAGCAAATATTATTCCGCCTTTTGAAAAAGATGAAGCACATCATGGAACAAGTGCCGCCTTAGAATTTGGTATCCGCATTTTAAAAATTAAACACCTTATTTTACTTGGACACAGTCAATGTGGTGGTATACAAGCATTACAAAAGAAAACAAATGACAATGATTTTATTACCCATTGGGTTTCCTTAATTGAAACAAAAGAAAACCTGCAAAATCTCGATGATTATGCGAAAGAAGCGCTGCATCAATCTTATCAAAATTGTTTGACGTTCCCTTGGATTAAAGAAAATCTCACAGAAAAAAAATTAATTATTCATTTATGGTTTTTTGATATTAAAACGGGACAAATTTTTACTTATTCACATTCGAAAAACATTTATCAACCGTTAGAAGCATGAATCGACTTATTTCCATTGCACCCATGATGAATTATACCGATCGCCATGAACGGTATTTTTTACGATTGATTTCACCACATGCACTTCTCTACACAGAAATGATCACGACAGGTGCACTGCTGCACGGCGATTACAAGCGCTTTCTCCGGTTTTCATCAGAAGAACATCCTATCGCATTGCAATTAGGCGGCAACGATCCAGAAAAACTTAAAGATTGCGCAAAAATGGGAGAGGATTTTGGGTTTAATGAAATCAATTTGAATGTCGGCTGTCCCAGTGACAGAGTAAAATCAGGACAATTTGGCGCATGTTTAATGCTTCAACCTGCCCTCGTTGCAGAATGTGTGGCTACCATGTCAAATGCTATCAAGATCCCTGTCTCCATTAAATGCCGTATCGGGGTTGATCATACCGATTCTTATGAAGCACTCGCTGCATTCATCCGACGTATTGCAGATGCAGGCGCTCGTGTTTTCATCATCCATGCTCGAAAAGCGTGGTTACAAGGATTAAGCCCTAAACAAAATCGTGAAATACCGCCCTTACGATACGAAATGGTACATCAAATCAAGCAAGATTTTCCCCACTTAGCCATCATTATCAACGGAGGCATCACAACGTTAGATGCCATTGATTTTCACTTAACAAAAGTAGACGGCGTCATGTTAGGGCGTTTTCCTTATGCAAATCCTTATTTTTTGCACAGCATCGAAGAAAAATATTTTAAAGAACATCATATCCCTCTCGATCGTTTTGAAATTATCGAAAAACTCATCCCTTATGTGGAAAAAGAATTACGAGAAAATGTGAGATTATCTAATATCACACGTCATATTCTTGGACTATTTCATGGTCAAAAAGGTGGGCGTCTATGGAGACGGCGTTTAAGTGAAAAATCGTCGAATTATGGTATTGATGTGATAAAAAGTGCCTTAGAAAAAGTCAGATCTGCTCAAGAATAAATAAAATTTTGTAATTTTCAACCCGCACCGCGCACACAAGTGACTTCAAGATCATGTTTATTTTGAAAAAGTACAAGCAAGTAAAGAAAGCGATAGAGCCTTTATCATATGCAGCTCCTTATGAAAAGTTTCTACTTGTCATATTTATATTTTACTTCTATAAGTTATTTTTTGCGATAGGCGAATGTAGGACAGATGAGATGCACTTTTTACATCGTAATCCGCCTATTTTGGTGGATTACAATGCAAAAAGCGCATCTCATCCGCCCTGGAAAACTCGGATCTTTTTTGCGATATAAGCAGCTGATTGCTCAAATCATTTTATTTGGCTCTCAAAAATAGCTTAAATTATGACTTAAAAACAGCCTTCCGAAAAAGCTTGCTCTTCCATAAACAATCCAATAAAGTATTGACATTAAGGATTTTTACCCGCGTAAGGAGACGTTTCATGAGATTTAAGCAATTGACATTGCTCACGATGATAGCAGTGTTATTCAGCACTTCCGCGTTTGCTTCCTATAATGAATATATATTTATTTAAAAAAAATAATTTTTGGATATTAGATTTTTTCCTGCTTGCTTTATTCACCGGGTCATTATTTTTTATCTATTTAGGATCACGTCCTTTAACTGTGCCTGATGAAGGAAATTATGCTGAAATCATTCGAGAAATGGCAGCAAGTAGAAATTGGATCACCCCTTATCTCAATGAAATTAAATTTTTCGAAAAACCCATTTTATTATATTGGTTAGGCACCATTGCAATCAAAATAGGTGGGGTATCCATTTGGTCGCTTCGTAGTGTTAACGCAGTCCTTGCATTATTTCTTTGTTTATTTACCTATTTTACAGGAAGAAAAATATATAACCGAAAAACAGGTATTTTATCCGCTTTAATCTTAAGCACCACACTTTTATTTTTTATATTTGCACAAAATATCACGACAGATATGCCGGTCGCCGTTTTTACAACGATCACTTTATGGTGTTTTTTATTGGGTGTTCACGCTCAAAATCGTGCTCGATTTTTATATTTGACACTGGCCGCGGCTTCATCTGGATTTGCAGTACTTTCCAAAGGATTGATCGGAATTATTTTACCCGCGATGATCATTTTGTTTTGGATGATTTGGGTAAAAGAATATAAATTATTAAAAAAAGTTTATTTCACTTGGTGCATATTCATTTTTTTAAGCATAGCATTGCCTTGGCATTTAATTGTTACCTTAAAAAATCCTGAATTTTTATATATTTATTTTTTTAAACATCATTTATTGCGTTTTGCAACAAAGACGGTTGGACATCCGGAACCTTTCTGGTTTTATTTGCCTGTGTTATGCATGGGCTTTTTTCCATGGATTGTATTTTTGCCAAAAACGATTCAATACGCGCGCTCTAAAAATGATAATTTTCTTTTAATATGGGCGATGGTTATTTTAATTTTTTTTACGATTGCAACGTCTAAATTAACTTCTTATATTTTGCCTGCTATCCCTCCACTCGCGTTATTAACCGCAAAATATATCTCTCATCAATTAGATAAACCTTCTCATGAAGAATTAAAATTTGAGTTTACATTGATCTTTATTTTTATGTGTATATTGGCATTAACATTGGATTTTTTACCCGAATATTGGCCAATTCCAAATAAAGAAATTTCCATCTACCACCTATGGGCTGTCTCAGGTATTCTTTTTACGGGTTCTTTTATTAGTTTGATCTTTGCAAAAAAAAATCTTTATACGCAGGCGCTCATTTCTACCTTTCTTACGGTATCACTAACGCTCGTGATATTAAAAAATGCCATGATATATTTAGACACGCAATCCATTAAAACTCTCTCTCACTTCTTAAAACCTTTATTAAAACCAAATGATAAAGTCGTTGTCTATCATCATTATTTTCAAGATTTGCCTTTTTATCTTCAAGAAAAAATTTACGTTGTCGAAAGTCGTAAATTGTTTAGGAATGGCATGAATTATCAAAATGCACATGATTGGTTGATGGATGAAAATAATTTCAAAAAACTCTGGGAAAGCCATCAAAGGGTTTATGCGATGATGCGAATGCAAGATTTTAATACGTTCACATCACGATATGCCAATGTCAAATATCATATATTAGGTAAAACCTTGTCCAGTGTCTTAGTGATAAATGAATGATATAATGGTATTTTTTATGATGGGCATACCATGAAAATTTGGCAATATGATATCACATGTGAAGAAATGAATTTGCGCGGTAACAATACGATGTCAGATTTTTTAAAAATTGAATTTATTGAAATTGGCGATAATTATCTCATGGCAAAAATGCCAGTGAATGAGCGCACAAAACAACCTATTGGCATTATGCATGGCGGTGCTTCTTGTGTACTCGCTGAAACCGTCGGGAGTACCGCAGCCAATTACTGTGTCAATCGTGACGCACACTATTGTGTTGGGCTTGACATTAACACCAATCACGTGCGATCTATTAAAGAAGGTTTTGTGATTGCCAAAGCAACGCCTTATCATTTAGGTAGATTAACGCAAGTATGGGGAATTGAAATTTCGAATGCAGAAAATCAACTCATTTCAATCAACCGACTTACGATGGCAGTTCTTTCAAAATAACATTTTAAAAACATTCATAATGGACTAACTATGTTTAAATTATTTGGATATGGTGAAAAAACAGAAGAGGATGATAAAAAAAAACATCCTCTTGATTTAAAAAAAGAATCAGATCGTATCCGAGAAAAATATAAGTCTAAACGAATAGCTGAAGATTCGACTATTAAGATTGATCATACTCCCATTAAAACGCTCTATTTGGATGAAATCACAGGTAATGAGGATATCAAAAACGAATCTCATACTATCAATATTTCACTCGATTTTAAAGAAAAAGGCATCGGCGGTCATCAAAAAGAATTGCAGCAATTAATCAGAGAAGCATTTTCTTCTCGTATCAGCAATGAATATTCAGAAGCCTACGGCATAAAACATACAAAAGGGATTTTATTATATGGACCACCGGGGACAGGTAAAACGCTGATTGCTCGTGAAATAGGGAAAATGTTTAAAGCAACGCTCAAAGTCGTCAATGGTCCTGAATTAAAAAATAAATACGTAGGACAATCTTCTGAAAATTTGCGGCATATTTTTGAAGAAGCCATTCGTGACTTTAAACTCCATGGTATCCATAGCCAATTACACGTGATCGTATTTGATGAAATCGATGCTCTGTTTCCACATCGCAACGGTAAAGAAGGCGGTTCGAATGTGGATGATGAAATGGTTTCACAATTATTAACACTTTTAGATGGTTATGATTCCCCTCAAAATATCCTGGTCATTGGCATTACGAATCGAAAAGATTTAATCGATACAGCGCTTTTACGTCCCGGTAGATTATCTGTTCATATACCCATCAAATTACCCAATGAAGAAGATAGATTTGATATTTTGAATATCAAAACAAAAACAATGCGTCAAAATAATTTATTAGATAAAAATGTTAACTTTAAATTACTCGCCATAAAAACCGAAAATTATACGGGTGCCGAACTTGAAGAGTTAGTCAAAAAAGCCTCGCAATATGCGATGCTAAAAAATTTCAAAGTAAACACTTTAAAATTAGAACTCAAAGATCAAATTAAAAACAAAAATGATTTAGCCAAAGTGACTGTAGATCATTTTAACGAAGCCTTGACTGAAATTACACCCACCTTCGGTATGGGTGATCATCTGCTCACTTTTAGCAAAGACAATTATCTCGTTTATAGTCAAGAACTACAACAAATCATATCGGATTTTCAATTATCCATTCAAACGCTCAAAGATGATCGCGCATTAAAAAAAATATCCTTGTTAATTGGAGGGAATTGCGGTACTGGAAAAACAGATCTCGCAAAATATTTAGCGCACGTATCCGGAGCAAAATATATTAAAACGATATCGATCAACAAAATGTTACACCTTTCCGAAAAAGAGCAACTACAGTGGATTGATGAAGAATTCGGAAATGCAAAATATGCTAAACTCAGTATCATTATTTTAGATGATCTTGAAAACCTTCTTCTTGCAGATTCACAATTTATGACTTACAACAATCGCCTACGTTTAAAATATATTGAGCTTCTCAAAAACGAAGATCTCCCACTCGATAATAAATGTATCATCATCGCAACGACCTCTAACAAAAAATTCTTGGAAAACTGTCATTTATTAAAATTATTCAATGAAATCAAAAAGATAGATGGAATAAAGCTAAACCACAATAATATTAAAATCATCGCAGGATTCTTAAGCTTCAAGGTGACATTTGGCAAAAATTTACAAAATGAAATCCCCGAAATGCGAATTCCATTACGCGACTTTATTTATCACATGAAAAAATTTGTCACAAATGCTAAAGATAAAAACACACTCGATGTAAATCTCTTTGCCCAATATATGCAGGAAAATTTTGCATTTCAAAATATTTTTCAAGAATTGGATTTAAATACTGAGACTGAATTCAGCGAGCATAAATTAAAACTTTTAAGCTAACGTCGTCTCGGACAAGCGTCGTCCATTTTATTACTGAGTATTACAGTCCTATCACGACGCACGAGCCGGGATCCAGTTTTTTTGCAATTTAGAAAAGAAGTTATTATCGCTCGAATTGTCAGAGCCTGGTGAGCACCCGTGTCTCCGCATTTTTTTTGTTGCAGCACATAATAAAAATTATGCTTAGTATGTTATTATGCGTGGCAGAAATGCTAAATGAAAATACAAATGGCTTAGTCCATAAAATGAGGAAATTTACATGTTTCGTGTCTCAAAGCTTCCTAATAAAATTAGTAATAATATTAGCTATAGTCATAATATTAATCGCTTTTTAAAAAATACCAATCGTTTCATGACATATTCAAGATATCCTGATATAGAATATAAATTAAAAAATCTTGAGACATGTCGGCTCAGTGATCCAATTAAAGAATTAGAACGATTGAAAAAAAACCCTATTATTCATGACCGTCTTGCAAAAGTTAACGCTCATTACAGGACTTCATCAAGTTATTTCCATGAACTTCCTATGTTTCATCAAATCGCTTATGGAAGATCGCTTGAAGTTTTTGAAAAAATTAAAAAAACCCACTATGTCTTCCATCATGGGCAACCAGGTGGATTTTTAGTTTTAAATACATTAACTAAATTACTTTTAGAACCTATTAAACCAGGATTTCTAAAATTTGAAACTATTTTAAGACATCCTAGTTCACTTAAAGAACTTAAACAAGAAATGCACAATGTTGAATGGTATAAAAAAACTTTAACTTGGGAAAAAATACGTCAAACAACATTTATGCATGAAGCAACTGATCATAAATATACCGATTCTTTGGTTTCAGTTGATGGATATTTAGCATCCACAGATGAGTCAGAATCAGCTTTATCGTGTTTTTATAATAATGCGTATAGGAGTGGTGCTACCATTAGAGACAAGGTGATAGCTGAGATCGCGAAATATTATTTTCACGATATCAATATTCAAAGAAGTTTTATTGAAGCATATAATAATCTCACTGATAAATTTATATCAAGTGGAAATTTATATGCTATTTGTATTCCTAAAAAATATTTTAATGAATGTGGTTATTTGTCTTTGCCCTTTGGTGTTGCTGCAACGATAAACAAAAAAGACATTTCTGATATTCTTGAGAAAATGCAAGAAGAAATTATTCCGAGCAAGTGTGACTCTGAAAAAATAGATAAAACATTTTACCAAGTAAGGCTTTTAATACATAAACTTGATCCAGAGGAAGTTAAGATTTTTATATTTCCATCAATATCAGATGAGGAATTAAATAATATAGTAAAAGAAACATCAAATCTAATTAAATTATTTCGAAACTATTTGCAAATTGAGCCAGAAAAATCTTCTGCCACCGCATGGTTTGTAGAAAAACACTGCAAAAATAAGTCAGGGCGACTTTTTTAAAAAACAATATGAGACCCGTGTGCTCACCAGGCTCTGACAATACGAGCGAAGTAACTGATCTTGTCGCTGGCGCGAAATTAAAAACTGCTTTTTTGTAGGGCGTCCACCCTACATTTGAATTTCGCGCCAGCGACGATCTTACCTCTTGATGAAGAGATTACTCAGGCAAAAGATCCCGTCTAAGAGCATGACGGGACGACGTGGCGGCCTGGATCCCGACGACGCTTGTCCGGGATGACCCAAATTACACAAACAACTCCGGCCGATACTCAAAATGCATCGTATCATAATGATACCAATGCCCACCCCAAGCAAATCCCTCTTTCTCAAAAATTTCTACAATTTCCATAGGAATACGGTTATGCAAATGCGGTATGGTTTTTCCTTTCAATTTTTGTAAATCCCATAGCCAATAATTAGAATAATTGACATTAATATCGATCGCGATACCAAAACTATGTAAACTTAAATATTTTTCTTTAGCCACATTTCGCCAATAGAATCCACTCGCGGGCTTTATGACATATTTATGGTACGCGCGTGGTAGTTTTTCAAGTGCTTCTGATATGCGCATCAATCTTTTATCGACATCATTGACAGTAGTGACTCGCAAAGGATAGCGTTTTCCATAAATATTCGACATCCAATAAATGGTCACTAAATTTTTTCTCACTTCACTTTCTGTATTTCCATACATTTTTCGAAAAAAAGGATCACAATTGTTATTTATAAAGTCCGCATAAGAAATGTTTTCCATGGAAAAATCCCGATTTTTCGTATTGCCAAACCATTTTACTATGGATGAAAATGGATTGCGTACAACCATTTGCATCCCATCATTCCATGTGATGTAACTCCCCGTCACTTCACGAATACGGTTAGGATAAGCAACTTTTAATTTATCAAAATCATGCGGAAATGCTTTAAGACTGAAAACAGCGAGAATAATCAATAAAAATTTTTTTTTAACTTCCATGATTGAAAACTCCGGACTCCATTCCGATGATTTATTATATCGTATGATATAATAATAATAAAAGTTTTCCCATGAGAAGGGTCCAAATTCTTGCTAACAGTCTAACTGTTAGCTATACTAGCTAACCTTGTCCATTTTTAATAACTTTTTCTAATCTAAATCCCATTTTCCCGCTGCTATTAAAATTTAATAAAGTTGCCAACCACACCGCGTGAATATGTTCTGGAAATAAAGTATAGTATTTATCTTAAGTAATTTTGACAAATCTTCAAAAGCAAAATGGGTTTCGTTTTGCATACCTTCACATTTATTTTTACAAGACATTTCACCTACCTATTCAGCGGTAGCAGATTGACAATACTACTTTATCGATCATAATGAGAAGCATATTTATCTAATAGCACTCTTATCATTTTTTGATAGTGAGTATGCTTTTTTTCAGCTAACTCTTTAAAATAATCTACGCTAGCTTTGCTCAGCAGTAGCGTTACTTTAACGGACTCTTCTTTCATCACTAATTCTTCAGGCGATGGTAAAAAATCGGTCATTATTTTTACCTTACCAATTGATTCATCTGTGTATTTTTTTATCTTTTTGCGCTTTTTCATATATTTTCTTCCCCCGTCTCCAATAGCCCGCACCAATGATACGAATTACATTCTCTCTATAAGTAAATCGTACAGTCATTACACTATTTTCTATTTTACCAAAACAATAATATCGATTTTCCGCATAGCTGTGTTCAATATCTTCTGCAATGACCCGATGAGGATCAACAAAAGCATTTTGTGCTTCGTAAAAAGAAACACCGTGCTTTTTTGGTTTAATTGATTTTTATTTTCATCCCATTCAAAAGTAACTTTCATTATTTAATTCTATCATATATACATATAAAAAGCCATATCATTATATGGCTTATTAAAATTACTAAGTATAATTACCACAATGCGATTAAAAGGAAGATAATCTATCCTTAACAGAGGAAATGATTGTAGGCGGATCCATCAAATGCAGGATGGTTTTTCCTTTCAATTTTTGTAAATCCCATAGCCAATAATTAGAATAATTGACATTAATATCGATCGCGATATCAAAACTATGTAAACTTAAATATTTTTCTTTAGCCACATTTCGCCAATAGAATCCACTCGCGGGCTTTATGACATATTTATGGTACGCGCGTGGTAGTTTTTCAAGTGC
>Ga0207091_1146_pt1 | contig 16646 bp, 17 predicted proteins | sample Alteio_BWMinHeat_47_FD_153534 | JGI IMG/M metagenome (GOLD analysis project Ga0207091, IMG submission 153534) | Enriched cells from forest soil in Barre Woods Harvard Forest LTER site, Petersham, Massachusetts, United States -... | ecosystem: Environmental > Terrestrial > Soil > Temperate forest >... | reverse complement strand
TTGAGCCGGAAACGTCAATTAAAAAAATAAGGTTGGTGGGGGGTATTTCGCTAAAATTAAGCGACGGTGCCTGCAGGTTTATAAACAGCAGTTGATTGTTGCTGTTCCATGGGCAGGAGGCTAACTGTGTGTGGCAGGCAAAATTTTGAGCCGTTTTATCATTATTAAAATTAGGGAAGCTGAAATAATTAAGCATTTCCTCAATACGAACGGCATCCGGGGGTACTGTTGAGCCAATGTTCAAAAACCGTCGGATATTGCTATACGATGCCCTGTTTACATTAATAGAGAATCCGATATTGGGTAACTGGCCGGCATCGGCAAATCCGTTTTCTGTATAAGATGTATAAGTTTCGCCGCCATTGTAAAATATGCCCGGGTGCCCGATATTTTGTTTGTCCTTCGTTACAGATATTAACCTGTCTTTAGAGAGGTTTTCGATAGCTGGAAGCATCTTAAGGGTAATGGACTGGAATTTACTGGTCTCAACGGTGTATTTATGCGTTTCGTAGCCGTCAAACTCAAGAATGAGCGTATCAAATGGCACAGACACGGGTATGCCGAAAGCCCCAGTGTTGCCGCTGTAATAGGGATAGTTGCCCTTTGACCGTAAATGCAGGTGAACGTTGAATAAACCCCTGCCATTTTCATCATGAATTATACCGCGCAGGTAATATTGAGATGAAGCGCTGCATACGCAGGCACAAAATGAAAGTATTAAAAGGTGGCGTTTCACTTAGGGCTACAGTTTTCACTGCTAAATGTAGTACCCTCTTAATTACCAACCAAAATGCTACTGTTAAAACTGTAATCATGTCATCCTGGCTGTAACTGGTAAATTTCTTTCAGATTCCGCCCAAGACCATCGTAGTCAAGCCCATACCCTACCACAAATTTATCCGGAATGGAAAAGCAGCAATAGCCAATATCCACCGGATAAACAGTTGCCGGGGGCTTGTGCAGCAACACGGCAATTTTTACCGACGCGGGCTGCTGGTTAAATACTTGCGGAAGAAAATTATGCAGTGTTTTGCCGGTGTCAATTATATCTTCAATTATAATAATATCCCTGTCGGTAATATCATTATCAAGGCCGATTGATGTTATTACATGCCCGGTTGACTTTGTGCCTTTATATGATGCGAGCTTGATAAAGCTTATTTCTGCATCGCCGGTGAACGATTTAAACAGGTCGGCGGCAAACATAAACGAGCCATTGAGGATGGCTATAAACAGCGGCCGTTTGTTTAAATAATCGAAGCTTATTTGGGCTGCCAGCTCTTTTACTTTTTGCTGAATGATTTCTTCGGAAAGAAATGGAACAAAGTATTTATCGCGGACTTTAACAGCAGGCATGCCGAAATTTATTAGTATAAAAAATATCAGGTGCTAAAATAATGCAGGCATTGGCTTGTCAATCAATGCTTCTTTTTCTTCTTCTTTGGCGGTGTTTGATCTTGCGGGCGTAAATAAACTCTTTTGCCTGCGGCAAGGGCAATGCCCTTTTTTATATTGTTGTATTTCAGCAGGGCTTCAAGACGCACGCCCTCTTCCTGTGCAATATCTTCCATAGTTTCTCCAGTGGCTGAAATGTGATATTCTTTCTCGCTTTTTGTAAGTTTTCGCTCAAGAAATATAAGCTTGTTGGCATCCAAAATATCCACCTTGCCCATTTCATTATACTCCAGCAGCAACCTAAGTGAAATATTATAATTGCTTGCCAATGCAAGAAGTGACATGCCTGCCGGGGCATAAATAACTTTTTTGCTGTTTATAGTGAACACGCCGTCAGGATAAGAATCGGCGGCTCCGTCATTGTAGGCGTTTTTACCTTCTGAAGCTGGGTTGAATTGTTTGTCAATTGCCTTTTGCAAATGGCTTTCAGTACTTGCTGAATTATCGTCGCTTCCGCTAATGCTTGCGGTAGTTTTGCCTGGTTGGCCGTTTTCCGAATTGTCGTTTTTGCTATTGTCCGCAACAGTTTCGCCGTTCTTTATCCGCTCCAAGGCTATAAGGGTATATTGCTGCAACCCGTTTGCCTCAATCATTTTTACAAGCATTTCCGGATAATTGCGCTCAGTGGCATAGCCGGCTTTTTTTAGTCCCTTTGCCCAGGCCTTATAATTTGCGGGGTCAATAGTAAAAAGGTCGGTATAATATGGCCTGCTCTTTAGAAAATTTGAATGGTCGCGAAACGATTCTTCAGCGCTGCCATATACCCGGAAACACTCATTCTTCAAATCATCGTCGTGGTATACACAATCACCCGTCCATTCGTCTTTGCATTTAATACCAAAATGGTTGTTGGAAGACTTTACCAAATCGCTCTGCCCGGCCTGCGATTCTACTATGCCTTGCGCAAGCGTTATGGCGGCGGGCACCCCTGTGCGCATCATTTCGTTAATGGCTATCTCGCTGTAGGTGTCTACGTATTGCTTAATTGCATCGGTTTGGGCCATGGCGGCCATTGCAAAGGCGATGGATAAAAAACAAAAAAGAAGTTTCTTCATTAGTTTCTTTTTTTAATCAGCATAAGCCCGTCACGTAAGGTTAATACCACTTGGTAGGTACGCGTATCGGCGGCAACATGCTTGTTAAAGTCGTGCATTGCAACCGCATTTTTCCCCTTTAACTGCTGCTCTAACACCTGCCCGTGAAACAATATATTATCTGCAATAATCAAACCATTTTCTTTCAGCCGTGGCACAACCAGTTCGTAATAATCAATATAACTGGTTTTATCGGCATCTATAAAAACCATGTCCCATTCATATGGCAATCCCGGTATAATGTCGAGGGCATTGCCGGCATGCAAATGTATCTGGTTATTCCATTTTGACAAGCCAAAATTTTTCCTGCTTGTTGCCGCGTCCGCTTCCCTCAGTTCAATAGTGTGCAGTTCCCCGTCTTTTTTCAGACCTTTTGCAAGGCAAAGGGCGCTGAACCCCGTAAACGTACCAATCTCCAAAACAAACTTTGGCTGCAAAAGTTCACTGAGAATGGATAAAAATCTGCCCTGAACCACTCCACTTACCATATGGCCATGCGGGTGGCTGGCCTTGGTTTCATCGTATACCCTTTGCAGCAATGCATCGTCATTGGTGGTATATGTCTCAGCATATTGCTCTGCAACGGGGTTAATTAACTCCATAACGAAAATTTCTGCGGTATATTATTGATTGGGGGATGAATGGAAATTGAAATTCGTTTGAAAGGGCTATCTGGCTTTTAAGAAGGACTTTAATTAGCGTGTCGGCATCAGCCTAACCATTTACGTTTCAAATTTTTCTCTCTTATTTTTTCAATGTTAATGTCGCGCCCTTCCCACAAGCCATACATATCCTCCAATGCTTTGTCTGGGTTACGACCGGGATTACCACACTTCTCTTTTATTTCCGCGTGTAATTGCTCTTTGGTCTTTTTAGCCTTTTTTATATTTATTTCTGTACTCATAGCGCTACTTTATACACAAAAAAGAAATTTCAAGAAATGTCGAATGACTATTGACCTACTGACCCAATGACTGGTGGCTCTCCGGCTCCGATATAACCCACAGCCCAGCAAAAGTAAGCAGCCCGTTTATCAGCAGCAATTCAATGCCTATTTTATACCCGCCGAATATTGCGGTGGAATACCTATCAAGAAAATAACAGGCAACCGGGGCGGCTATGCACACAATCAATATGTATAACCCTTCGCCAAGCTTGCGCTTTGTAAAAATGCCAAATGAAAACAGCGCCAGCAGCGGCCCGTAAGTGTATGCGGCTACCTTTAGGATGATGTCAATAATTGATTTGTCGTCAATCCATTTAAACACCATTATAGATATAAAAAATATAGCTGCGAAGGTGAAATGCACAGTCAGCCGTGTTTTTTTGCGCTGCGCTTCGCTCAACTCGTCCCTTCTTTTTAACCCTAAAATGTCAATACAAAAAGAGGAGGTGAGGGCGGTTAGCGCCCCGTCTGCGCTGGGGAATAAAGCTGAAATCAACCCGATTATAAATATTATCGCCGCTATGGAAGGCAGATAACTGAGCGCGACCGTTGGAAAGAGGTCATCGCCTTTTATGGTAATATGGTTAGCCTGGGCAAACAGGTACAGCAAACCACCCAAAGTAAGAAACAACAGGTTTACAACAAGAAGCACAAGGCTGAAGGCCACCATATTTTTTTGGGAGTCTTTTAAGTTTTTAACGCTTATGTTCTTTTGCATCATCTCCTGGTCAAGCCCGGTCATGCCGATGGTTATAAACATGCCGCCAATAATTTGCTTAAGAAAAAAACCGCCGCTTTTTACATCGGTGTTAATGATATGCGTGTATCCCTTTGCGTTTAATGCGGTTATTGTACCTGGCAAAGTAAGGTTTAGGTTGTGCATAATGTATACAATACATACCACCAGGCCGGTGAGCATAAAAGTTGTTTGCAGTGTATCGGTAAACACAATAGTTTTTACGCCACCTTCAAAAGTGTACAACAAAATCATCAAAAGAATAACAAAAGCCGTAAGCCAAAATGGCACATGCAAATTATTAAGTATAAATAGTTGCAACACGTTTATTACCAAATAAAGCCTTGCAGTTGCACCCAGCACCCTGGAAATAATAAAAAACAATGCCCCGGTTTTATACGCAGTATAACCAAAACGCTGCTGCAGGTAATTGTAAATTGAGGTCAGGTTTAGCTTGTAATACAATGGCAGCAATATATAGGCCACTGCGAAATAGCCAATAAAATAGCCAATCACCACTTGGTAGTATCCAAATCCATTCGCACCCACCGTGCCGGGCACGCTTACAAAAGTAACGCCGCTTAATGAGGTGCCTATCATGCCAAACGACACTAGCATCCAGTTGCTATTGCGGTTGCCGATAAAAAATGAGTCGTTGTTACTGTTGCGACTGGTGTACCATGCCACGCCCAGCAGCAGCAGGAAGTACGCTATTACAAAGGTGAACAGAAACGATGCCGGCATGAATGACTTGTTATGTATAATTGATAAAAATAGTTGTAACCCGCTTGCTTTAAGCCATGAGTAAAGACCATATTTTCTTTACCCGCGAATAAAATAACTATAAGCACCAAACAAATATCTGTTATATAATGTGTAATTGCAAAACCAGCTCGCCAGAGGTTGTAAAATGCCAGCCGTAAAATTTAAAGCATGCCATAAAAAACCTGCTTGGTTTAGCAGGATTTTTTTGATATTAAAACCGGCCGCATGAAGGTATGTAGCTTAATATGCTTGCCGGATGAAAGGAATATCTAAATATTGGATACTATTTTCCCTTGGCGGGGTGCAAATAAAAATCAAAGCCCGCCCTTATAATGGGGATGGCCACATTGTTTTCTCGATAAGGCGAGTACAGGTTATTTGCCAAATCAAGACCGAGCAATAGGAAATAACTTCCCTGGCCAACCATACGCCTTGTATAGCCCACACCCGCAATAAAACTAAAAGCGGTAGTAGTGTTGTTGGAAGATTGTTCGTTTAAATAATCCTTAAGCTTAATATTCACCCAATTTTGCTCGGGCTGCAGCTGGATGAATAAAAAATTTACCGGGTATATTCTTGCGAAAACCCCGGCCCCATAATTAAACTCCCTTGCCCGCACATCTTGGTTATAAATAAGGTTGGCATCTGCCTCCTGGGAATAATAGTTCAGGTTAAACGCAAGACCCATATCAAGCCATTGTGCAATGGAGTAACCAATTTCCGGTGTGCCGCCAACACTAAAGGTATTGCCTGCATAACCCAGGCCAAGGCTGCCGCCGATGAAAATATGTTCTTTTTTAAAACTTTTAAACTCATTATCACTGGTACCGTTGGCATTGCTGCCGTATGTTGGCGGGCGCATTTGGGCTAAAAGGGATGAAACACACATTATTGCCACTCCAAATAGGATTGTCTTTTTCATTAAGCATTAAAATTTATACAAACGTAGTTGATTATGCCTCTTAAAGCATTGCCAGATATTTAAAATATTGTTAGTATGAAACGCCGCGTTAACCCTCATATTGTCCCGCACTGTGCCATATCAACATAAAATCCCTTGTTTGCTTATCCTCGCATATTGCTGAAGCTCGTTTGCCGAAAAATTGAATTTTATAATAGTACAACAATATATACGTCACTTTTAAAAAAAGGTGTCTGCCATAATCCAAATTCATTTTACGCATCGGTGTTTCATCCATACTTTTAGCAAAATCTTTTAATCTATGGCATACTTACCAAGCGCTTCGCGCTATACGCAAATGCAATACCGGCGTTGCGGCAACAGCGGTTTAAAACTGCCGGCTGTTTCATTGGGGCTGTGGCATAATTTCGGCCATGTGGATGTTTTAGAGAACTGTAGAAAAATTTTGCACCTCGCCTTTGATAACGGAATTACCCATTTTGACCTTGCCAACAACTATGGCCCCCCGCCCGGTTCGGCAGAAGAGAATTTTGGCCGCATTTTAAAAGATGATTTTAAAAGCTACCGCGACGAGCTTATTATATCCACAAAGGCGGGTTATTATATGTGGGAAGGGCCTTATGGCGAATGGGGCTCAAAGAAATATCTGGTGTCCAGCCTCGACCAAAGTCTTAAAAGGATGGGGCTTGACTATGTTGACATATTTTACCACCACCGGCCAGACCCCGATACTCCGCTGGAAGAAACCATGTCGGCCCTTGACTTAATCGTAAGGCAGGGCAAGGCATTGTATGTGGGCATAAGCAACTACCAGGCAGAAGAGGCAGCAAGGGCTATAAAAATATTGAAGGAACTCGGCACGCCCTGCTTGATACACCAGCCAAAATACAGCATGTTTGTAAGATGGGTGGAAGATGGATTAATGGATGTGCTGGGGAATGAAGGGGTTGGCTGCATCCCCTTTTCGCCACTTGCACAAGGATTGCTGACCAATAAATACCTGAAAGGGATACCAGCAGATTCCCGCGCAGCAAAACCGCATGGTTTTTTACAGGAGGAAGAGGTTAGCGAAGACAAAGTAGCAAGAATACTAAAGCTAAATGCCCTTGCGCAACAACGCGGCCAGACGCTGGCACAGATGGCACTTGCATGGATACTGAAGGATGTGCGGGTAACTTCGGTTTTAATTGGTGTAAGCAAAACAGAGCAGCTAAACGATTGCCTGCACAGCCTGGATAATCTTGCTTTTGAAATGGAAGAACTGAATACTATTGAAGAAATTTTGAAGTGACTCTGAAGAAATAATCTAAAAAAGAATGCCGTCTCATTTTGTAAGACGGCATTTCTTTTTTGGTCTGACGGCCTCCGTCTGACCAAAAAAATATCTCTTGGATAATAAAAAGGGTCGTACTACTTACCATAGTCAGACGGATGCCGTCAGACTGTAGGGTTGTATTACAATCTTCTTATCGTGATATTCCTAAACCAAACATCGTTGCCGTGGTTCTGTAAGGCAATATGGCCCTTGGTAAAAGTGCCAAAGTCAGGCCATTTTTTAAATTTGCTTCCTGCTACCATTTTCTTCCAATTGTCATCCCATAAGGTGGTCGTAACAACGTTAAGCCCGTTAAGGTATAGCTTAAGGCTTCCGTGGTTGCTTACAATTTCCACGTTGTTCCATTCACCAACGGGTTTAACGTTATCAGGGCCTGCAATAAGGTCGTACAGGTTGCCGGCGCGGTGTTTTGGTATCTTCCCGTCTGAGTGCTTGTCATTATCCAATACCTGCATTTCAAGGCCGGTATTGTAAGTGTCCTCATATTTCGGGTTTTCGTTTACATAGAATATAACGCCGCTGTTTCCGCCGGGGGATATCTTCCATTCTAATTTTAAATCGAAATTTTCAAATTCGCCGTCGCTCACAAGGTCGCCGCCGCCGTTCTTAACGGAGGGGTCAAAATGTAAGGTGCCATCTTCTGCCTTCCAGCCGGGGCCTGCAACAGTCTGTTTCCAGCTATGCCAGCCAGTCGTTGTTTTCCCGTCAAACAGGCTTACCCAAGGGGCATCTTTGTAAACATGATAAACCGGGGCAAAAGCAAACAACGCTGCTATGGCGGCAGCCGTTAGAATATATTTCATGGTAATAAATTTTAACCGCTGTAATAGCAGTATATTTTGAGTGATAGGATCTATTTGGTCTTCAGCAAAAGAACATATTTCACCAATGCCTTTGCGGAATCAAGCGCCAAAGCAGGATGCGGGGTCATTGGTATGGCACCCCAAACACCGGTGCCGCCCGATACGATTTTCTTAGCGAGATAATCTACCGCTGTGTCAACACCTGCATACTTATTTGCCACGTCCTGGTAGGCGGGGCCAATTTTTTTAGTAGCGATATCGTGGCAAGTAAGGCAATCGTTCCTTGAAATGAGGTCTAATCCTTTTATATAATCAGGGTTGGAAGATAAATCGCCGCCGCCTGATGTTGAAGCCGTTGCTGATGAATCAGAAGCTGGTTTGCTGCCACCGCCGCCGCCGCACGCTGCTAAAATGCCTGTTATGGCAATTAATACTAAATACTTTTTCAAAATGTTTGCTGTTTAAAAGTTAATAATATGGGGTAAAGTTATCGTTATTAGTGTATACCCAAAACACTACGGTTAAAATTTTCGTCTGAGCCTGTGCCGGCAAAGTCATCAAAAGCCCTTTCGGTAACGCGTATAATATGGTTTTTTATGAACACTGAGCCTTCTTTTGCCCCATCTTCCGGGTGTTTTATGCAGCACTCCCATTCAAGCACTGCCCAGCCTTTATAGTCGTAGGCCGCCAGCTTGCTGAAAATGCCTTTAAAGTCAACCTGCCCATCGCCCAGCGACCGGAATCTTCCTGCGCGGTCAATCCAGTTTTGGTAACCGCCATACACGCCCTGCTTGCCAGTCGGGTTAAATTCTGCATCCTTTACATGAAACATCCTTATCCGCTCATGATAATTATCTATGTAAGAGAGATAATCAAGGCACTGCAATACAAAATGCGAGGGGTCAAACAACAAGCAAGCCCTTACATGGTTATCTACTTTATCAAGAAACATCTCATAGGTAATGCCATCGTGCAGGTCTTCGCCAGGATGTATTTCGTAACAAACATCCACGCCGCTTTCGTCAAATGTATTCAAAATGGGCAGCCACCTCTTCGCCAGTTCAGTAAAGCCGGTTTCAACAAGCCCAGCTGGCCGTTGCGGCCAAGGGTACATGGTATGCCAAAGCAATGCGCCGCTAAAGGTGGCATGCGCATTTAAACCCAAGTTTTCCGACGCCTTTGCGGCATATTTTAATTGCTGTACGGCCCATTCGGTTCTTGCTTTGCTGTTGCCATGCACTTCTTTGGGGGCAAAGCCATCAAACAAAACATCATAGGCAGGGTGTACTGCAACAAGCTGTCCTTGCAGGTGCGTGGACAGTTCTGTTATCTGCAACCCGGCACCTTCCACTATTCCCTTTAATTCATCTGCATAGGTTTTGCTTTCTGCGGCTTTTTGCAGGTCTATGCAGCGGGCATCCCAAGTAGGTATTTGAACGCCGACATACCCCAAGCTTTTTGCCCATTCGCAAATGGACTTTAATGAATTAAACGGGGCTTGGTCGCCTAAAAATTGCGCAAGGAATATACCAGGGCCTTTTACTGTTGTCATATAGCGTGCTTTGAGAGTTTAATTTTAGCAATTAAATATGCCTGATTCTGATCTTAATTTTGGTATCCTTTCTTTGCCCTACAATAATTGTTCTTTCTTCTATTTGACCAGCATTTTTTAAGATGAGCTCCATAGTTGGAACATGAAAAATACCATCAAAATGCCCAGGACGCAGATACACAATCGCAAAAAACGGTGCTTGCAGGGTATAAATGATTTTACCAAAATCACTATCTTGTGTTATAATAACCTTGTTTTCATTATATGCCTTGGTGATAATCTCTGAGTCATCAATACCAAAAAGGTGTTCTTTGGCAATTCCCGAGACTTCAAATCCCTGTTGCTGCAGCCATTCAATTAACTCCGCTGGTATATTTTCGTCAGCGAAAAAAGAAAGCTGCTTCATTAATTTTCAATTTCTTCCTCAATCAATATTTCATTTTCTGAAAATTGGGCAGCATATTGAATAGCTTGCTGAACCGACCCGTCGGGTAGATGTGGATATTTTTGGTATATTGCCTCGGCAGATGCCCCGGTTGCAATCCATTCCATTATTAATTGAACGCTGATGCGTGTACCCTTGATAATTGGCTTCCCATTTAAAACCGCCGGATCTGAAGAAATTAAATTAAATGTCATACTTCAAAGTTACAATGTTCACAAGTTCCATTGTTCACAAGTTCAAAAGCCAACGGGTTCCTGAGGCAGTTTCAACAACTTGTGAACCCGTTAACTTGTAAACTTCTAAACCACATGCTCCGTCCATTTCATCTCAGATTGTGCAGACGCAACCACATTGTCAATAAATGCCATGCCCCTAACCCCTTCGTCCACTTTGGGGTAGTCAAGGTGTTCGGCCGTGGGTTCTTCCCCTGAAAGCTTTGCGGACAGTGTCAAGGAAAAATTGTGGTAAATATTGGCAAACGCTTCCAAATATCCTTCCGGATGGCCGCCTGGTGTGCGACAGTTGTGCGTGGCGTAAGTTGAAAGCCTGTCGCCATAGTTGGCACCGGCACGCAATATTTGTGTTGGCTGGTCAAGCCATTTTACCAACAAGGTGTTTGGCTCGTGCTGTGCCCATTCAATGCCCCCTTTTTCTCCATACACTCTAATTTTCAAGGCATTCTCTTCACCAGCGGCCACCTGCGAGGCCATTAAAACACCTGCAGCGCCGTTTTCAAATTTAAGCAGCACATTGCCGTCATCATCCAGCAGCCTGCCTTCAACCATCACATTAAGGTCGGCACACAAATGGGTTATTTTTAAACCAGTTATATATTCAGCAAGGTGCGCGGCATGCGTACCAATATCGCCCATACAACCGCTTTTGCCGCTGCGTTTGGGGTCGGTTCTCCAGGCGGCCTGGGCATTGCCTTCGCGTTCGCTCAATTTGCTAAGCCAGCCTTGGGGGTACTCAACCCACACTTTTCTTATTTTGCCAAGCGCCCCGCCTTTAATCATTTGTTTTGCTTGTTTTACAAGCGGGTAACCACTATATGTATGCGTAAGGCATAGCAATAATCCTGTTTCAGCCACTTTTTGCTGTAGTTGTTTGGCCTCGTCAAGCGTAAAGGTTATTGGCTTTTCAATTACCACGTTAAAGCCATGCTCGAGCGCCATCATTGCAGGGGCAAAGTGTGCAAAGTTTGGCGTAACAATGGTCACAAAATCAATTCGCTTGTCCTCCGGCTGCGCAGCTTCTTTCGTTATCATTTCCTGATAGCTCAGGTACGTCCTGTCTTCAGCAAGAAATAACATTTTGCCGGAATCAACAGCAATTTCCGGGTTAATACTCAGTGCGCCGCAGCATATTTCAATAAGGCCGTCCATGTTGGCAGCAAAGCGGTGAATTGCGCCGATAAAAGCATCCTTTCCACCGCCAATCATGCCCATTCTTAATTTTCTGTTTAGCATTTTGTGAAATTTTTTTTTGGTAAGCGGAATTAAAAGTAAAATATTTTACATTTACTTCCTGCTAACAAAAATATTATATAACAGTTATATTATTAATAAGTGGGGCCAAGGCAATTTTTTTTGTCCAAGTATCGTTGCTAAAAACCTTTACCAGTATATAACTCAGGCTGTTGTATAAGCATGTTGAAAAATACCACCGGTAATTTTTAAAAGAGAAATAAAATTGTGTTTCAGCATAGGCCATTGTGTATATTTTACGCAATGATTCACGCAAAACGGAAACTTTTTTTTGTTGTCAATTGCACATTTAATACTTTAACCGAAATTTTTAACGATTATGCCAGCATCTATCAACCGAAATCAACTGTTCGTCGCCAGTTGTACATCATTGCTCGTTACGTCCCTTTCTTTTGGAATAAGGGCGGGATTACTTTCAACATGGAAGGATCAATATGGTTTAACACAGGAACAAGTTGGTATTATCACCAGCACAGCGTTTTGGGGTTTCCCCGTTGCAATCGTAGTTGGGGGTCTTATTGTAGACATTATTGGGATGAAAAAGTTATTGGTGGGTGCATTTGTGCTGCATTTGCTTGGTATTATCCTCACAATTACTGCATCCGGTTTTTGGCCGTTGTTTATCTCCACATTGTTAATAGGCATGGGCAATGGCACGGTTGAGGCCGCCTGTAACCCACTTGTTGCAAGCCTGTTTACTGATAACAAAACAACAAAGCTCAATCACTTTCACTTATGGTTTCCGGGTGGTATTGTTATCGGTTCCCTGATAGTGAAGTTTTTCGGGCAAGTTACCCCGGCTGGTGATTTAACTAACTGGACATGGCTTGTTGCAGTAATGCTTCTGCCAACTTTGATTTATGGTTATTTGTTTTTGCGCTTGAAATTCCCCGTTACCGAAAGGGTATCCAGCGGCGTATCCTCGGTTCAAATGTACAAATCCCTTTTAAAGCCATTATTCCTTGTAATGATCGTCCTGATGCTGGGCACTGCAATCACAGAATTGTTTACAGGCCAGTGGATTGACGTATTGCTTAAAAACGTTACAGACAATGCCCTTTTATTATTGACTATAGAGACCGGCATAATGGTGATTGGCCGTGCTTTTGCAGGCCCTATTGTGCACAGGCTTTCACCAACGGGGGTATTGTTGACATCAGCTATCCTTGCCTCTGCGGGTTTGTATTTATTAGGCCATACATCGGGCAATGCCCTTTTTGCAGGGGCAATTATTTTTGGTATGGGTGTTTGCTATTTCTGGCCGACCATGCTGGGCTTTGTTTCCGAAAACCTGCCTCAAACGGGCGCGGTGGGTTTAAATTTTATGGGTGGCGCGGGCATGTTTGCAGTTTCCATCTACCTTATATTTATGGGTGGCTATTATGATAAACTGTCAGCAGGCAAATCACCAGCGGCTGCAGGTCAGGATATAATAAATGTTACGTTGATGATTCCGCTGGTATTGATAGTGGCTTTTGTGGTGTTGTTCTTTTATATGAGGTCAAAACCCAAGCCGCAAATGCTACAAACTGCGCAGCCACTTGCTACTGCCTACGATGATCTATAAATTCTTATAACATAAACCTACAAATGGCACATAACCGCAGAACGGCTATCAAAAATATCATCGCAGGTTCGGCAGCATTGGCTGCCGCGCCCGCGTTATCTTCTTTTAAAAATAAAAAAGATGACACTTTGAAACTTAAAGGCAACATCAACCATTCCGTTTGCGCATGGACATACAGTTTTATCTCTATCGAGGAGTTGTGCAAGGTTGTAAAAGACATTGGCTTTGGAGCGATTGACCTAGTTGCGCCAAAGGACTGGCCCACATTGCAGAAATATGGGCTATATAGCAGCATGTGCTATATAGCGGGCGACGTAAGCCTTACCAACGGGTTTAACACTATTGAATACCATGACAATTTAGTAAAATCTTACTTGGATGTTATTCCGCAGATGGTCAAGGCCGGGTACAAGGATGTTATCTGTTTTAGCGGCAGCCGCAGGGGTATGGATGACGAAACGGGTTTGAATAACTGTGTCACGGGGTTGAAACAAATTCTCCCGCTGGCAGAAAAAAACGGCATTACTGTCCACATGGAGTTACTGAATAGCAAGGTTGACCATCACGATTACATGTGCGACCACAGTAAATGGGGCGTGGAGCTTTGCAAAAGGCTTGGCTCGCCCAATTTTAAGCTACTGTACGATATTTACCACATGCAGATTGACGAGGGCGATGTTATCCGTACAATAAGGGACAACGTTGCTTATTTCGGCCATTACCACACAGGCGGCGTGCCCGGCAGGCATGAAATAGACGAAACACAGGAGTTGTATTACCCGGCTGTAATGCAGGCTATTGTTGCAACCGGCTATAAAGGCTACGTAGCACAGGAGTTTATACCCGCTGCGCAGGACAAAATTGCATCTTTAAGAAAGGCGATAGAGATATGTGATGTGTGATTTAGTGAATGGTGAGTAGTGAATAGTGAGTTGCAGCGGAGTTAATAAGAATCTTGCTGATAATTCATACTTGTATTCACAATTAACTACTCACCACTCACGATTCTTCATTCACTACTCACCATTCACTATTCACGAAAATAATTCCAATATGGCAGACAATACTTACGACGCTATTGTAATCGGCTCCGGCATCAGTGGTGGCTGGGCTGCAAAAGAGCTTACAGAAAAAGGCCTTAAAACAATCATGCTTGAGCGTGGGCGTTACATTGAGCATATCAAAGATTATGTAAACGCCACCAAAGCGCCTTGGGAATTTGCACACCGCGGGACCCGCACAGCACAAATGATTAAGGACTATCCCGTTTTAAAAAGGGATTATCCTTTGAGTGAAACCAACCTTGATTACTGGACAAGCGACAAGGAAAGCCCGTACACGGAGATAAAACGCTTCGATTGGTTTCGCGGCTACCATCTTGGGGGGCGCTCGCTTATGTGGGGCAGGCAAAGCTACCGCTGGAGCGATTTTGATTATGAGGCCAATGCCAAAGAAGGCTGGGCCATTGACTGGCCGGTGCGTTATGCCGACATTGCGCCTTGGTACGACTATGTTGAGAAATTTGCAGGCATCAGCGGCTCCATTGAGCATTTGCCCCAGTTACCCGACGGACAGTTTATGCCAGCAATGGATATGACCTGCGTGGAAAAGGACGTGGCAGCACGTATTAAGGATCATTACAAAGGCCAAAGGGCGATGATTATCGGCCGTACGGCAAATATTACTCAGCCACTGGAAGGCCGCCCCGGCTGCCAGTACAGAAACAGGTGCGCACTTGGATGCCCGTTTGGCGGTTATTTCAGCACACAATCTTCAACATTGCCAGCGGCGATGAAAACTGGGAAGCTAACGGTGCGGCCTTGGAGCATTGTTACAAAAATATTATACGACAAAGACAAGAAAAAAGCCACTGGCGTTGAGATACTAGATGGCCAGACCAACCAGACATATACTTACAACGCCAAATCATCTTCCTTAATGCCTCAACCTTAAACAGTGCTTGGATTTTAATGAATTCAGCTACTGATATTTGGCCCGATGGCTTGGGCAGCAGCAGCGGCGAGCTTGGCCACAACATAATGGATCACCACCTTGGCGTGGGCGCATCAGGAACGATGGAAGGATATGAGGACAAATATTACTACGGCCGCCGCGCCAATGGTATTTATGTGCCGAGGTATAGAAACTTGTTTGGCGACAAACGCGATTACCAGCGCGGCTTTGGCTACCAAGGCGGCGGCGCAAGGGGCGGCTACACACATTCCGCCGAGGAGTTTTCTATTGGGGCAGACTTGAAAGGAGAATTGTCAGAACCGGGGCATTGGTCTATGAATCTGGGGGGTTTTGGAGAAACACTGCCTTACCATGAAAACAGGATCTACATAGATAAAAATCTTTATTCAGACCAGCTTGAGCAATTTAATGACCCCGTAACAAAGAAAGACCTTGGCATGCGCCCGGTAGTTGATGCCAAAAATGGGAAACCAAAAGTTGACAAATGGGGCTTGAACGTTCTTGCATTTGATGTGGAGTACAAGGACAATGAAAAAAAGATGCGCAAGGATATGCAGGCCGACGCAGTAGAAATGCTGGAGGCCGCTGGTGTTAAAAACGTAAAAGGGCGCGATGGGGATGGTACACTCGGCAGGGGCATACATGAAATGGGCTCGGCAAGAATGGGCGCGGACCCCAAAACATCTGTGTTAAACAAATGGAACCAGGTTTGGGACGCACCAAATGTTTTTGTGACCGATGGCTCGTTCATGGTATCGTCCAACTGCGTAAACCCGTCGCTCAGCTATATGGCTTTTACGGCAAGGGCGGCAGACCACGCGGTAGAGGAATTGAAGAAGATGAACCTATAATAGTCATTGGTCATTAAGTCATCAGTCATTAAGAGAATAAGTAATTTGATAACCTATTTTTTGAGACCGATAAGGGACTGCCCTTAATGACCTAATGACCAATGACTTAATGACTCTCAAAAACTGCTTATAATTACTAAACTTACAAAATGAACCCCGCCTTTTGGCGGGAGCGGAGGTTATTATGGCTGACAATACTTACGACGCAATCGTTATCGGCTCTGGCATCAGTGGTGGCTGGGCTGCAAAGGAACTGACCGAAAAAGGGCTAAAAACCATTATGCTTGAACGCGGCATGGATATTAAGCATATTACCGACTACAAGGAAGCTACAAAAGAGGCTTGGAATTACCCCCACCGTGGCGAGCGCACACAGGACATGATTAAAAATTACCCCGCCCTAAAAAGGGATTACCCACTGAACGAAAGAAACTTGTCCTGGTGGGCAAACGACAAAGATTCACCGTATACTGAAGTAAAAAGGTTCGACTGGTTCCGTGGTTACCATGTTGGCGGGCGCTCACTCCTTTGGGGTAGGCAAACCTACCGCTGGAGCGATCTTTATTTTGAGGAAAATGCGAAGGACGGCATTGCCATTGACTGGCCGGTGCGTTATAAGGATATTGAGCCTTGGTACACATACGTCGAAAAAACAGCGGGGGTTAGCGGCTCGGTTGAGAATTTGGCCGAATTACCTGACAGCCATTTTTTGC
>Ga0207091_1144_pt1 | contig 16745 bp, 13 predicted proteins | sample Alteio_BWMinHeat_47_FD_153534 | JGI IMG/M metagenome (GOLD analysis project Ga0207091, IMG submission 153534) | Enriched cells from forest soil in Barre Woods Harvard Forest LTER site, Petersham, Massachusetts, United States -... | ecosystem: Environmental > Terrestrial > Soil > Temperate forest >... | reverse complement strand
TATAGAGGATGCAACTCCTTCAAACTGAAGGAGCTCTTTTTTGAGGGATGGGTCGGGAGTATAACGGCCCATCCCTCCATCTGCTCGGATCACCCGATGACACGGAATGAGGAGTGGGAAGAGATTGCCTCGGCAGATATTGCCGACAGCTCTTGCAGCCCGAGGACTACCGACACCTTTTGCCACATCCTTATAAGAGCAAACAGATCCCCACGGGATTGTCTGCAAAAATCTAAGAACGTCACCTTGGAAGGTATTTGGTAAGGGCAGGGAAAGAGGGATGGATTCTCCCTGCGAGTAGGCCTTGAGCCAGGCTCTAAAGGGTTCTGCTTGGGGAGTGTCCAAGATAAATTCTGGGGATGAAAAAAGGGTGATTCTCTGAAGAGAACCACCCTTAAAATGGATCTGGACGCGGATGCCTGGCCGAGCGGCAATCACTTCCATGCGACGGCAGGACTGATCCGGTTGATCATATCATCGAGTTGATTGAGCTCTTTCCATTTGGCTTCTGAAACAAGGTCGCCGTCATAGTAGTACTCAACTTCTGCAATGCCATCGACATAATATTTAGAAGGGCCGTGTTTATGGTCGTTTTCCCAGACGATTTCCTGAGAAACAACAGAGCCGTCGATGTAGTGGATTTCAAGGCCGTTTTTGAGGCCGTCTAAATAATGGACGTCAACGTATCTGGCACCATTTTTAAAGAAGGTGGCTTTGCCGTGGAGCTTTCCAGCGACATATTCCTTCACTGCAAGGGGTTCGCCGTTTTCAGTGAAGCTTTTTGTTTCTCCATGGGGGATGCCGCGGACGAGGTAAGAGACGCTTTCAGGAGAACCATTGGGGTAGAAGGCCTCTTTTTTTGTAACGTAGCCATCTTCGATCTCATCTTTGAAGAGTAAAGTTCCTTGGTTATCCCGGGCAATACGAGTTCCTTTCCCTTTTTGAACTTGAGCTTCGACTTCATTCTGCAGATTGAAATATTGTGCTTCGACCAGTTCTTCACCTGCGAATTCTTCAATTGAAAGAGGTGTCCCAGCGGTAGTCCATTTTGTAGAAGAAGATCGAGTAGCAGAGAGAATAACTTCTTCACGAAGTGGCATTCCTGTGAGATCGTAGACGTTGACTTTGACAAGCGAGCCTTGATTGTATAGGTAGTCGGTTTCTATGGTCTGGCTGTGAGGGAAGGTGTGTCGAGACAGTCCATGCAAGACGCCATTTTCGTAAGTCGATGTAATCGTAACGCCATTCTTGAGGGTCGTTATAACTTGGCCAGGATATTTTCTTTCTTCGAATTCATCTTTGGAAACGGCATATCCATATTTATGGATGTAGCGTGTGGAAACGACATTGCATTCTTGCCCGCTTTTGCAGCATCCAGCAAGAAAAAGACCGAAGAAGCCCACGGAGGCAATTGCAAAACTCATGCGCCCCATAAAATCGCCCTTTTGACGCCATTTCTCGCCGCGCCTCCTCGCCTGCCCATTCGGGCATGATCTCGTCTGCGCAGCACGGTCCAGCTTGCTGGACCTGAGAACTGGCGTCAAAATCATCGATTTTTTGTGGCACAGCAGTTTTGCAACTGCCTCCAGTAAATAGAGATAACGGCTCATGAGAAACCTTCCTTTCGAGTATGTTTCCGCAGTATAAGCAATCGTGTAACTTTTTCGCTAGAGGAAAACAGGATATGCAGGGTCGACGAAGTCGGCAGGATATGCAAGATAAAAGAGGTATGACCTTGAATTTATCAACCACCCGCTCGCTTCGCTCACTAGAGAACACAGAGGGGAGAAACGCACATTTTTTTCTCTCTGTGCGCTCTGTGTTCTCTAGGGAGTGTTTTCAAAAGTTTTTTGGTCAATTTTGGCGTCAAAGCCGCTCAAATCGACGATCGCAAGTTGATTCGTATTGCATGAATACGGATCAACTTGCGAAGCCTGCGGTCGTCGATTTCAGCGAGCTTTCACGCTCAAAATTGCCGCAAAACCTTTTGAAAACACTCCCTAATGAGCGAAGCGAACGGGTGGTACAAAGTACAAGACAAGTTTTAGGTGCACCCAAGTTATAGAGGCAATTGTTTTGTTACAGAGGTGGTGAGTTTCTGATGTTCTTGCTCGACAACTTCGAAGGCCATGGTTTTCGAGGGATCTCGGTAGCTGAATCTAAAAGTGGCATTTTTGCGGTCTTTCCCGAGTTGATCGCTGGTATAAAGATCCAAAAGATAAAAATGTTCTAGGAAGGGGGATTTGGTCTTCTCGATGGCTTGTAGGATCGTTGCAATCGGGACATTTTCTTTCAATGTGATTGTCCAATCTCGCTCAGATGTAGGAAAAGCGGCAAGCTCAGAAAAGTTTTTACCTTTTTTCTTCAGCGCTAGAATGTCGTTTAAATTCAGCTCTGCAAAAAAGAGTCTTTGGTGAATATCGAGTTTTAAAAGAACTTGGGGATGGACTTCGCCTAAAACTCCAAGGGTGACGTCACCACTTTTGATTTTGGCTTGCCTCCAAGGATGGAGCGTGTGGAGATGAGAGGGCTCAAAGGAATACATAGCAATACGGAGTGCCTCGCAGAGATTTTCAGCCATTCCTTTCAAATCAAAAAAGTCAAACTCTTGAGGTTTCCGGTCAAAGTGGTGAGGACGGTTTTTTCCTGTCAGCAAAATTCCTGCGCAGGAAGCTTCCAGCAAATCATTTTTTTCTCGAAAGTGGATCCTTCCGACTTCAAAGGCAGCCATCGTTTCAACTTGGTGATTGATATTGTGTTTGGCGACTTGAAGCAAGCCACCAAGAAGCGAGTTGCGCATCACAGATTGATCGACTGATCGGGGATGGAGGACATGGATAGTGCTGTTTTCAGGGATCCCTTTTTCCATGGTCAGCTCTGAGAGGGCAGGGCTAATGAGATCGCAGGTGATGCACTCTTGAAGTCCCTGCTCAAGTAAAAGAGTTCTCATCTCTTTTTCTAATCGATAAAGCGGTGCATCAGCAAGCGCCGATCCTGTATAGACAGGAGCCTTTCGCACAATGTTATTATAGCCATAGAGGCGTGCGGCTTCTTCGATCAAGTCGACTTCGATTTGAAGATCGTTTCTGTAAGTCGGAACTAGGACTTCTAAAATATCTTGAGAAGTGGTCTTGACTTGCATTTCGAGTCGTTCGAAAAGAGACGTCGCCTCGCTTAAACTTAAAGAAAACCCGAGCATTTGCTGCAGCCTTGAGAGTCTGCAGGGGACCATGCGGCGGGAAAAAGCGTGTGCTTTGACATCGACAAGCGGGTGGATGTCTCCACCGGCAATTTCTTGGATCAAAACTGCAGCACGGTCCAGAGCATGGACGGCATTTGCCCCATCGATTCCACGATCAAATCGGTAAGAGGCGTCTGTTTTAAGATCTAAAAGCCGGCTAGATCTTCGGATCGATCCTGCATCAAAAACGGCCGACTCGATCAAAATGTTCGTGGTTTTTTCGGTTGCAGATGACGTCAATCCTCCCATGATGCCAGCAATTGCAAGAGGTTTTTCAGCATCCTGGATCATGAGGGTTTGTGGAGGAATTTCCCGTTTTTTCCCATCGAGGGTTTCTAAAACAGATTGGGCTTGTCCAACGATAATTTTTTCTTTGATTTGGTCTAGATCAAAGATATGGAGCGGCTGTCCGAGCTCCCACATGACATAATTGCCGATGTCGACGATATTATTCACAGGGCGAAGTCCGCACGCGATGAGCCGTTTTTGTAGCCACTCAGGAGATGGGCCGACTTTAATTTGGGTCATGATCCTGCAGGCATACCGCGGGCAGAGTTTAGGATCGGTCACAACAAGGTCAATTTTTTTGTGGCCGGTCTCTTTCACAGTGGAAGCGGGTCGTTTCGCGGCGGTTTTATAAGCGGCAGCGAGCTCCCTTGCGACTCCTAAAACACTTAAAACATGGCCTAAGTTGGGTGTGAGAGAAAGATCAAGCACAGGGTCAGTGGAAAAGACGGATCCTAAAATGGCATCAGAGGGGAGTTCGATGATTCCGTCGGCTTCTTCCGAGAGGTTGAGGTCTTTTCCAGAGCAGAGCATGCCGTAAGATTCGACATCGCGCAGCTTGCTTTTTTTGATCTTCCACTTTTTTCCTTCGGCATCGGTGAGCTCTGCTCCGATGCGAGCTAGGGGAGTTAAAATTCCGGCGCGGCAGTTAGGTGCTCCGCAGACGATTTGAAATTCTTCGGTTCCGTCCGTGACAATAGCAACGCGGAGTCGGTCGGCATTGGGATGCTGCTCGGCTTTTAAGACTTTTCCGACAACAACGCCTGTAAATGTCGATGTTAGGCCAATGATTTTTTCAACTTCAATGCCCAGAGATGTCAGTGTATCAGAAATCTCTTGAGGCGCTCCAGTCAGAGGCAAAAACTCTTTTAACCATGAGAGTGGGACTTTCATTTAAACTATCCTCTAGCTAAATTAATACGAAAGATAAGGATACCACATTTGAAGACTCCTCTGCAAGAACAGTGGGCAAAGAAGGGCCGTTTTTTGACCCAGGCCCTGATTTTTAGCGGGGCCTTGAACATCGGGCTTCTCACATCTTTTTTTTACTTTGCCTATCGGGATAAGAAGGAAGCGGTGGCATTTGAGCTCCAGCCGACGTCTCATGTGTCCAAACATCTGACGAATGGTGAGACAATTGCCCACTTTGCCACGATGTCGTATGCAGAACTTGTTGATATGTTAGGCAGCCAAGATCCGGTTGAAGAAGGGTATAAAAAAAGAGATTTTGCACTCGCTAGCTTGGCTGCATTTCACTTTATTGACTTGGAAAAGGCTCTTCATGGATCTGTCCTACAAAAAAGAAAGTTGACCTTTCAGCGTAAAGATGGCCCAGAACTTGTCGATATCACCGTCTTTCCAGGAGTGACGGAAGATCAATTTCAAGGGATCGTACAATTCATTAACACTGAAAAATTTCCTTTGACGGCCAAAGGGCTCTTTTTTGAACTCAAACATGGAAAAGAGAGACCGAAAGATCTTCTTGAGGCATTTTATCTCACGCCTGAGTTCACGACGTTGATGACTCTTTTTAATCGCGCGGGAATACCGCTTCCCTCCGAATATGTCATCGAGGTGATCGCAGACGGCGATTGGTCATTGATCGAGCAGTTTACACAAGGGCAGAAACTCTCTCACGATCTGTCACCGCTCCGTCTAAAAAATCTTCTTTCCTGCTATGTCCGGTGCCGATCTGTTTTAGCTGCTAAGATTCTTTTGGAATGGGACCGTGATTTTATTCTCAAAAAACTCGACGATCCCGATTTGATGGTGTTTCTAGATCTTTTTTCGACCAAAACTGCCACTTTGGATACCTTTTTAAAGGAGATCATCACAAGTCCGCGCTCCGATGCCATTTGGAAAAAAGCTGCAGAAAAGCTGTATGCTTTTTCTGATCTTCCTTGTCCCGAGCCGTACGACCATTTTGTGACGTTAGAAGCTTTTGCCCTAAAGGTAGAGCCGCTTGTTGTTCAGGAGCAAGTGATCGCTGTATCTGAGGTGGTCCCTGTGAAAAAAAACCATAGGGTACAGTCAGGGGAGAATCTTTGGAAAATTGCACGAAAATACAAAGTTTCGATTGATGCACTAAAAAAGGCGAACCAACTCGAAACAGACAAGCTGCGACCTGGTAAAGAGTTAGTTATTCCTTGATCTTCTTCTTCCTGAGGTCTTTTTCAAAATCTCGGAGTAATTGTTTGTCAGCTATTCTAGAATAGACAGCGACGATGCGTGCAACTAAAATCGCGATATAAAATTGTCCAATAATCCCTTCTATAACAACCATGGTTTGACTGAGATTAAGCGTTGCAGTGATATCCCCAAATCCTATCGTGAGCAGTGTGATGAAGCTAAAATACATGAGTTGAGAAAGATCTCGGCTATACGTCACGAAATTAGCATCACGGACCAGCAGATGGAAAGATCCCGGAGAAAGATATTCCAGAAAGTAATAGATGTAGGCAAAAATAAAGGCGATCATGAAATAGGCGCAGACGACCCCTCTTAAAGTCTCCAACGTGACCTTCGCGCGTCTAATCACATCAAACAGCGTCGAGACAGTGCATAAGGTCATGAAGACAATTGCAAAAGAAATGGTCATCGTAAAGATCGCTGCTGATGGATGAAAAAGCTCAAACCAGCAAAAAAATAGAGTCGGAAATGCTAAAATAAAAGCAAAGATTCTAACGGTTTTATGATGATTGCAGTTGAAGATCGCCGAAAAGAAGGCAAGTGTAATAAAAAATTCCCAGACAACAAGATAGGAAAGTCCTTCATTGTAGGGCCGCATTGCAAACAAAACCAAAAGAAAAGCAAGGAGATACGTGTAATAGCCCCCAGTCATCTTCTCGAAAAAACGGTTCAGCTTTTTCATGCTCACCTCTAATCATGTTCTTAGAGGTAAATCGATTTTTTGTCTATGAGGCGTGCCTAAGATTTAATATTTTATGTGCTAGGGAGTGTGCCTAAAAGATTTCTGCATTTGGGCTGCGTCAAAGCCCGTATAATCGACGATCGCAAGTTGTTACGTATTAATTCAATACGTCACAACTTGTGAAGCCTGTCGGTCGTCGATTCTACGGAGCTTTCACGTCAGCCGAAACGCTGAAATCTTTTAGGTACACTCCCTAGTCCTCTAGGTAGAGTAGCGGGATTTTTGACAAAACTCTGACAGATCCTTCTGGTCATCTGAAGGATAGCTCCATTGTTTCAATGTATAGATCGTGCCGCTAAAAGCTGCGGCTGCAGCTGCAATTGATGCAACAGCTACAACTGGAGGGGCAATAATAACTGCAGCAACAGCACCAGCAGTAGCCGCAACAGTAACTATTCCAGATGCCACGCTCATTTGAGGTTGATCCCACGCAACAGTCCTGGGATCTGGCGTGTTATTTTTTATTTTTTCGACCTGTTCGTCTAATGTTTCAAAATCAACAAGTGGATCAAAATTTCCTTTAAATTTTTGATATTTTTTATACGCAGCGATTTGATTTTTAATCGAAGGATCCTCTTTAGCCGGCCTTATTTTTTCAATAATGTTGCTAGCATGTTTTTCCACTGCTTTTTTTGCTGCTTCATGAGGCTTTTTAAGGTCTTGATCCCCGCATTTACCCTGGAGTTTTTGGATGCCATGAGTAAATTTAATTTTGGTTATAGCTTTATTAATTCCTACTCCACCTGATTCATTTAAATCTTTTTCGATTTCTTGTTGGATTTGTTCTCCTAGCTTAAGCGCATCCCATAGCTGATCACCTCCTAATGCAATGTTAGCGCCAAGACTCTTATAACTCTGTGTCTGATATAATCTGTCGAGAAGATTCTTTCGACTTTTGGTATTTAAGGGGTCATAAACCATTACGTGGTTAGAGAGATCAAAGTAACCTTTAGGGTTAAATTTTTTTATTTTATTTTGGATAATAGCAGGATCATTGCTGCCTTTTGTAATTACGAGAGAAAGGCTTTTCTCTTCATCTCCAATATTACCATTGAATCTTTCAAATAAGAGTTTGACAGCTTTTTTCCATGCAATACCTTTCTCAGCTGTAAGCTGAGATTCTTCGAATACCATAACAAGTTTGACTGATTGAGCATTTTCAGTAACGCGTTGCATTATAACTGCATTTGCTAAAGCAACCTCAATGCCTCGGTCATCGGATAGCCCAGGCATATCAAAACACGTGATAGAAGTCTCCCTTGGTTGAGAAGATAGGCTTTCTTCCGAGGTGTCAATGGTAATAGGGAAGTTGATACCAGGAATTTCCTGAGGAATGAAGGTACACGAATGCGACCCTGTGCCTATTTTTGCGACTTCTTTTTCGTCAGAGTTGGGGTCAACAATGATACTCCCATCAGCATCTTTTGCCATATTGCATCCATAGATGAAATTAATCAACGTGCTTTTGCCTGCTCCCGTGTTTCCAAAAACAAGAATAATATTTTTCTTTTTTGCCTTCTTTGCTTGATCAGTGCCTATCGATAATAGAGTATTAAAAAGTTTTATTCTTTCTTCTATAGTTCTTTGATCGGGTTTTTTCTCTAGCAGAAACGAGGCCATTTCAAGCTGTCGATCAGGATCAACAGAGTTTTCAGCAGCGTGGACCTCATTTGAAAGAGTGACTCCTACCGCTGTGATAAGCATTAGGATCAGTAAAAACCTGGAAGCGGATAAATTATTGCCAGGAACTATTGAAGTGCTATAACGCTTCGAATGATGAGTGCAGGAGGTAGGGGTAAGGGGAGTTATATTCGAATGGATAAGCGTAGAATGATAAGTTTTAGATGGAGATCCTTGGATAATTTTTCTATTTTCAAATAGACTCGTAACAGAGAGGAGTGACGGGACTAATTGTCCACCTATCCTACGACAGTAGGACATAGGTGATGAATTTGCGAAATCTGATAACAGTTTCATTGAACTAGATGTCATGACAAACACTCCTTGAAATTATTTTTTTGAAAATGCATGTATTCTATACTGCAAATTGATGTCCCTTATTTTTTAAGAAATTCCGATAAATCTTTTTCTTCCTGTGAGGGCCAGATCCAATGTTTGAGAGAATAGGTTGTCATAAAGCCATATGCAGTAGCTGCCGCCGCTGCAACTACAGATACAGGTGCAGTGACAGGTGCAGTAACAATTGCAATACCAATTGCACCTGCAGTAAGAGCTGCAGACAACAGACTTGTTGTAGGTTTATCCCATGCGATGTCTCTGGGATCTTTCGTGTTAAGTCTTATATCTCTGACCGATTTGTCAAATGCTTCAAAGCCTACAAATAGCTCAAAACGACCTTTAACTGATTGATATTCCTTATATACTTTTATTTGATCATCAATTTTAACCTGATCAGAAGGCTTCATGTTTTCAATAATTTTTTCTGCATATTCGCGCACGGCTTTTTCTGCTGACTCATGGGGTTTTGCAAGATCTGTGTTCTTGAGTTTTTTGATTTCATGAGTAAATCGAATCTTGTTTACAGCTTTATCAATTCCTACTCCATTTGCTTTTGCTAAATCATTTCTGATCTCTTGTTGGATTTGCTCTCCTAGCATAAGCGCTTCCCATAGCTGATCACCTCCCAGTGCAATGTTAGCGCCAAGGCCTTGATGACTCTTTGTCTGATATAATGTGTTGAGAAGTTTACCTCGATCTTTGATATTTAGGGGGTCATAAACCGTTGCGTACTCAGAGAGATCTAAGCAACCATCAGGAGTGTATTTTTTTATCATGTTTTGAACGGTAGGAATATCATTACGCCCCTTTGTAATGACGAGGCAGAGATTTTTTTCTCCTTTTCCAATATTACCGTCGAATCTTTCAGATAAAAGATTGACAGCCTTTTTCCAGGCATGACCCCTTTCAGCTGTCAGTTGAGACTCTTCAAATACCATCACAGGTCGGACGGATTGGGCTTTTTCAATAATATGTTGCATGATAATTAAATTGGCTAAAGCAACCTCAATGCCTCGGTCATCGGTGATTCCGGGCATATCAAAACACTTAATCGATACTTCTTTTGGTTGAGAAGATCTATCACCAGTAATGTGAAAACTGATATCTGGAATCGCCTGTGGAATGGATGTGCACGAATGAGACCCAGTGCCTATTTTGGTGACTTCTGTTATGGGGAAATTGGGGTCGACGATGATACCCCCGTACCCATCTTTTACCATTTTTAATTCATAGATGTAATTAATCAAAGTGCTCTTACCAGCTCCCGTATTTCCAAAAACGAGAACGACATCCTTTCCTTTTGCTTTGTCTGCTTCAGTAATACCTAGCGATAATAGAGCATTAAAAAGAGTTATTTTTTCTTCTACAGTTCTTTGGGCGGGATTTTTTTCTAGCAGAGATGAGACTCTTTCAAGTTGTGAGAGCTCAGCAGCATGGGCTTCATTTGTAAGACTGATTCCAACTGCTGTGATAAGGAGCATGATCAGTAAAAGTCGGCTAGCGGATAAATTTTTGTCGGAAGAAGTGCTGTAACGTCTCGAACTAGGTATGACAAGAAGCGTGCGAGAAGCTAGATCAATGTTGGGATTCTGAGTATTAACCTTCATTTCGTTGGCTATTTTTGCCTCATGAAAGATGCGTGAGGTTCTTTGCGTGAAATATTGACTATGGTAGTAGACAACAGGTGATGAACTCTTAAAACCTGAAAACAGTTTCATGATACCTGACATAGAACCTCCAAAAAAAACTTTTAGAATGTTCAAGTCTAGGTATTTAGAAATATTTATTACAATAAAAACTTTGCTTGCTGAGTACTAACAGATAACAGACTTCTCATGCACAGCTTTCTTGAATTTTCTTCCCAAGTAAATTGCGATAATAAACCATAGCGCAAGAAGGGGGAAGCAAATCACACCGCTGAGCATCATGTAACGAGCCTTGCCGACGAGCGCGCCCAGTCCTTTTTGAAGAGGGGCAAGCGACATATTGAAGACGGAACCGGCTTGTTTAGATAAACGGGATCCGAAGGTTTCAACCCAAGCCTGGGCTTTAAACTTCACATCGGGCGTTGTTGGAATGTAGAGCTGCTTTAAGGCAGGGCCGTTTAAGGCGTAGTTGATCGCTTTGGAGCCAACCATGAGGGTAAAGAGGAAACCGAGAGAATCCATGCTTAAAAAGCCAACGAGGGCGCCCCCGACGATGACAGGCATCGCGGCTAGAGCAACTCCGACGCCTAAGAAGCGTGTGACATTACTGATACCGAGCAAAAGGCAGCCCAAAGAGACGACGTTGACGCTCGAGCCGTACAAGCTTAAATAGTGGCTTAAAGAGACTCCGGTATAAAGGGAGCTGGCGGCGACCTTGAAATTGAAGTCAAAGATAGTGATGACGACTTCATAAATGAAGTTGGCAGCGAAAATCCCCAGGAGATACTTGTGTTTCAGCAGGAGTTTAAGCCCTTCTAAAAAGCCGGGCTCTTGTTGTTGTTCCATCGCTTTTTCATTTTTTCCTTCGAAAGAAGTCATTAAATGCGCTGGCGTTGCTTTCAGAAAATACTTCACCAAGGGAAGGATCAGCAAAATAAGTCCGCCGAGGATGACCATGGAGAGTGTATCTGTCGTCAGTCCTAGACGGTGAGGCAGCCCTCCGATTCCGTAAGGGAAGAAAATCCCACCGATTTGCCCGATTGCAACGACAAGTGGAAAACCTCGTTTCGCCGAAGTCGGATCTGTCGTGTCAGCGGCAAAGGCCCAAAAGAGGGCGACAACGAGCGACCCGAAACTCTCGACAAAGACGTACCAGACATATCCCAAACCTTTTGTTGCCCAAGAAGAAAAGCCTGTCCGCAGGGCAATTTCTTCGGAGGATCCTTGGGCAAAAAACATGCAGATGGCAAAAAAGAGCACAGCGAAGCCGTAAAATGTCGGCAGGATTCTTAACATTCTTTCGCGGGATGTTTTTTCTAAAAGCTTTGTATAAAACATCACGAGCGGGAGAAGGGCGATGACTGAGACGGTTTTTGCATACGGGAGCTGGAGCTTGCCCGCCAAGTGAATGAAAAGGGCATCTTTTAAAGGTCTGAGCGTCCAATAAACCCCAATGATCAGGGCGAAGATGAGCCCCATTCTAAGGAATTTTTTAAACTCCTCTCTTTCGAAATTGCCGAAGTTAAACCGGCAGATCTTTTGGAAAAAGCTCAAAACCCCACTTTCCCTATGCATACTATTTCTCCCTAAAAACCGGACTATAGCAATTTGCTATTTATTTGTATTTTCGATATATTTGATGTCCTTTATCGAAAAAACAGATATGCAAATAGAAACCACTTTAAAAAGCCTACGGATTGCCGATGTCGAGCTTTTCATTGGGGCAGCTCTCATGAAAAGCCTCGGTAAATCTGCAAATTATCACCATTTGAGCCAGAGCGCTGCCAGCGCAGCAGTCCGCCGTGTAGAGACTGCTTTTGGCCTTCCACTCTGCACGCACGAAAAACGGCAATTTTGCCTAACACCAGAAGGGCAGCTCCTGCTTCCCCGGATAGAAGAGTGGATCAAGCAGCTGAGAAGTCTGGTCATTTCACAAGAGTTGGCTCCTCTTCGTCTTGTGACAACCCACGCCATTGCTCAGATTGCTGTTCCAGCGCTTCTTTCTGTCGAAAAAATCGACTTTAAGCATTTAAGACCCGATCATGCTTATGCTGCCATTTTGCGAAGCGAAGCTGATATCGCGCTTGTTTTGGACAATGCCCCATGGAAAGGGGTGATTGCAACAGAAATTGGAAAAGGGAGCTTTCAACTTTATTCCAAGAAAAAAAAGGCCCCATTACAGCCCGTCCTTTTACCTGAAGATCAGATGGAAGTGCTATCTCTCCAGCAAGCTTGGACACAAAAATACGGCTCGGAGATCCCTGTCAAGTCAAGGATCCCCAGCTGGTCGCTCATTGCCAACATCTGCGCAAGCTCACCAGAAGTCGGATTTCTGCCTGATTTTCTCGCTGCCAAATTCCAGCTCCATCCTGTCAAGTGGCAGCCCAAGGTCTTTCCTTATAGAGTTCTAGCGATTTATCGAGGAGCTCATCAAGAGAGGTTTGAGAAGCTGTTGGAAGAGCTCCGATCAGTCTTTAAGGGTAGTCAATGCCGCCGGGATTCCACGGATGGCAGCGGCAGAGTCTGCGCAGGGTCAACCATAGACCTTTAAAGACGCCATGTTTTTGCAGGGCTTCTTTCGAATAGTTCGAGCAGCTAGGATAAAACCGGCACCGATTTCCGATCAGAGGACCGATTGTCCACTGGTAGAGCCAGATCAGTCCAAGTAATACGTGTTTCATATGATGTGGAAGAGGTCTCGCATGACCACGATCATGATCTCGATGAAGATCAAAATGATGATGGTCCACTCAAGGCGGGACGAGTGTTGATGGTTCAGCTCGTTGCTTAAGATCTCGAATAATTCGTGCACTACTCCGAGTCTTTTATTCAAGACTTCAACCCTTTTAGTCACATCGAGATAATGGGAAGTCCGTCGGTAGAAAGGCTCGAGTTCAGGATAGTTCCAGAAAAACTCTGGTGTATCCAAGATTTCAGAATGGAGGCTGATGAAGTTTCTTTCGATGAAGAGCTCACCCATTTTTCGGGAGATTTCCTTCCTTGACAAAGAGATTTTTCCCTTCGTTGCCAAGTCTTCAGGGAGGTATTTCGTATTGTCAATGGTCTTTTGAATCGTCTCTTCGAAGGTTGTCAATTTCACAGACTGAGCAAGGCCGTAAGAGATCGCTAATTTGGTCAGGGTATTTTTCGTTTGAAGAATGATCTCGTCTTCTTCGATCCTCATATTGTCGCCATAGCCGAAAGTGAACTCGTCCATTTCAGCTTTGGCAATCGAATTCTTTTCAAATTCTTTAAGCGATCCTAAAATGGCCAGCTCTTCCTCATCGGTAAATCCCCATAAGACGACGCAGCCATACGAAAAATAAAAGATATCGCCTTTGGGTTTCCTGTCCTCTTTGATCAGAATATGCGCGCAATCGCGGAACACCTGAGCTGAGCCGAACTTTTGTAACGACTGGAAAAGCCGAGGAATGTCATAGGCCGCGGCTGTGCAGTAAGTGGTACATCGCATCTTTCGAACCTCAGTTCTGTATTCCTTTCATAGAATCTTGCCTCATCTTTCGGGCGCTTTTTAAAGATTTTTCGGGCACTATAGGCACCTATCGGCTATAAGTGCCCGAAAAATCTTTAAAAATCACCTCAAAATCTGGGGCAATCTTCTATAAAATCAACCCAGAACTGAGGTTAAGCTGACTATAGCCTAGAGGCCGTTTAAAAGGAACGACAAGGAAATATTTAACGTGCTATGAGCTTCTACTATTGATTTCTTTTTTGCAACCCAGTAAGATTTGGTCCTCATTTTGCGGGAGTGGCGAAATTGGCAGACGCGCTACCTTGAGGTGGTAGTGAGGAAACTCAATGTGGGTTCAAGTCCCACCTCTCGCAAATTTTAATTCTTCAAGCTTTTTTCTAGCTGTTGCAAGAGAGAAGTTAACCCTTTTCTCTTGCTGAGCCCTTTAAACGATTTACTCTGGGCAATCTCCATCATCATGCCCCACTCGCCTGAAGAAAGGGGGATAGGAAAAGCGGACCGATCATCTAAAGACAAGAGCCCTTCATGAGTGAGCAATTTCAAATAAAAAAGTACTAGTAAAGGAGCGGGCTCTTCAAACTTAGGCAGCTGCTTGAGGCAGGCCAAAAAGAGAGCATAGAGCAAGGGAGCTGGCTTGCCCGGCATCTGAGAATGCAGGATCATCTGCCCCATCTTGCCCGCGGTTTCTAAATAGTCCCATTTTTCTCTTAAAAACAAATTGTCAGCAATGAGAGAGCCGTCCTTGAGGAGATAGAGGTCGGAGAGTTTTTTCCGAAAAAAGACTTCAATTTGAGAAAAAGGCGTTAAGAGGGCCATTCGTTCGGGAGTTTTGACACCCTTAACCATTAAGCTAATGAGACCGGCCTCGGAGGTAAACAGCGTGATGATCCGATGGGTCTCTTTATAGAGGGTGCTTCTGAGGACGATGCCTTCGACTCTTTCTTCCGCCATCTCGTAAGAATAATGTGCCCCTTCCTTTTAAGCATAGGATTTGCTACACTTTGCCGTCTTTGCACCGATAGCTCAATCGGATAGAGTACCCGGCTTCGAACCGGGTGGTTACAGGTTCAAGTCCTGTTCGGTGCGATGCTCTCCTATACACAATCAGAATTTGCTCAATTCATTTATGACCGCTTAGGAAAAGGCAGGCGGCATGCCGCACTGCTCTATGCGCAGTGGTTTAAAACGGGTAAAATGGATCCGTCCAGCTGGGCAGAGCCGCAAGCGCTTGGTCTTATTGAAAAGATGCTTCAGCTTGTCGACCAAACTCTACCGCCGATTGCCTCGGAGCAGAACGATGGCGATACGACCAAATTTTTATTGAGATTATCGGATGGTCTTGAGACAGAATCAGTCTTAATTCCGATGCAGGCAGGCGTCACGCTTTGCATCTCTTCTCAAGTCGGCTGTAAAATGGGATGTACCTTTTGCGAGACCGGCAGAATGGGTCTCTTACGATCGCTCACCGTCCGTGAAATCATCGCCCAGGTTTTTACAGCTCGATTTATTCTGAATTCACCTGTCCGCAATATTGTTTTTATGGGGATGGGCGAGCCGTTCGATAATTACGACAACGTGATGCAAGCGATCCGGGTGCTGACCGATTCTGCAGGCCTCGGATTTGGTCCGAGCAGGATCACGGTCTCGACGAGCGGATGTCTCGATGAGATTTACCGGTTTATCGATGATGCCGATCCAGCAGTCAACCTGGCTGTTTCGATTAATGCACCGACAGATCAGATTAGAGATCGTGTCATGCCAGTGAATCGGAAATGGAACATGGAAGCTCTGAAAACAGCTCTGGTAGAATATTGCAAGCATCCTCGCAGAGAAATTTTAATTGAATATGTGCTGCTCAAAGATCTCAACGATTCTTTAGAATGTGCTGATCAGCTGGCCAATTATCTAGATGGGCTCAAGGTCCGAGTGAATCTCATTCCGTATAATTCCCAAAGGAAAAGTCGGTTTCAACCCCCGGAAGAAGAGATTCAAAAGGCTTTTGCAAAAAGACTTTTTGAACAAGGATATCAAGTCCTCCCGCGCCAACATAAAGGACGCAGCATCATGGCTGCTTGTGGCCAGCTGGGGAATAAAGAAGTCCGGAAGCAATGGATAGAAAGGATGTCACTTAAAATTAAAAATTGATAAAATTTATTCTGCGAATAAATTAAATATTAAAAATATAATTAACCGTGAGTTTTATTATTGATTGTTTTATAATAGTTCAAGAATTTATAACCAACAACAAAGGAGTTTTTTTATGAGTATGACTTTGGAAAGTGCAGGGATGAATCCTTTTTTTGGGAATCCTAATACTTTAAATCTTGGCCAACAGATTTTAGGTGAATTCCACCCAGAATCGTTGAATAATGTTGAACCTTATCAGTTTGATGATGTTCAAGCAGATGTGGAACAAGTTTTTAATAGTGAAATCGTAGAAACAGCTGGAAATTTGCCTGCAGTAACCCCTGAACTAAAGGACGTTTCTGTGTTGCAGCTAGAGAACGCTCCTGTGCAGCAAGTGGAACAGATTTTTCATAGTGAAATCGTAGAAACAGCTGGAGATTTGCCTGCAGTAACTCCTGAGCTAAAAGACGTTTCTGTGTTGCAGCTAGAGAACGCTTCTGTGCAGCAAGTGGAAGTTCCTGCAGAGCTAGGTGATGCAACTGATAGCTTAGCTTCCATTTGTAATATTAGTGCTGTGGCGTTGATATTACTTGGAGTGGTGGGCCTGGTTCTCGCAGAGATACAAACAGCGGCACAAACTTCGACGGATTCAGATCAAGTGAAAGTTTCGGAAGAAAAGTATCCTCGAATACTTTTCTATGCAACTCGGATACCTTCCTATGCAACTCGGATACTTTCCTATGCAACAATGGTTGCAGGTTTTGCACTGGGGATATATTCATTATATCGTTTAAATCCTTCAGCTAATCATTTTAATTTTTCTAAAATCAACTAACAAATAGTGAATCCGATTCCTACTGTGAAGTCATTTACAGTAGGAATTTTTTTTCCATGTGGTGATTTGGAGGCTTCGTTCGATTCCACCCCAAAAGACAGGGCAAGTTGAATATTCTGTAACTTCGCACAAGACAACACCACGCTTGCAAAAAAGAAACTCAAGAC
>Ga0207091_1143_pt1 | contig 16784 bp, 17 predicted proteins | sample Alteio_BWMinHeat_47_FD_153534 | JGI IMG/M metagenome (GOLD analysis project Ga0207091, IMG submission 153534) | Enriched cells from forest soil in Barre Woods Harvard Forest LTER site, Petersham, Massachusetts, United States -... | ecosystem: Environmental > Terrestrial > Soil > Temperate forest >... | reverse complement strand
AGATTCTGTTAGTTGCTCTTGGTTTCTGACACTTCTAATAAAATAGTCAAAATAGTGGCAAAATAGTGGCAGAATTTTATTATTTAAATGTCTTTTCGAAATACGAAATAAATATTTCTAAATACTTGACAAATATTTCGAAATATGTTATGTTTCTTTTAGGTTGAAAGGAGAACATATTGGATAAAATTATAAAGAGATCCGGCAAAAAGAAGAACATGTTCGAGGAAATGGAAATAGATCCGGATGTGCCGATTTATACAAGTAGTGTGGTTTGCCGATTATTGGGAGTGCCTATTTGGGTGCTGAAACAGTTAGATAAAGAAGGGGTGGTTAGCCCCCCGCGTAAAAAGCAAGGCAATGCGAGGCTTTATTCAAAGCGGGAATTGAAAAGTCTTAAACACGCATGGTTTTATATGAAGGAACGTAATGTGAATGTAGATGGGTTGAAAGTCATTTTAAAAATGGAGAAGGATCATTCTAAAATAAAGAAAGTTTAAAAAATTTTAGCTTAAATCTGGCACTCTATTGATGTAAGTGCTAATTATAGGAAAGAGAATAAGGTCAAGGCAGTTAGATAAAGGATTTTTAAAAAGTAAGTTTGAACTATTTGAAATAACCAACATCTAAAAACAGGAGGTAATAAAATGACAAATTTTCCAATTAGAAGAAATCATGTTTTGACATTAGCTCCTTTTACGGATTTAGAAGCGATCCAAAGGGAAATGAACAGACTGTTTGATTTTTCTCTTTCAAGACCAGGATATGACGATACATCTCTCTTAGGAGGTCAATGGGCACCATTGGTTGACATCTATGACTCCAAAGACAATCTTGTTGTAAAAGCCGATCTCCCTGGTTTAAGGAAGGATGATATACAAGTCGCCATACAGGAAAAAATCCTTACAATCAGCGGAGAAAAAAAGCAAGAATTGAATGTCAGTGAAAACGAGTATCTCCGCACAGAGCGGTTCTATGGCAGTTTTCATCGTGCCATAACGCTACCTATTGAAGTAGACCGAACAAAAGTCCAAGCAAATTTTAAAGATGGTGTCCTGGAGCTTGTTCTACCTAAAAAAGAGGAAGCCAAACCACAACAAATTAAGATTGATGTGAAATAACAAGAGGGAAGGATATATCCCTCTTAAAGATAAATTTGAGAGGAGGTAAGTCAAACATGTTTGACAAATTCATAGGAAATAGGGCAGCACAGAATTATAACCAGATTCTCCGTCCACCAGTCGATATCTACGAAACGGAAAAAGAAATCGTTCTTTGCATTGAAATGCCGGGAGTGAGCAAGGAAACGCTCAATGTAGAATTTCAAGGAAGTAATTTAACCATTCATGGCTTTAAAAAGAAAGACAATATTGAGGATAAGTATCATGCGCTCTATAGCGAGCGCCATACAGCGGCTGAATACCGCAGAGACTTTCAATTAAATTCTGAAGTGGATCGCCAGAAAATAACGGCAAATTACATTAATGGAGTTTTAAAAGTTAAACTCGTAAAATCTCAAGAGGCACAGCCTCAAAAGATCGTTATTTCATAAAAATGGGCCTTTTATTAAAGGAAGGAGGCAAGAAATGAAAGCAATGAGGATTTTGGGAATATCTTATGTCCTAATTTTCTTATCCAATGTTGTATTCGGCAATATTTTATATGCGAAAGACTCTGATCCAAACGAGACAGAGATGTGTGTTACCCCAAATGACCTGAAAACGAACGTTCAAGCACAGCAAAAAGCCAAAAATGAAGATGAAGGAAAGAAGGTTGTTCAGGAAGCCTTGAATGCTTATAACGAAACCTTAAAGGCTATTGATTTCTTGGATCATGGTCAGAAAGATAAAGCGTTGGATGCCCTAGCGCAGGCAGTAGGTAAATTAGATATATTGGTCGCAAGTTTTCCGCAGATAGCTTATTTTCCTATTAATTCACAAGTAAAGACATTGAATATAGCTGCTGATTTAGACAGCATTAAGCGGCAAAGAGGCCAAGTTGAATCTTTAGTAAAGAATGGATATTTACAGCAAGCAAGACGGATACTCGATTACTTTGCCAGTGAAATACGTATTACCAGTGTTAATTTACCCATGGCAACGTATCCTGTGGCAATTAAAGCAGCTGCCAAGTTAATCGAAGAAAATAAGCTGCAAGAGGCTAAAGATTCTTTGGCGGCAACTTTGTCAACGGTAGTAATTACTGAGAATAGCATTCCTATTCCAGTAATAAATAGTCAATTTTTAATTAAACAAGCTTCACAAATTACAGGGACAACAACACCAGATAAATTATCGAAAGATAAAAAGAGCCAGGTTTTAGATCTATTGAATAGGGCTAATAAAGAATTGGAAATTGCCGAAGAACTGGGGTATGGCAAGCGTGATTCGGAATTTGCCCAATTGAATAAAGACATAAACGAAATAGAAGGTAAGGTAACCAATAATGAAGAATCATTGAATTTCTTCGATAAATTAAAAGTAAGGCTTGAGAATTTTAAAAATAGAATTTCAATATAGTCCATTATCGAGGAAGGGATACTAAAGAGATGCAAGTAACCAATGATTTTAAGATAAAACAACTGATTAACTTAAACAAAGTGCCGGAAGATTTACAAGAAGAATTACAGGTCGAGGCCAAGGAGCAAATAAATCAAGTTATTCAGCGCTTAAAACGATGGCCACTGGATAGTTCACCGGCACTTTATTTGAATGTCCATAACACTGATAATTTGAACCAATGGGAGGCTCATATCATCTTAACGCTTCCTTCTGAGATTATTTCTGTCCAAGGAAGGTCATGGGAAGGTCCATTACATTCCTTGAAGGAGGCCTTTGGCGATTTGTTGGGTCAGCTTAATCGCTATATTACAGAAAAGCGTCAAAGTAAAAACCAACTGCGTAAGGGTGTTGATAAAAAGGGTAAGAAGAATATTGGTAGTCGTTTAGACCAAGCTGTTCATGATAAAGAGAAGAATACATTTATTTTTCTTCTTAAGCCATATTTGGATGGGCTACGTAAAATTGCTAGCAGGGAAATCCGTAATTTGGAAATCCAAGAGCATCTTCAAATAGCAACAGTCAGTATTGAAGATTTGATCAACGAAACTTTATTGATAGCCTGGCGTGACTATCGACAAAGACCAAAAGATACACACCTTGATCAATGGCTAGTACAAATTCTTTTTCAAATTATTAAAAAAATCGCCTCGAAAGAAAAGAAATTTGTACCTTTGTCAGAGGCGCTGAAGCCGAATCAAATAAAGGATTTCTCTTATGAGCCAAATTTTGATTCTGATCAATGGTGGTGGAGCAAGATTGAAACAACTGAAGGAATTTTAGTAGAGGATCTACTGCCAGGTGAAGAAGCACCAGAATCACTTCGTTATATAGAACAGAAAGAGGAAAATAACAGACTGATGGAAACGTTAAGTCTATTGTCAAAAGATGAAAGGCAAATCTTAAGTCTATTCGCTCTGGACGGATATGATATTGCGGAGATTGTTAAGATTACAAATATGCCTATTAAGAAAATTAAAGATACCATTGAGAGGGCTAAAAATAAAATCCGAGAACTTTTGACTAACAGGTACTAAAAAATATATACCCCCGCACCTGAAACCTAGAGGTTCAAAATCCTTAGGTTTAATCTTCTTCTGCAGGAAGAAAGGTGCGGGTTACATTAAAGGTTGGGATATATTAACAGTTAAATAAGATCGGAGGGTTCGATGAAAAAACAAAACGTAATTCAGATCATATTGGTAGGAGGTTTAGCCGTAGGTCTATTGATGCCAGGCTCTAAGGTCTTTGCTGATGATACGGCTCAATTAAAAGATCAAGTTCAAGCTTTGCAGAATCGAGTTAATCAATTGGAATCACAATTAGCAAATAAACAGCAAGACACGTCAGCACCAGCCTTGGCGACTGCACCTGTACCACCAATGCCATATTATGAACAATGGCAAGACCCTTTTGTACAAATGATCATGATGCGTAATCAAATGGATCGTAATATGCGACAGGTCTTTGCCGATACAGGGATGTTTTCACCTAGAATGGATATGAAGCAGACCGATAAGCAGTATATTATTACCATGGATATTCCTGGTATGGATAAAGATAAAATTAATGTTGAGAACAAAAATGGCATGTTAACTATCTCTGGTGAACGTCAAAGCGAAACGAAGGATAATAAAAATAATCAATATTACAGTCAGGAAAGGTCCTTCGGAAGCTTTATGCAATCGATACCTTTGCCTGAGGATGCTAAAACTGATCAGATTGAAGCAAAATACAAGAATGGCGTTCTGACAGTGACTGTTGCCCGTGAGAAAAGGGAAGACAAAAAATCTGAGAGCGAAAGAATCGCGATTAAATAGGTTCCAACCTTCTCCCCGCAACCAAATAAAAAGACAGCCCTTTTGTGTTGTCTTTTTATTTGTCTGAGAAGAACAGGATTTGAATGGGCCTGCCGCTCGTCTCGCGGCATGCAGGGCATTTAATTTGTAATAGAATAGCATTATTGATAAACCTATTATTTGTATGGTAATTTTAGCTGTTTTATCAGATGGAATTTGATTGCAGAAGAGGAGATTTTGATATATTCTTTAAGTAATCAGGTTAGAAAGGACGTTCACTATGCGCAATGAAGTTTCCATATCAAATATTTTAAAATTAGATATTTCAGAAAGAATTCAATTAGTGGAAGATGTTTGGGATAGTGTCGCTGCTGTCCCTGAAGCGATTCCATTGACAGACAAACAGACAAAAGAACTTGATCGACGGTTAGCTGCCTATCACCATAACCCATCCGCTGGTTCTCCTTGGAAAGAAGTCAAAAAAAGAATTTTGTCTAGAAAATGATATACGATCTCATTATTGGACCTGAAGCTGAGCAGGATATTCAAGGCGCTTATGGTTGGTATGAAGATCGTGTCTCAGGGCTTGGTAAAGAATTTTTACGTTGTGTTGATGCCGCAATAGCTCAAATTAATCGTGCCCCGGCAACACATCCAGTCTTATACCAAGATATTCGTAGAATCTTAACCCGTCGTTTTCCTTTTGGGATTTTTTATATTATGGAAGGACAAAGAATTATTGTACTTGCCGTTCTTCATGCGCGAAGAGATCCAAGTTTGTGGCAAAAAAGGAACAAACGCAGTTTGTAGTGGCAAATAGTGGCAATAAATGTCGTAAGTCATTTAAATTCAACGATTGTAGAGTCGCCCGGTAGCTCGCCAGGCTCAAAGCATGGGCGTCCAGTTAAGAAATTAACTGGCAGATAACCTGTCAAATTCGGTGGAACCTGAAAAGGCAATACCGAGCCAAGCCTATCAATGTCATTCCCGAATGTTTTTGTCGGGAATCCAAAGATAGGAAGGTGTAGAGACTAGATGGCAGGCACCTTAATTCGTAGGGGCGGACCTTGTGTCCGCCCGAAGAGAAAGGTGAAGGTATAGTCCAGACCACAAATCTCGGACGTAGTCGAGAGCGGCGAAAGCCGTAGATGGTAAGCATAACCTGGAGGTCATAGGTTCAAATCCTGTCCCCGCAACCAGTAAGAAAGCCCAGTTTCCGACGAGGAATCTGGGCTTTTCTTTGCCTTTCGCCTTGCCTGCCTTGAAATCTCTGTAAAGGTAGTTTATACTTAAAATTAGGAAAGGAGGAAAACGATTATGAAAAAAATTGTCATTGTACTTATTATATTCGTATTTTTCACTGTACAAAGTGGGTTTGCAGCCGCAGTTTCAAGTTCAGGCGGTACTTCAACCGGGAAAGTTCATCATCCTGGGAAAGTGCATCACCATCCCAAAAAGTAAAACCTAAGGCAGGTTTTCAGGTAAAAGGGGAATTTAAAAAATTCCCCTTTTTTTATCTTTGATGTATTTTATTATACCCCGGTACAATTGATTCATTTTTGATCCTTCCATAGAATGCTGTCATGAAGGAAAGTAAATCACAGCCAGCATTATCAATGATGAAAGAAGGTGCTTATGGGCAATCAAATCGTTTTTGCTTATGACAATAAATTTTCAGAAGAATTTTATTTTCGACCAAAGAGTCGTGATAAATTTGAAACTGATTTTTTAACGATGGATGGGGTAGCAAGGTCTAATAGGGAATTAGAGCTCTTGTTTCAAGAAGCCCAAGAATATGATTTTTTGATGGGCAAAACACCACAATCTTTGCCTGATAATTGGGAAGAAGAAAATTAGTTCTTGAAGCCCTAAGCTTAAAAGCCTATTATACCCAAGTATAATTGATTCTTTTATTCTTCCTGTCATGATTATATTAAATCAATTCTGATTTAGTGCCTAATAAACTATTCGTAGTAAATCTTAGTAATTTTAAGAAAAGGAAAGAAATGCCCTCTATCTTTATTGTCGATGATGACGAATCAGTGTGCCGCGCGCTCAAGACCCTTTTAATGACCTATGATTTTGACGTAAAGACATTTAATTCCGCACAAAGTTTTTTTGACACTGTAGCTCATGATGAGCCTGGTTGCTTACTTCTGGACATTCATATGCCAGGTGTAGATGGTTGGGAAACCCAAAAGAGGATTCTTACATCCGGATCGAAACGCGCAGTTATTTTTATTTCTGCTGAAAAATTGGATAATGCCGCTGACCGTGCCTTGAATGTAGGAGCCGTGGGGTTTTTACAAAAACCTGTTAATGCCCAGACCTTGGTTGATTTGATTAATGTTTCATCGAAAAATTAACAAGAGACTGTTAATGAAAAAGAAAATGAAAAAACCGTTATTAAAGAAAATATCCCGTATCAGTCAAGAGGAACAGATCCGTCTATTAACAAAAGATTTAAATATTATAAAAAAGCAATTAAAACGAGGGGTCAATAGAGAGAAGATCGCCAAAGAGAAATTTCGTGGGGAAGTAAGCCAAGGGGTTGATCGTGAGCAGCAAGGGGCCGACCGCGAAAAATTAGGGGCAGGCAGGGAAAAAATTGCCGAAGAGCTATCTCGTCTGCAATCAGATGAGATAGTGCTAAAGGATGGGCAATTAAGGGAAGGTGTAGATCGTGAAAAACTTGCGGAAGAACAAATACATATTCGGACCAAGGCGATGGAATCTACTTTTGACGGCATATTTATTATTGATGCCTTGAAGCCTGATTTCCGTATTATTTATGCCAACCCATCTTTTTATGCTCTTACTGGTTTTACAAAAAAAGAGGTGATTGGAAAGAATTATTTCTTGCTTTATGGAAATACGGAAAACTCGCTGCTTGTAAAAGAAATAAAACAAACCTTGCTTCAGGGGAAGATTTTTCAAGGGGAGATGTTGCACCATAAAAAGAACGGTGAAAAGTTTTGGAGTTTATTGCGTATTACCTTGGTGCGCGATAAAGATGGGACCATCACTCATTATGTGGGGAATAAGACTGATATGACCTTGATGAAGCAGCGGAATTTAGAGATTGAAGTGCAGCGTGAAGAGCTTCTGCATGTGACGCGGGTAGGGAAGCTGGCAGAATTTGTCTCCTCTTTGGCCCATGAGATCAGCCAACCCTTGACCGCGATCCTTTCTTATGCCCAAGCAGCCCAGCGTATGTATGCCGGTCGTGAACCTCAACTACAAGAAATCCTGCAGTACATCATTAATGATGATCAGCGCGCAGCTGAGGTTATCCGTCGCTTAAGGTACTTGTTAAAAAAGACCAAGCCCAGCTTCGAGCAACTGGATATTAATGTTTTAATCAACGATACCATTACACTGATGATGCCCCACATCACGGCCAAAAATAAAGTTATTAAATTCGAACCAAGTGCCAATCTCCCATCTGTCCAGGGAGACCGGATACAACTACAACAAGTACTCTTGAATCTTATCAGCAATAGTTTAGAAGCCATGGAGTTGAATGATGATGCTCGTGACCTATTGATCAAAACAAGCTTTAAAGATGCTGACACCCTATTGGTGGAAGTTAAGGATTCTGGATGTGGTGTCCCAGAAGAAAATATGAAAAAGCTTTTCGGACATTTTTTCACCAACAAGCCAGATGGCTTGGGCATGGGTTTATCTATCAGCCGATCTATTGTAGAGGCCCACGGCGGTCTCCTGGAAGCGAAGAATAATACAGACCGTGGTGCGACTTTTTATTTTACACTACCTATAATATTGAAAAATGACAATGAACAATGTTAACGCTATTATTTATGTCGTTGATGACGATGTTTCAGTTTGCAGGTCCCTGGGATTATTGTTAAAATCACACGGGTTTAAGGTTGAGACTTTTACCAGTGCAGCAGAATTTTTGGCCTTTAAGCATCCTAAGGTGCTGTCTTGCCTGATTTCAGATATCCGTTTGCCTAATATTAATGGATTAGCTCTTCAAGAAATAATGGCCGAACGGGGCATAATTACCCCTATTGTCTTTATTACCGGATATGGTAATATTCCCATGAGTGTCAAGGCGATCAAGGCCGGAGCCATTGATTTTCTATCCAAGCCGTTTACCAGTAAGCAGCTGCTAAATGCCATTACCCTGGCCCTTTCTAAAGCCAAGGTCCTCAATAAAAAACAAGCAGAAGTAGCAAAAATCAAGCAATTGATCAATGCCCTGTCACCACGGGAGTTGGAAGTCTTTCATTTTGTGGCCCAGGGATTGATGAATAAACAGATTGCTTCCAGGCGGGGGACTTCGCTTCAAACCATCAAAATTCACCGCGGCCGGGTCATGCAGAAGATGCAGGTCAAGACCGTAACAGAATTGATCCATCTTGCCCAAAAGGTGGGCATCGCTTCCTCTTCAGACTAATCACACATCATTCTCGTCTGTTATACCTTGGTACAATTGAAACATTTTGTCATTTCACTAGAATAGCACTATCTGGGTGAAGATGTACTTATCAAGGAGCATGACGAAATGCCGACAGACCAAAAAAAAGTTTTTATTGTGGATGACGATGAGTCCATATGCCGCGCCCTGAAATTACTGATGATGACCTACGGGTTTGCTGTGGAAACATTTACTTCTGCCAAGAAATTTTATAGCACAATACCCAACAGCATTCCAGGATGTTTGATCCTGGACATTCATATGCCGGGATTAAATGGTTGGGATCTAAATAAAAAACTGGTGGAATCAGGGTCCAATCGCCCCGTTATTATTATTACGGCAGATAAAGAAGAAGGCCTTATAGAGCAGGCTTTCAACGCAGGGGCCTCGGGTTTTTTACAAAAACCATTCAATGACCTGCAACTGGTTAATTTGATCAATTTAGCGTTTTAATATTTCCCATACTAAAGTGGAAAAAAGTCAGAAATAAGAGGAACCCTCCTATTTTTATTTTCAATTTATTTTGATAGATTATCTCTGAGGCATTTAGTTTTATTACGGGGGTTTATGTGTTAAGAGGAGCAATAGTTACAATTTTGTTTTATGTGGTGGGCTTTACACAAATTTGTTTTGCTAGTGTCAGCTTAAGTGTTAATCCTGTTGACGGTAGTAACAGTTTGCGCTTTGACACAATGTCCAGTGCGGGAATGGAGAATAAAAAAGAAATCCATATCCGTGTGAATTCGACTAACGGTGGCCGATTTCAGGTTTTTCAACGGATTCTTGAACCCATTGTGAATGAAAAGGGAGATGCTTTAAATTTGCAAGCCATTGAGACACAGACCTTACCTAATTCGAACAGTTCTGGAACGCTCTATTTGCAAAATGCGGACCATATGAACATGAGTGATCAATTGCTGTATTCTTCGAGCCAGGCAGGGACGAGTGATTCTTTCATTATTGGATATACATTAAACCAGAGCTTAATCAATACCAGTGGTAGCTTCAGGGGCAGGCTTGTCTTTACAGTGCGGGGCATGGGTGATGGTTCCAGTGATCAAATGACCATTGATGTGTTTTTGAAAACTACTTCGAGTTTGAAAATAGTTGTTAAAGGTGCGCACAATCCAGGACGGATACGTATTAAGAGTTCTGATACCACTGATAACACAGCAGATTTTGTCTCCATATCTTTTATGGGGAATTTAAACCAGGACATACGGATTTATCAGGAAGTTGAAACGATGCCACAAAATGAATCAGACCAGGAATTAGGCCTCGATGTCCTACAAATTGATGCACAAGGCGGCACAGAAGGATTACGTATGGAGGGCCTGGGGTCATTCAAAGTTGGCAAATCACTCATTTATTCCAGCAGTAAAGATGAGGACAATTTTAATATTTATTTTTTAGTTAATGCCAATCAAATTCAAAAGCAAGATGCTGGTTCTTATATGGGAAAAATCAAATACCTGGTAGAGACAAACCAAGGGACCCAGGAATTTACTATGGATATCCAATGCGATATACCTCCTGTGTTTTCCATGAACGTCACGACACCTCCGGGGGGAGTAAGTTTTTCGCATGTGATGAGCAATAGTCCTCCTCAGGAAAAAGAAGTGCTGGTGACAGTTCTTTCTAATCTTCACAAGCCTTATCAGGTGCTTCAAGATTATGAGACACGCATGACTAGTCAACAAGGGAAGGAGTTCGACAGTAAATATTTCAACGTTCAAGTTGAAATACCGTCAGGCCAAAATGGTCAGACGGACTTTACGGAATTTTCTTCTGTTCAAACAGGGGAATATCCGGTTTTTTCTTCGGATGCTAGTGGTAATGGGGCCACGTTTAAAGTGCTGTATCGTTTACAGGGGTATGCTCAAATGAGCCCCGGGAACTTTCTAGCACCGATTAGATTTTCATTGAATCAAAAATAAAAGAATGACTGCCTTCGAAAGGGGTGACTTATGAAAAAAATATTAAGCTTAATTTTTGCCGGGATGTTTTTAGGGTTCCAATCTGTATCTGTATGGGCGGCGCCAACGACATTCACTGTGTCAGCCACTGTTCCAGCGGCTACGGGTATCAGTATTACTGTTGATAGCGTCAATTCAACAACCAATGTCTTTACCCAGCTTCCCGCGGGTACTACGGCACTAAGTTTTGATCCTATGACGTTTAACACGACCAATAATATCTACGTTCCGGATCATTATTTTGCCCTTAATTTTGGGGTAACGGGTGGTGCGGGGACTCCAGATGTAACTGCTACTTATAATGAAGGAAGCAATCCTAATGGTACAACCAATGGTTTAGGGTATAAGTCTACAGCAACGTTTGCCAAAGAAGTTGTTGGGGCCAATGGTTCAACTACAGAAACATTGTTAACGGCCCATGGACCTAAGAAAAGGCTAATCGACTTAAACGCCGAACATGTGGCCTATACTGAAGTTGTTGGGGGTTACCCGAGAATATACTTGGGTGTTTGGACTGGTAGTACAACTGCACCTGCTGACCCAACAAACGGTCAACCATTTTCTAATGGTGATGCTGCAGGTACGTATACAGGTTCTTTGGTTGTCACAGCAGTGGTTAATTAGGAAAAAGCAAAACATGATTGTTAGAATTATTTTTTTAATGTTTTGTGTGATAGGGGTTCTCACCGGAGAGACCCAGGCTCAATTATTTCTCGAAAATGGGAAAGAGACTTTAGCTGTCTCCGGTGGGGACCATCTTAATGGGACTTTGTTGATCCATAATACATCTTCTGATCCAGCGGAGATCAAGGTGTATTGGGAAGATTTTGAATATAAGCCACCTTTTGACGGTACTAAAAATTTTTTGCCAGCGGGCACGGCAGCAGCGTCCGCAAGCCAGTGGGTTACATTTTCACCCCAGGCATTTAATATGCCTGGTTTTGGCCAGCAAAAAATTGATTATACGGTCACAGTCCCCAGCGTGATACAGGAGGGGCATTACGGTGTGTTATTTTTTGAAAGAAGCAGCAATGCAACTTTGAGCAGTGATAAAGGGGTCACCCTTGTCACAAGGGTTGGTTGCTTGTTTTTTGTTGAACCCAAGGACAAAAGTAAGAAGGCTGTCATACAAGATATTAAACTTAAAGCCAATAGCCTTGCTGCCAGTTTTGCTAACCAGGGGAATGTTATTCTTATACCTCATACAACGTATTACATTATGCAAGAGGGGGGATTGGTCCTCCTTCGTGGTGAGGTTAATAAGCTTTATGTTCCCCCAGGGGCATCAGCGCCGTTAGAAATTTCTTTAAAGAAGAAATTGAATCCAGGACACTATACCTTGGTCATCAACTCCGATTTAGACGAGGGAGATGTGGTGGTTAAGGAAATTGGATTGGCCGTGGATGCTTCAGGTTTGGTCAGTCTTGAATGATTCAGAAATGCAAAATAGGGGTTTGTGGTTTAGTCTTTATGGCGGCCTTGCCTTTGTCTGCATTGGCTGACCAATCTATAGGGTATCAGTATTATTTCAAAGCAGGTATCAGGGCTTTTAAGGAACACCAGGACAAGAAGGCCCTGTACTATTTTGAGATCGCTCAAATTTATGATCCTAACGACGAAGATCTTAAAAGATATCTGAATGTTTTAATGCCAGGATCCTCAATACCAGTTTTGCAAGCCATCTTGCCGCCTCAGCCTATACCCCAACCTGCTATTTACGTTACAGCACCTAGTGCCAAAGGACCTGCAATAGTGTTATCGCTCTCCCAGATAACTAATAATGGTCAAACAAAGTCGAAACTGCAAATTGAATTTCATTCATCAATTATTATTGAAGGAAAGAATATACAAAGATTTTTAATAGTGGATGAGGGTTTTATAGGGGTTAGGCCCATTGATCATGACCATCTTGAAATTGATGCGTTAAGGATTGGCACGACCTTCCTTCATATTTGGGATGACCTTGGACGACATACCCTGTATATAGAAGTTGTTTTCCCAAAATCTGTAACAGCCTCTTCGCTTCTTGCAATGAATGAGGTTCAACATGCACAGCCTTTTAGAGTTACTTATTCAAATGACTGGAGCACCTATTACTCCGGAAAAAATATTCCCGATCTTAAACGTCAAAGTTATGAATTTAACCAATCCTTGGGCGTTACCGGTGAAACCCCGTATGGTTTTTTTGATACTTCCGGATCTTATACTGATTTCAATTCATTTTCGCAATTTGATACGTATACGATAGGTTTAAGTCAAATACCTCTTGAAGGAACGAGTAATTTTAACCTGCGCGGTTTTGATGCGTTAAGGTATATGTCACCATTAACTCTGCCTGGTACGCGTTTAAGAGGAGCTTTTGCGGATGTCGATTTGATGGGAGATGTTTTAGGTTTATCTGTTAGCCATGGACAAGAGCAAGTACCTCTGGGTTTTATTTCAATGGGTGGGACACAATTTAATCATTCTTATATTGATGCCGCTAAACTAACCCTGTTTCCTAAAAGTGAGAGTGATCGTTATTCATTTAATTTTGCCACGAGTTATGGTCCGGACCGCCAAAGGTATTTAACTGATCATGTTTATTCCGTTGAAGGACAGCACAAATTTAATGATTTTCTTACCCTTAACGGGGAAGTAGGCAGTGACAGCAGCCATGATTCTTCTTTGGCATCCTTGAAATGGGAGGACGGAGGGTTTAGGACGGGTTTACATTTTAGGGATATTGATAAAAATTATACCACGATCTCAACCTTGCCTGCTAATCAAGGAGAGATCGGTGCGGCATGGACAGCCGACGCGGATTTTAAAAATATTACAGCAAGTTCCTTTGTGGAAAGCTACAGGGATCGTCTTGATTTTAATCCTCATGCCCCCAGCGCTCTTAATTATGATGCCAATGGGCATGTTCGGGTGAATATAACCCAACATTGGTGGAGTGATTCAGATTTAAATTATGTGGATACGCCAGGAGAGCTTTCACCCCGCAGAAGCCTTGGGCTTAATGAGCGTTTATCCCGGAGCTTTGGCATTTGGAATTCTATGACAGGAACTGTTTTTGGAGGGGCAGGGTATCAAAATAGTCATTCTTCATATTCCAGTGTTTCCGACTATGAACGCGAGGATGTGATTGCCGGTATTCAGTTACCTTTAACGAATCACATATCTACTTTTGCCAATTATGAATATGACTGGCTCAATCAACCTGACTCTGGTGGGAAATCAAACCCTAACGTGATAAACGCAGGTCTTGAATATTCCAGGCAATTTACTCCGAAGTTTTCCGTCACCTCCCAACTGGAGTATCGTGATGAGCTGGGGGTCAAATCAAGCGAAAATAGTTTTCTTTCCGGAGAAAAAAGCGTGATTATCACTTCAGGCTTTGTCTATAACCCCACAGCGGATGTGAGTATTTTTGCTGACTGTGATGCAAGTAAAATCCTGTTCCATACAGGTAATCCTTCCTATGATGATTTTGAAGTCCATTTAGGCATGCGTATCACTTTTGGCGGGGCGACGTATTGGGATCCTTTGGGTACTGTTTCCGGGATTGTGTTTAAAGATAGGAACGGGGATGGTAAATTTGCTTCAGGAGATGAGGGAATTGCAGATGTGAAGGTGAAAATCGGCGATCAAATGGCCATAACAGATAAGTATGGGCGTTTCCACATAAAAGTACGTGCCAAGTGGGTGTATGTGGTGCCGGTTCTAGACACTATCCCAGGTGGGCTGATTTTTTCAACCCCGCAAGCTTTGAATGTTGAGGTTTTTCAAGGCCGCCTATCCCATGCTGATTTCGGTTTGACCAGTCAGACAGGGATTTATGGCATCGTTTTTGTGGATAAAAATGGCACTGGTGTTCCTAATGACAATGATAAATTCATCGGTAAGGTAAAGGTGATCCTAGATGGCAAAATCATCCAAAAAAGCGATCCTCACGGGGCATTTTATTTCAGAAAGGTCTCGCCTGGTCCACACATCGTGTCTATTGATATTAACACTCTGGCCATCAATATGGTGCCCCTTGTGAAACTGAAAAATAAAATAGATGTCACGGAAGGTACAAATTATATGTTTAATATCCCCGTACAGATCAAGCAAGCAGAGGGGGGGCCTACGGCACAACAATAGAAGTGAGGCTGACGCTCCTATTGTTTCTCGTGACGATTTGTGTTTGAACTAATTGATAAGGATTATTTGAAAAAGGGGTGGTTTTAAGGCCATTATTGAAAATGACATGTTCTGGTATGGTGACAGAAAGCTGGAATGTCGTTGTTTTGGAAACCCCGCAAAGCCCAAGTACGGGTTGTATGAAGATAACGGTTGTCAAAACGAGCAGAATAATAAACTTTGGCATTTCGCCCTACTTTCGGAAACCAGACAACCATGCTCATCCCCAGATGAGTTTAGGCTCACGGCTTTGCGTCCTACTTTTTCAAATAGTTTGCCTTTTCGAGACTAAAAGAGCGTGCTTCTTAAGTACATTTAGAATATAACATATAATTTGCTCGTTTGCCACCCGTAGAGACGTAAAATTTGGGAATGATACCATAGATCGTTACCCCCCTGCATGTAGGGAAGTTGAGAAGATTTTATGTGTTAAAGAAGTGGTTTTTAGAAAGATTCGGAAGGATTTTGGGAAATTCTTAAAAGCTAATAAGGCACCTAAAACAAAATCTGTCAAAAAGCTTAAAATTAAGCCAATTAAAGTCACGATACCCCAAAGCCACTTTGAGGCATCGGAAGCTCTTGATACGATCAACAATGTTTTTAATCACCGCAAAGGTAGGATGAAAGAGTGGCACAGCCAATATGGCCAAGGAATGTATGATTCATAATGCCTTTAAACAAAAATGGACACATAATACTCCTAAAATCCCGGCAAGGATAAAGGAGGCCCGAAGGCTATGTGTCCATACAAATATTATCAGGTTATGAGAGACAGTAAAGATAAAAAACAATGGCGGTATCAGATGGTCCTAAAGGCCTTAGATCAGGGCGTTAAGCCCACGGCCAGGGCTTTTAATACTTCTCCTGGTGTCGTGCGTAAATGGCTTAAGCGCTTTAAAACTGAAGGTTATTCTGCCTTACGTGATCGATCCCGCAAACCTCATCTTAGTCCACGCCAAACCCCTGAAGAAACCAAGGTTTACATCATTAACTTAAAAAAGAAATACAAACGCCTCGGCGCTGAACAAATCAGAATCTTAGAAGACCTTGCTATGGCCCCTAAAACCATGCGTAAAATATGGCGGGAAGCCAACATCCCTTCACGGAAAAGACCCAAGAAACATGTAACAAAAAACAACCTACGCGCTGTTAAGAAACTCTATGCTCTCTTTGAACGCATGGGCGAAGACACCAAAGATCTCGACGATATACCTGAATATTATTGGCAAATGAAAAAGTTCAATCTACCCGTTATTCAATACACCTTCCGCGAAGTCTCCTGCGGCATTCTATTCTTGGGCTTTGCTAATTGCCGTTCTTTAATCCATTCACGCTTATTCGCCATCTATATTAATCATTATCTTAAAAAATATAATGCCCTGCCTGCTCAATCTGTCCGTCAAACAGATAATGGCAGCGAATACATCGGCTCCTGGAAAGCCTATGAATCTTCTTGCTACACCAAGGCCATTGAATCCTTAGATGGCCAATACCATCGCACCATCTTCCCAGGCGCTCATCGTATGCAATCTGATGTTGAAACCATTCATAATCTCATGGAGATGGAATTTTATGAAATCGAACGCTTCCAAAATCGTCTAGACTTCTTTAGCAAGGCTGCCTGCTATCAATTATTCTTTAACCTTCACCGCCCAAACTCTTACAAAGAACATAAAACGCCCTGGCAACTTGCCCAGGATAAAAACCCTAACCTAAACAAAAACTTACTGATGATTCCACCTGTGGACTTGGATCAACTGTTCGGATGGTTTACTGCTTTATCTGCTAAAAGGGGTAATGATCTATTGACCGTTCCCTTTGAACAAAGCTGGAAAAA
>Ga0207091_1133_pt2 | contig 16784 bp, 8 predicted proteins | sample Alteio_BWMinHeat_47_FD_153534 | JGI IMG/M metagenome (GOLD analysis project Ga0207091, IMG submission 153534) | Enriched cells from forest soil in Barre Woods Harvard Forest LTER site, Petersham, Massachusetts, United States -... | ecosystem: Environmental > Terrestrial > Soil > Temperate forest >... | reverse complement strand
CTGTGCTTATTACTTCAGGATCAAAAATATAGCCATGGGTGATGTTGTCATTGCCAATGCATTGCAAATCTTTATCCAGCTGGATAACAATAGGCTCGCATCTTATTTTAAAGTATTTGAAATCTTCTTGGGGATAAGATTTTACCTGTAAAAGCGCATTGGTAAAGATATTTATCGCATGTACCACAAGTTGATTTCTTTTTTCATTTGCTTTCCTTGCTTCATCACTCATAATAACTGCTAGTTGATCACTGACTTCTTCATTGGATAATTGACCCGCTAATTGTAATCTTTCAACGACACCTAATTTATTTTTATCATGTATAGCTTGACCAAGATTCACATCCCCTGCCATCGCTGCGATTTGTAAAAGTGTACCAAAGACAGTTCTTTTTAAATGATCCGTACCTTTCACAGAGATACGCAAAAGAAGTGGATTTTTTTGAATTAAATTAATCGCCTTTTGAATACCAATTTCCCCTCCCAGCAAAATATCATTTGCAGCTATTTCAAGTCCTGTGCAGTCGATAAAATAGCGTAGATTTCTTCCAAAAATTGTAAATTGCTCATACTGAGATTGCTTAAAAACATTTTTGTTATTTTCAGATTTAGGACTAATGTCATTATTAAAAAAATCTAAAATAATGTCTCGAACACCACGGGGTATAAAAACTGGAAATACTTCGCCTGAAGCCTCTGGGAAATGTTCGGGAAATTTTCTGCTATCCATATTATGCTCCTTTTTTTATACGAACAATAGTTTGAGATTTGATTTTAACGCGTGCGTCAGCATAGCAAAATGTGGGGCCAAAAATACCATGCGTTTTTAAATAAGGTTCGAAATCGTCAATATCCCTTTTTTCGTAATGTGGCATGCCATTTTTTTTAATTGCATTATTCTCTACATAATGCATGCGTAATAATCTTTGTAATCCTGTTTTGCGAATTCGTTCATTTGGGCGCGTTATTTGCATATAAGTTTCTAAAGCATGAATAATATAAGCTTGCCGCAAAATAGTAAGATGTAAAAATGGTTGATCGAGCTGTTGTGACAATAGGGAGTTGAAATCACTCTTACGCTCGTGCGCTACCCTTAACCAAGCACCTATCGCTTTAGATTGTGTCAGTGGATTTATCACTTCTTTTCCATCCATAATATCTAAAGTTTTATTAAGAGCGGTATTCATTGTGACATTCACAAAATCTTCTAATAAAGGTAACAAATTTTCAGGATATTGTTCTATTTTTAAAGTCAATTGAATAGCTATTTTAAGCTGTAAATAGGATTCATAAAATATATCGACATGAGTAGAACTACATAATTGCATTAATAAAAGAGTATATGTTTTAAATTGTGTCAATTTAGAATTCATGATGGTTTTTTGTAAAGCAGGAATAGTTTCGAAAATTTTGAATATAACATCTATATCTTGCTGAGATAAAAACTTGTGAGTTAATTCTCTGGTTGCAAATAATTTCCATTTTAAATGTGCTTTGTCTTTGATGCTTAGCACCGCTTGATTCTCTTCGACAACTTTCGTATTAAGGATAGATAAAAAAGCAATTTGAGTTTCATATTTTTTGATTAAATGATTTAGTTGGACAATATTTTCATTAATTTCCACTAAATCAATTTCGAATGTTCCGCTACTGTCTTCTTTTAATTCTTTCATTTCAACTTGTAATGCTGCGATAGTTTTATATGCTTTTTGAAGATCTTCTTTCATTTTATTTTTATCGTACGTGAAAATGTGCATATGATTTTTGAGATAAAATGCTTGCATCACGGCATCATGTAATTTTTGTGAATAGCGATCTATTTTATCCAATTTCTTTCTGATTTTCCCTTCTTCAGAAAAATAGGTGATAATATTTTCTTGTTCAGTAGGATGCTGATAATAAAATTCCGCGAGTGTTTTCAATGTCCACACTTGTTCTGGCAAGAGTTTATAGCGTTCTCCGATTTTCTTGAACCGCGTTCTTTCACTCGATCTTTCTAAGAAACAGCGATAAGCAGCTGAGAGAAGTGAGGTATTAATTGTATTTCGATTTTTGTTTAGCAACTTTTCTAATTCGGTATCACGATCAAAATAACTATAAAATACTTTCCATTGTTTATCTGTTAAAATAGATGCTGAAATAAGATGATCAGCAATAATTTCTCTTTCTCTACCGATAATATTAGGATATGCTATTGTGATAATTTCCCTAACAAACCTTTTTAATTTCTTAATTAATATTCCCTTTGCAGGTGGTAGCAATAAGGCATCTCGCACTTCATTGCTCATCCTCACTTTAAAACCTGGTTCATTATCCGGTGTGGCGTGTAGATATAAAGGATGTTCATTAAAGGGCGATGATTTTTTGTCTTTAGAAAATTTACGACAAAATTCTAGACCATCATTGATAGGCGCAAGTGTACAATCATACAGTAATTTACCAATACTTTCGATTGTTCCTACCAAAAATCCAAATAATGCGGGCACAAATATCCCTGCCATCGAAACTTTCCCCGTGATTCTGCTCGTATCCATTTTTGAAGTGCAATAGACAATAGCATCATTCGCTCGGACAGCAGGATGTGCGATAAATTTAAGTCCGTATGAAACCACTTTAATGCCACTTTCTAGTGTGCCACTCACGAGTCCTGCGGTAAATCGTAAGGGTACTAAATAAACTCTCGACGTTGCGTGATCGTTATGAAGATAGGAATTTTTCGCGCCAAGATAAGCACCTATAAAAGGTGCTGTAATGATTTGTCCTAAAGGATTTGAATTGTCTTGCACACCAATAGAAAATTTAGCAACGCCTTTCGCAGCAAAATCTAACAGTTCATCAACATTGGTGGGTTTCAAGACTAAACTACCTTCCGGATCACGATAGCCTGATAAAAAATTTTTATCATGCATGCGATCGAAATCAGCACGTTTTTGCGCTAAGGTCCTTTTCTCTTTTGCTGTATCGTCTCTCAATTTCATAAATATCATGCCAGGCGATTGCTGACGAGAAAAATTAGCGCGCGGATTTTCAGATAATTTCTTAAAATAATCTTGTAGATCAGCGTGATTTGTCAACGGCTTTTGATAAGCTTTCGCTTGTTGTTGAATTTTACGGGCAGTTTTTTTGCTGGGTTTTGGATAAAAAGCATGAATCAGTTTTTCTAAATAGAAAGCTTTCGTCATAAATGCTTTGTTTGCCAAATTATCTTTCGTGGGGGCATTAATTTTTAAAACACGAATGATTTTTTCAAAATTATCTCGACTGAGTGTTTGCAAAAAATGTGGGTTTTTCATTAAATGATGATAAGGTATTAAAAATATATCATCTTCTGATCCTCGCTCACGTAATTGGTAAATGATATTTTTAAATAAAGCAGCTAATATTTTTTCACTCTCGCGGAAACTTAAATCTTCTGTTTTTTTATCTAAACTATTTTTAAGTGCTTGCAATTTTTCTTGTAAAAATAATGAATCCCTTAATATTTCTGGTAAATCAGGAATCATTTCTTTTTTAGGTAAAAAGCAAGCTTTCATTTTATCATAATTTAAACGAAAAGTAGGACAATGAGACATTAATCGTGAAGAATGTAACATGCGTATCACAAAGGATGCGCAAAGCTCTGTGGGGAGTTTGAATGCTTTATCAAAATTTTTAGGGATGATACCAATAAAAGGGACAAATGAACCATCGTTATATTTTATTACTTGCCCATTGAAACTATCAGCTATAAAGCCATCCAGCCCCACGGGGTTATACATATAATCCCCGCGTATCCCACCTTGCAGCGCTTGCGCATATTGAAATTGTTTAGCAGCTAAGGGATTTCTGCTATTAAATGATTTTGATCCTGTTGAAATTTCTGAATGGTCTTTTGGTAACGCATGCACATCAATGGTGCCAGCGCGTCTAAATCGCGGCATGGTTTTCCCATCTTCTTTAAATATGCCGGTTGTACTTTCTTCTTGGTAAGAAACTAATTGCGTCTCATCAGACTCATTTTTTGTTAAAATATATAGTTTACGATATTTTTTATATTTTGGATCTTTATTTTCAAAAAAATCTGGATGCGGAAAAAGGTCAGTCACGACATTATCGATCAGCGCATGATAAACCGTTTCTTCATATTCAGACCGCTGTAATTCATTCATGCGTTTGGTTTCAGTGATAAGTGCCGCCGCTAATTCATGCTGAACACCTTTCATTGCATTCATGTGTGGTTGGGCGGGACCTTGTCGATGCAGGCTGATATGTGCGAAACGAGAAGCCCATGCGGATTCATCTTGATGAAATTGATAAATGTAATCCCTTCCATCATTTGAAAAGCTTACCGTGTCATCATCATTTGCGCCTATGCCTAAGGATTCACTGATATTAAATTGCATCCGAAAAATCACTTGGCTCAAATAATCACTTAATGTAAGTAATTCTTCTTTTGTGAATGTACATTTTTGCGCTTTTATGGCGTCATTTAATCTTTTTTTTATTGCCACAGGCGTCATAAAAGCTTCAGGTTCTGTGCTGAATGGACTCATGTAATAATCATTTGGCTCTTCTATCTCAGCCGTAGATTCAATCACCATGCTTAAACTTTGTAATGTCCATAATAAAACAATTTTTAATTTAATCGCATCTTCACTTCTCTCCGGTGGTAATTCCATTCGCTGCGATAATTCACGCCATAATACAGAATATAAGTCTCCCACTTGAATGAGGGTAGGAGTATGCGTTAACAATCCATCGAAGTGTCCACCAAATTTCAAACCAAATCCATTGACCACCAGTTTGCTGCTTTCTGATACCAAACGTCCGGCACGGTTAATAGCATAGATACTCTGCTCAATAAATGGATTTTCGGAACCCGAAATATTTTCTTCTTTGGAAGCTGTGATTTGAATATGGGGCTTATGTTTTTTTTTAGATTTTACTGGATAGCTTTTTTTTTCTTCGATGGGGTTGCTCAATAATTCGTTTTGTTCGAAATGCATATCAATATTCGAAAATCCGTGCATCATATTGATTAAATCTGTGAGCGAATCTAAAAAACAAAATTGCCCATATTCGGCGATTTTACTGACAATATCCTGAAAGCATTGATTTAACTTTTCACCATTCAATGTAACGCTCATATCTCTTTTAGATGCCTGATGATAACCTTCAATAATTTGATTAAATGCTTTGATGGCATGATTAATTTTTTTGGTATGACGAGGATACTCTCCCATAATGATGGGTAAACGATAAAAATAGGGGTTAGCAATTTTTCCTTCTTCTAATATCCCTTTTTGAGTGAAGCGATTCGCTATGGTATTTAAGTTTTTTATTATAGCGCTAGGTTCACTCAGCAACTGATAATTTTCTTTGAGTTTTTTCGCAATATCTCGATCAGTGGCTAACATAGCTAACAACGGTGCTGCGTTTTCCCATGCGATTTGAGCATTGTTATGTGGAAAATAAATATTTAATGTTTTTATTAAGGATTTTTGTTCTTCTTGGGAGAATTTTCTAGGGTCCATGGTTTTTTCTCTATTTTTTTAATAACTCTGTCATTCCAGCGAAGGCGGGAAAAGAATCCGTCGTCCCGCGGACAAGCCGCGGGACGACGGTAATTTGAAGTGTTACGCCTTACTTTGCCTCGCTGCCCTTTGTCGCCTTGCTTCCTCCACTTGTAAAAGACTGGCTTCTATTTCAGATTGCTCTTTCGATTCCTGTAACAAAGGGGAATTTATCGTTTTTATGAAATTATATTTTTCAATAAAACCCTCTATATTAAAAGATACTCTTGGTTTATGCCACAATGTTGCACGGGTGAGATGTTTTGACTCATAAAGTTTTTCAGCAATCCCGTGAACCACATATGCATGTAATTCTTTAGCTTTTTCGGTAAGCGATGTCCCTAATGCTTGATTAAATTTTTTCAAGGGATCTTCTAGATGGTCGTCCGTTTGATTTAAAAAGTCAGAATATTTATCAAACATATTTTTAATAAATTTTTCAATTAACGATTTCGTATTGTAGATATTCTTAATATTGCTAGCATTAACAGATTTTAAGATTCGATCTTCTTTTTCCTCTAAAAAATTAAGTATTCCACCGAATTTTTCGTGATAACTGGATAAAGCAATACCACCTTTATCAAATCGATCAATGAGTGAGTGACACTCTACATCGCCTAAATCCGAGTCTAGTGTTTTTAATATCTGGAAAATATACTGTTTAAGATCTTTTTTATTTTCTTTATCTTCTTTAACATCTGTATCTTCCAATACTTTCATCCCATCAATCATTTCATTGGCTCTATTTTGTAAGGATAAAAATGAATCTTGTAAGGTGGAGCGTATACATTCCTCATTTTTACTTACAGATAATTGGCCTGTACTAATGGTAGGTACAACACCTATGGATAAAATATTTTGTTTGAGTAGTTCGCTAAATCCTTGAGACTCAATATTTGGCACGCTTAATGCTTGCATTTCATGTCGAAATCGTTCTCCTGGATTAATATCGAGTATTAAAATTTCTAAAATTTTTGCGACTGATAGTAAAACATCTGATCCTAACAAAGAGGCCATCAGTAACATTTTAGTTAAATTCGTCACAGCAGACATCGCAATATCAATACTAAGACCCGTAACCAACGATAGATCGCTACCACAATCGCGTGAGCTACTTTGACTGGATTTATTTTGGTGTGGCACTAAACTCTCGTCACGAGAATGGATAAGTTCACGTACTTGATCTACTTTCCCTAATAAAATAATATGCGAAAAAGATAAACCGCTACCCGTTGCAAGTGCACGTGTAATCAAATCTGCGCATGTAGATAATGCAGTCGCCATATGACGCATCAAAGTTGCTTGCATCGTATGCATTTGTAAGTCATGCTTCACAAAATCATCACTTTCCGTTTTACGCACATCTATCGCTAATTCATCCGCACATTCTTTTAGAGCCGCACTTAAGTGCGTGAGGGTTGAACGTAACGCAGAAATACTACAAATAGCACTTTCGGGTTGGCCGAGATGACTATCCGCCTTTACTTGACCTGTCGAAAGCTTTAAATTTCCTAAAAATTCAGCTTTTGTATGCTCTGATATTTCATCCGAATGATCACTTATTTTTTTACTATCTAATAAAGTAAATGATCGACCTATAATAGATTCCACCGATTCAACCAGGGATACACATACATAACCCGTTGACATAAATGTACGTTTATCAGAATTTCTTGATTGTTGATGTGTACCCAATAAAGATTGATTTTCCTGAAGATGATCTAATTCTGCAGCAGCATCGATGGATGCTAAAATAAATCCTTGGATCATATTGGAAAGGATGCTTGCCTGTTTGCTGGGAGAACTTTGGACTAATGCTTCTTGATCATGACCAGGGGCCGCTCTTGATCCTGCAGTGAATAATTCACCCAGTACAAAAAAAGGTTCAATGAGTGTCATTTCACCCGTTAAAGCTGAAACAATCCGCTGTCTTGAAAATGATTGTAATTGTGATGCGATATCATGATTTAATCCAGGAACATCTTTGTCTTCTCTATTTAAACGCTCTTCTATGACATTTGCTAATGCGTCAATCACTTCTTCTCTTGCAGAAGCTTTTGTTCGCATGCGTGATTTTGATTTTTCATCCGGCACTTCATGCGGTCTTGTTAAATTCCGCAATGCATCAGCAATAACGCCATGTTGCATGAGAAAAACTGTCAGTGAACGTGAGCTGATCGCTTCTAATAGTTTTACCGTACTAAAAAGAGAAGATTGTGAACTGGGGGCATCATTTGATTTATTTTCTGCTAACAAACGCAATCCATTGCTTAAAAAACTTAAGTTTGAATTACTCTCTCCCGTTTTCGTTTTATCCGGACCTTTGCTCCATTCTTGAATATTTGCTAAATCATGCATTAACTCTATCAAAGTATTGCCACAAGCTTTAAATACAGCTTCTATACTGATACTACTTTCAAGTGCGACAAAGGCGGTAGCCGCTAAAGCACCTATTAAAAATTCGCCTGTATGCGTTAAATCACTGACAAAACTATTTTCAACACCTACCGATGCCTTTCCCACACTATTTAAATCTGGACGGTTTTTAAGTTCATGCATATCGGTTTCGCTGATCCGCCCTGCCAATATGACCTTATTTAAAATGGATTCTAATGCACTCTCACCTGTCACATGGTTAGGTGCACTGGTAGATAATGCTGAAGAGGCTTGATGATGCATCTGTTTTATTTCTCTTATGGATTGATCAACCATGCGTATTTCTTCATCTTTCAATTTAGAATTGGCTTTCAATTTTGAGAAAGTTTCAGGCGTAGTTCGGATTTCTCTGAGCGCGGAGTGTGCGCCAGCTAATGTAGCAAGTGCGGCAGCTCCTCCTCCACAAACACTGGCACGGGTGAGACCGAAAATAAAAGGAGATGTATTTCCTAATTCATTCGCCATCTCCAGTGCATCTTTCGTTTTTATCGCTTCTAAAAAGAGAATATCAAGTTCTTCGCCAACATTATCATGCGTTTGTGACACGATATCAGATTGCTTAAAAATTTGATCACTACTCCTTTCTGAAAAGCGTATGCCTGCTGCGGTTTCTTGTACAATGCTTCCTAGTTCTATCACTAATAGCGGAAGTATCGCGAGCGCAGAGCTTGCAAGAATAGATGCGGTTCCTACTGCTAAAACGGAAGAGGCATCTTCCGAACCTTGAAGCTTTTCATTAGCCCTAACCGCTTCCTCTAAAGCTTGATTCATATTTTTAAAGCGCCCGGTTAACGAAATAATATTTTTCGAATGTGAATGAGAATTTTCTGGATTTTGTTTTTTTTCATCTAAACTACTGGCTTCATTGCTTAATACTTTAGATTCAACAGAATCTATTTTATTTTCGATTGCTTCACTTGCTAAAAGACAACCTAATGCACTGTTAACGATTAATTTAAGACTCGAAATAAAAGGAATTGTTGCAAGATAAGAGACTTTTGTAAAAGGTTTTGCATCCGTTACCAAATCGTGAGATATGCGTTTGTTACTTGCCTCCATATCTGTTAGAACATCGATTAAATGATTGAGATTATCTAAGGTTTCAAAGCATGATTCTTTTGAGGGTTTTCCATTGGATAGGGATTTAAAACTTTGATCTATTGCGGCTAATACTTTTTCCTCTTGAATATTACATGTTGAGATATCTAAGATTGTTCCCTGAAAATTTCGTAAAAAAGAACCCACCGTATCCCAAAGTAAACTTGCAACGACGGTCGGTGTTTCGACAGAAACCGCAAAAGATACTTGAGCGGTAGATATTGCTGATAGAGCATGTGTTTTCAATCCAGAAGGCATGTCTTGAATAAATTCTCCTTCGACTTTTTCATTCAATTTTGAAGGATTTATGTTATTCATAAAATGTTTGCAGCATGCGAAAAAATTCTCGTGTGCATTTTCAATCAATTGACTGGGTTGCCATATATTCTCTGGCGGTTGGATGCTCTGCATCGAACTGACTGCTTTACTTGCAATCAGAAAATCAGAAACCGTTTGTATGCCATGAGAAGTGATTAATCCAACGCCTTGTGAAATCGCTTCTGGTATGATCGCGATTTTTTGGCGAGAAAAATCAGCGACTGGAAATAGTTCTACATCATCCGCATTTAATGAATCTTTAAAAATATTTAAACCGGAAAATTGTTTATCGACATCTCGAAATTCGCTATCAAATGCTTTAATCATTTCTTGAATTTTTTTCATCACATTATCCTCTCCTTTACATTTTTCGAAAATGTCTATGGATTTTAATGTGCTATTTTGAAAACCTTGCGCTGAACCTGTGAGTGTTGCTGATGGCATTGCAGCTATTAACGCGGTACTTGCAGATGAAGGGCCAGATGGACCATTTGGCATAATATTATTCCTTTATGAAAATTTTTTTTAATCAGAGAAGTTTTAATAGTAAAACCCAAAACGATGGTTATGATACTGTAATACAAAATGCATTTCCATAAAAAAAGCAAATCAAATTAAACAGATAATTTTTTCAATTGAAATGTCCGTCGGGGTCAAGTCTTGATGTTTGATATACTATCAAACATCAAGACTTGACCCCATTCACAAGCAATCGATCTAAGTGATTCGCAAAGCTCTGGATTTCTTTTTTTGTAATCGCGGCAGGTCCCCCTGTTTTTGTTCCGCTGTTACGAAGGTCCGTGCTAAAATTTCTGATAGAAAGACGTTCTTTGATATTGGTTTTTGAATAAAGCTCGCCTCTTGGATTTAAAGCGATAGCGCCTTTTTCAATGACTTCATTGGCTAATGGAATATCAGCGGTAACCACTACATCTCCCGCTTGCACACTTTGAACAATTTTATTATCTGCAACATCAAATCCAGAATTCACTTGAATTCTCGAAATCAAAGGAGAGGATGGAATAAAAATAGCATGATTTGATACGAAAACCATCTGTATTTTAGTGCGATTAGCTGCTCGAAATAAAATTTCTTTAATGATTTTCGGACAAGCATCAGCATCAACCCAGATTTTCAATTTGTTCCCCCCACTCATATCGTTCCGCAGCTTGTCCGCGGGACGTTTCCATAACAGTTAAGCTTTTAATGTCCATCACAAGAAGACTGTTTCAAAACATTCGTAGAAGATTTTTGTAGTTCCGCTTTATATTCATTTTTGGTTAGCAAAGTCATCTCTCCTCCCTCTAATTTCATACAAAAAGAAGGCTCTGCAGGTTTTTTGAAGATCGCAGAGAAACCAGAAGATAATGTGGAAAGAACACCAAGCTTTTGCTCAAGAAACAAAGGATGATCTGCATCAAAGTATAAAGTATTACTTTGATCTCTACCCCTAAATAATTTCCCTTTGAAATGATGTGCTAAAATATTGTAATGTGATTTCGTTTGACCAGAATTAACTTCGCATGATGGACGATCACTCGTGATTTTAAGTCCTTTAATAAATCGAGTAAAATTCTCAAAATTTTCGAAATCAATGGCAACTTTATTTTTTTCATTATGAGAAAGCGAAGGTCGTGTTCGAACTAATAAACAATGTTTATCCTCCGTTAAACATTGTAATGCTTTATCTTCATTCATCCAATGATAAAAAGCATCTCGTTCTGCTTGACTGCTAAAACGTATGAGTAGCTGATTTTTTTTCTCCTTCATGAAATGCACTGTCGTTTGTTTTATTTCTTTTAAATCATCCGTTGTGGCCGGTGTTGAGCTTAAGCTTGTGGTAGAAGTAGTACTAGAAGAATGAGATGTCACGTCTGCACCGCTAGATACTAAAGCAGGTAGATCCTTGCTTTCGTTAAAGATCAAATTTAATGTTACTGTTTTGAACTCAACTTCTTTATTCTCAACTTCTTTATTCTCAATTTCTTTATGTTCAATTTCTACACTTTTGGTTTCTTTGGGACTAGACGGCATAGTAACTATTGTAGAATGCGTCGCAGAAGTAAACATGACTTCACCTTTGCTATCACTTAAAGTAGACATTTTAATCTCAGTTTCATCGATATTTTGCAGAATCTCTTTCCCCATTTGATGAATAGTTTTAGGCGCCGGTTCAGTTCTACCGGATACGGTAAGATTTGATAAAGGATCTGTTGAATGCAATCCAAACCACTGTTTGAGCGCGTCTTTTTCGTAAGCATGAAATTCATGTTCAATCATCTTCGCAGGTGTTCCTATGATATCATGCGTAATTGGGCAAACAAATGGATCAGGCAAATCATCACCATATTGCCTAAGAACGTCAAGACGATCTTGGGGAAAGCTAACATAATATTTTTCAGGATAGGGATATTTTAATTTATAAAAAAGTTCTCTTAATACTCCCCCTAAACCTATACTATGATAATAATCGATTAATTTTTTGCTTTCATAAGGGGAGCTAAGATCGACACAGGAAAACTCTTCTTTATTCATTGCATCTAATAAAAAAATATGATTACCTGTTTGATATAAAGACCAGAAACGCACTCGATTAAAATCGTCATTTATTCCTCTTCCAATACGAATAGCCCCTGTTTTTAAATGGTTTTTATGAATACTCACTGCAACAAGATAAGCACATGCGATAGATTTTATTAATGAGTTACCTTCTTTTTTCTCAATACAAAAATCGAATGTATAGCATTTATTTAAATCACGCTCATGAATAAACGAGCCAGAAACATGCTTAACTACTTCCTTAACTGCTCCAAATTTTTTATTAGAAAATGCTTGTATTTTTTTATCTCCAGGATTTAAAAAAATAGGAGACTTTGAACCAAACTGCCACGCAATACATTGCTTTGTCGAAACATACTGAAATAAATCCTCACCCATCGTAGCCAGTGATAATAGTTGATATTCTTTTTTATCGAAGTGATTGAACAATGTCTTTTTAAACTCAGCATTTTTTATTTTTTTAACAATAGGAATAAAAAGACCCGTTGCTGTAGCATAAGACAAACCTGTCATGGCAGAATTAACATCATTCATGTCAACAAAGTTTCCCACTAACCTTTGTATGGTTTGATCAATAGCGCTTAGGAATGTTGGATATAGCGTAAATTGATCGACGTTTGATTTAATACTTATAATATGATTTTTTAATTCTTTTAATTGATCGATCTTTTTGTCTTTAGTAATATTTCTTTTCATAATGCGCTGAATTTCTTGCGTAAAACAGTAATTGATTACATTTACTTCGTAATTAACATGTTTTAAATCAGGAAAATTGACCGATGCTTGATAATGATTAGAACCTACTGTAAATTGAAATTGAATTTTCGCTTCAGGTGAGAGCATTCCCAAAGAGACATGAAACCCACCTGTTTGTAACTTAGCACCCGTTTGGACAGAACCTAAATATTTTGAATAGCTTTGTTTTTCAGAAAATACCGCCGTTACTCTCACAGAATAATGGTCTTTTCCAATCATATGTGAAGCATGATCGAACTTATCCCCGATTTCTTTAGCATCAGCTGCATATAAACCTTGAAGCGTGGGTCGATCAAATTGCTGTGTCAGAGCAACATTAGCGTCTTGTCCAACCGCAATTGAAATAATAGCAGGCAAAGGCTTTTCTTGTTTTCGAAATGCTTCTTCTAATTTAGAAATAATTCTTGGTGGTTCTTTTTCCACTGGGTCTTGATCCATGGATGCGCCATCTGTTAAAAAAAAGATAAGCGATCTATTTTCTTTGGGAAACAAATTAGGATCAATTTGTCCGAAGGCAGCAATAAATGATGTTCCGCCACCTGCTTTTAATTCAGCAATTTCTTCTTTTAATGCGGATCTTTTGCCATGAAAAACATCATATCCTTCTTCATGAAATCCAAGAATAATAATTGTATCATTCTCTCTTAAACGGGTTTTAATAATCTCAGTGACAGCACTTTTCATCGCATCTATGTTTGCGCCTTTCATACTACCGCTGGTATCAAGCAAAAAAAGGACCGTTGAATTTTTAACTTCACTCTGCGCTTCAGGTAATTCGATCATGGGCTGTAAAATAATACCATCAGTAACATCAGGATCAGGAGAACGGCTAATATTTAATGAAAAAGAGGGTTCTCTGGTGGTTGACATGGCATAGACTCCTATTAGATTTATAGTTTTTTTAGATTCTATAGCTTTTCTGGTTTTATTACAAATTTCATCATGTGGCCTATTTTTTTATATTATAATTATATTTACTGCACCTTAAAGTCAAAGAATTTTATAATCACAGCCCTTTGCCGCCGGTCTTGCTAATCCTAAGCCTGTTATATAATGTAATTTTCGTACACAGCATACGAAAATTACAGGAATAAAATCTCAATGAATTGCTTAACATGTTCGTAAGCATTCGGTCTAGACGTTAGTATAATCAGGCACAACGCCCACCCTACTGACCCCTTTATAAACAGCCCTTAATTTTACTAAAACTTTAAAGATACTTTTGGGTTTTGCTCATTCTTTTTATCTAAAGATTGTATCATTGCCAATAAATTAGTTGAGTCGGCTACCCAGGGAGCTTTACCTGTCAACAGAAAAGTTCTAAGAGTCGCTGAATGAAATAGCTTCCAATATCTCTTGATAAGAATCAGCATTAATGATGCCTTTCCATAATAATTCAGCATCCGAGTGTACTGCTTCTTTTAGTTTATAGTTAAAAAGATGAAATTCTTGAAGATTGCTAAACGATGAAAAATTTTCAATGAAAAGACTGTGAATTTTTTTATTCATACAATATCCTTTTGGTTTTTTAATAGGTATTTTAAATCTAATAAACTTCAGTGAATTATTGAGTAAAGCTGATGCGCGACACACACCAGCTTTGTCCCCAATCTTTCCTTCCCTTGAAGGGAAATTATTTCATTGATTGTTTGCGGATAACAATCATCTCTCCTTCTGTGGTGTGTACTTCTTCTTTTTGGTTTTTCTGTAGTATCCTAGCGTGTTCTACGATTGAGGATATATGCTGAGTTAAATTTTTCAATACGTCACAAGTCAGTTTTGTTTCAACCATCGTAATAGCATAGCCTGGCTCTTCCAATTGTAAACCTGCCGGACATTCAACGATCTTGCCTTTATATGGATGAACAACTAGATCAAACCAATCAATACTAGGCTCGTTCTCAAATACTTCAGATACAATAGGGCGAATCATATTTGCCAATTCTTTTGTGTGATAGCAGCCTATCTGATAAGTTTTGTCTGATAGTTTTAAAGAAAGAAGGAAATAAGTATTAAACTCATCTTGAATTCTTTGAGCTTCTTTTTTAGCTTCCCTAATCGCAAGTATCTTGCTAGCACCTACCGCAACAGTCATCATGCTAATAAGTGATAGCGTTGTTGAGTCTTGAGGTAATTTATCCAAATTGTTTAAAGCTTCTTGTAATTTTTTTTCTAGTTCTGTTCCTGATTGCATATTGTACTTTCCTAATAATAGTTAAAATAAGTAATGCCATGAGGCTACTGCATATTATCAATAATTAAAAGGCTTGTCATTTGTTAAAGTCTGATGATAAACCGCATTCTTTTTCAAAGATTCACAGCACGTATCTTTTTCTTTTGGATATCCTGATGAAGGGCTTGATCTAAATCCTGAATTAAATCATCTGCATCTTCTATTCCAATAGAAAGTCGAATTAAATTCTGCGGAATACTTTCTTTGCAACCCCGTTTCGAGGCATGCGACATATTGCAGGGTAAACTGATTAAACTATTTAAACTACCAAAACTCACAGATATCGTGAATAACTCGGTTTTTTCAATCACAGAACGCGCATGTTCATATGAATCTGTTACAAAGGAGATGATGCTGCCAAATCCTTTTGCTTGTTTTTGATGAAGATCATGCCCAGGATGATCCGGCAATCCTGGATAATATATTTTTTTGACGCATTCGTGGGATTTTAAAAACTGTGCGACTTTGTGGGCCACACTTTGCTGTCTTTCAATACGTAATCCTAATGTTTTAAGCCCTCGAATCAATAACCAACTTTCGAAAGGGGTGAGGGCTGATCCTTCGGCATTTTGAATAAATGCGATTTTCTGAGCGATTGCCTCATCATTCAAAATAATCACACCTGCTGTGATATCACTATGTCCTGCCAAGTGTTTCGTTGCAGAATGCACGACAATATCTGCACCTAACGTCAAAGGATTTTGTAACCAAGAAGAAAGTAACGTATTATCGACAACAAATAGTAATCCTTTTTCTTTGGTAAAATGAGAAAGTGCTTCAATATCCGTTATTTTTTGCAAAGGATTCGATGGCGTTTCAATCAATAATAATCGCGTCTCTCTTTTCCATGCAGAAATCACTTCAACAATATTTGTGGTATCCACTAAAGTAAAATCGACCCCTCGTGGCTTTAAACGTTCTGATAATAATCGATGTGTTCCGCCATACAGGTCATCGCCTGCAATGATATGATCTCCGGGTTTCAGTAAACCAAAAATCGTATTTAATGCAGCCATACCGCTATTAAAAACATATCCGTATTTACCGTGCTCTAATTTGGCGACATGACTTTCCACCACACTTCGCGTGGGATTTCCGCTCCGAGAATAATCATATTTACCAAATGCATCCATGGATTCTTGTGCGAAGGTTGCGGTTTGATAAATGGGTGTGCTATTTGCCCGATAAATATCGCCAGGACAAGGATCAAAATGCACGAGGTCAGTCCAACGGTTCATAATGCGCCCTCCCGAATATTTTGCAATAAGATATGATCGTTTTGCGATTGGAAAGGCACTTCCGATAAAATATTTAAGATATCGGAATACACAGACATGGCGGTTGGCCATCGTCCCGCACCCTTTCCTTTTAGTTGAAAATCCTTACCCTGTTTTGTTTTGATGATAACGCAATTATCTGCACCTTGAATGGTTGCAAATGGATGCGATAAAGGAATCACTTCGGGTTTTACGCTGGCGTGAAGCGAATTTTCTTTTAATTCACAATGCGCAATCAATTTCACGATGCCATTTGCAGAAACATTTTCAATGCCTTCCACAAAAAAATCTGATAATTCTCTGTGAAATGCCGTACGTGCAATAATTTTTTAATTTATGTGCAGCATCCATTCCTTGAATATCTAAACTGGGATCAAGTTCCGCATATCCTTCTTTTTGCGCTGAAAGCAGTGCTTCTTCAAATGACTTACCTTGTGAAATTAAATCTAAAACATAATTACAGGTTCCATTTAAAATACCTGTGACAGATTGTATTTCGTCACCTAAATGATTTTTAATATGATGAATCGTTTCAAGGATAGGAACGGATCCACC
>Ga0207091_1142_pt1 | contig 16832 bp, 15 predicted proteins | sample Alteio_BWMinHeat_47_FD_153534 | JGI IMG/M metagenome (GOLD analysis project Ga0207091, IMG submission 153534) | Enriched cells from forest soil in Barre Woods Harvard Forest LTER site, Petersham, Massachusetts, United States -... | ecosystem: Environmental > Terrestrial > Soil > Temperate forest >... | reverse complement strand
CTGGATTGCCTGTTCCAGCGACAAGCCGCCAACGGCCTGCACCGGGATTTTTATGGCTTGCACCACTTCCCTTAGCTGATCCAATGGGCTTGGCATGCGCCTGCCTTGTGCGGCAATACCCCTACGCTCGTCGTAACCTATGTGGTGGATAACAAAGTGGCAGCCCAGGCCTTCCAGCCAGCGCGCAGCTTCCACCATATCGGGGCAGCCAAGGTTGTCGCCCATTACTTTAATGTTATAGTCTTTGCCGGCCTTCACCACGCATTTAATAGTTTCCTCGTGCGCCCTGGCCATAACAACAACATGGGTGGCACCTGCTTTTGCCATCATTTCCGCTTCAAGGTAACCGCCGTCCATTGTTTTAAGGTCAGCCACAATGGGCACTCCGGGAAATGCCTCCCGCAATTTCCTAACCCCATGCAAACCTTCTGCAAGTATAAGCGGCGTGCCGGCTTCCAGCCAGTCTACACCGGCGCGCATGGCAAGGGCGGCGGTTTCAAGAGCCTCGTCAATATTGGTAAGGTCAAGGGAAATTTGAACGATCGGCTTCATATGGCGTTGTTATAAATGCTGTAATTCTTTTTAAAAAAAATGGTGGTGTCAATTTAACTACCAGCCCCGCGTAACAATCAGGGCAAGCAGCAAAAATAAGCCACAATATAGAAATTTTGTTTTTAGCAAGCTGTCATAAGCGGATTGTTATTTTTTTGATGAAGTTTTAACCGAGCTTTGCGCCGAATTTTTAAAGATAATAATCTTTGGAAATTCTGTTTAAGATGGATACAAACAATTACCCTCTTGTTTCGGTATTGATAGCAGCGCGCAATGAAGAAAACAATATTGCCGCCTGCCTTGATGCACTTTGCAAACAGGATTATCCAAAGGAGAAAATAGAAATTTGGCTGGGTGATGATGGTAGTGAAGATGGAACGGCCGCAATCATCAATTCTTTCGGGTATTCATATCCCAACATCCATTATTTGCTTATTGACCAAAAATGGAAGCATCTTCAGGGGAAAGCCAATGTGTTGGCTCAGTTGGCACATAAGGCGCAGGGGGATTATTATTTCATCACAGATGCCGATGTTACTGTCGAACCAACTTGGATAAGCTGCATGTTGCCATTTTTTGCAGGCACGGTTGGCGTTATAACAGGGGTTACTGCCGTTGAAGGAAAATCGTTGTTCGCAAAGCTTCAAAATGCCGAGTGGCTTTTTTACACCGCCCATGGCGATATGCATTCAAAAAAAGACAGACCCGTTACTGCCATGGGCAACAATATGGCGGTTAGCAAGGAGGCTTATTGGAAAACCGGCGGGTACGAAAACATCCCTTTTTCTGTTACGGAAGATTATGAGCTTTTCAGGGTCATCCTCAAAAACGGGTATACATTCAAAAGCATTTTTGAGCACGGTGCTTTGGGATACACAAAGCCGCTGGCCTCGTTTAAGGCGCTGTTGCACCAAAGAAAAAGATGGTTTACCGGAGCCTTTCAACTGCCCCTTCCGTTCATTACAGGGCTGGTTGCGCTCTGGGCTTTTTTGCCCGTGCTGCTTATCTTCTGGTACTTTTTTGGATGGATGTTTGCCGCCATTTTGCTGCTGATAAAATGGGGGCCAGATGTTTATCTGTTACTAAAAAGTTACAAACACCTTAAGCTAAAACCAGATGCCGCGGTTTGGCTATATACACCCATTTCTACCGTTTCTAATACCATTTTTCTTATTTACCAGTTTATGCCCACTCCTGTAGAATGGAAGGGCCGAAAGTACAATAACCCTTATGATGAGGGCGGGGGCAAACAACTTTTTGAATAAAGTGGTTGTGTTTTAACGTCTAACCAATTCAACGATTCCCTATTAAATTCATATTAACCGGCTTTATTTTTAGTTAAAATATCCACACATGACTTTCGTCAGAAAATGTGCGTACGCAATAAAATATATTTGCTATATATTGCGGCGTGGCTTTTAAAAAGGTCAGCATAAATTTCATAATATCCTACTAAAAAACCAGCAGCTAGCGATGGCTGTGTAATAATGCGCTTATACCGTGTTACCATATTTCTATGTGCCTGCGCATTAGCTTTTTGCTGCCTTGCTGCTTCGGCTCAATACAACCAAAAAGTCGGCTTGTTTACCTTTGCTTTTGGAATAAAATGGTACGCACCGGGAATTTCAGCAAAATTTAGCTCCGGGGAGGGCGACGTTATAGAGTGTGAGGCCTTTGATACAAAAAAGTATAAAAAATTCGCTTTGTTGTATGAGACCCAACGGTCGATAACCGATGATTTGAACTGGTATGCAGGCGGGGGTGCCCATCTTACAGTTTGGGAGCAAAGCTTTAAGGCTGCACATAATATGCAAGGCAGCGACGGAAGCTTGGGATTTGACACTGTTGTTGGGTTAGATTACAGACCCTCGGACTCGCCTATTGATATTACCCTGAGCTGGCAGCCGGAGTTTACTTTTATGGGCAAGTACAACGGAAAAAACAAATTTGACCTGCCGTTCGGCGGTATAGGCATAGCGCTTGCCTTTTAAAATAAGGTGGCTATATTTTATAGTTGGGAAAAATCTGTTGGCACAAGAAACGTGGCGGTTATACGCGATATCAGCCTTGCATCTGTGTATTCGGGCGTGGAGCTTAATGTTTTCCAATCGGGGTCGCTTCCAAAAGTCTTCCAGTTTTTGTCGTGTTCGGCCATGTCATCATACGTAAGCATGTAAGTTAGGTTGGGTCGTAGGCCGCCAATAATTGTTTCCCCAAAAAATACCGGCCTCAGCCCTGCTTTTTTAAAAATAGTCATTTCTCCGGCCGTATTAAACATTTCAATTTTCTTTTTTCCTGCGGTTTCGCTTGGGCTTTCATATCGCCTCAATTCAAAAATTCTTTGCTTTTTTTCAGGTGCAACAAGCCTTGGGATGCCAGAAAAAGCTTCAAGAAAAGAACTTTCAATGCGGTCATAGGCTGGCTCTGTGGCAGGAGCGCCCAAATAAGCGGCTGCGGCTTGTTTATACACATCGTCGTTGTCCAATCTCCCCTGCGTTTTTATAAAATCATTAGCCGAGCTATAAGGGATGATAACATATATCTTGGTTTGGCCCGTGGGTTTCATCTCAGTAAACACCCCAATATTGCTGCTTCCCAAACGGTTTAGGGCAGGCATGGCGGCATTTTTGTAATAATCCTCAACCAGTTTTTGCTGTGCCTCATTTTTTAGGCTGTACACACGCAGTTCGTAAAACTCCTGTTTTGTCATTTTTTCTTTGTTTTTCATGGCGTTAAGGGCTGCGGGCATTATCCCCGCCAAAGAACCGGTCATCAGCGTTGCTTTTACAAACGAGCGTCTTTTCATAAAACATTTTGTGATAAAAGTATTTTAAATAATCAAGCTTTAGTTTCTCTATCTGTGCTTTTAAAAAAATGAGCGGGCACAAAACATCCGGTTATAATTTAAAGGGCGGTTTTATCAAGAATGGCAACTAATTTCGGTGCATAATGATTGCTTATGCACCAGTTTATGAAAGTAAGTTTTAAAGAGGCCCTGCAATTGATAGAGCGCGCTGTGGCAGAGTCCGAAAAAATACACAAACACATTGCCGTAGCAGTTTGCGGGCCCGAAGGAGAGCTTATTGCCTTTGTGCGCATGGACGGGGCCGCGGCAGCCGCTTCGGTTATTGCACAAAACAAGGCGTACACCTGTGGGCGCGACAGGAAATCAACCCGTGAAATGGGCGAATTTATGCTGACTAAAAACCGGCCACCGGCCTTTTGGGGCGATAGCGGCATAACCGGTTTTGGCGGGGGGTTGCCCATTGTACAGCACGGCGTGGTAATTGGAGGTATAGGCGTAAGCGGCCTTTCGGAAGAAGATGATGAAACGATTGCCTCTGCGGCTATACAGTTTGTGTATGGTTAAGTAATATGAAAATTTTGTACCCCGGATGTATTGTTGTTGGCATCTCATGTGCACCGGCAGTTTATTTTACAGTTGCCCGGCGCAATAAACAATCGCATTGCGAATGCCTAAAACTTGCGTTATGAAATTAAACATGTGGAATTATAGATTGCCTTTATTGCTGACTGTATTCTTATTGGCAGCGGGCGAACAAGCATCAGTCAAGGCACAAACCCACGCCGCAAATTCCCAAAAATCGGCTGAAAAACGGTACCTATATGTTGGTGTGCCGGGCATACGCGATTATATGGGTTATGGTGGGCACGGTATACTGGTGTTTGACATGGATAACAACCACCGGTTTGTGAAAAGGATTGCCACGCAGGGGCTGCACCCCGATGGCAAGCCATCCAATGTAAAAGGGATTGCCGTTAGCATACCGCTTAACAGCGTTTATGTAAGCACCATAGAAGGGCTTCAACGCATTGACCTTACCACCGACAAGGTTGTTTGGGAGAAGAAATTCGACGGTGGCTGCGACCGCATGGCAATATCATCCGACGGCCTCACCATGTACCTGCCATCTTTTGAAAATACCTTTTGGAACGTGGTTGACTGCAAAACAGGCGACCTCATAAAGAAGATACCGGTATACAAAAGGGCGCACAATACTATTTATGGCCCTGCGGGAAATGCCGTTTACTTAGATGATATTGGCAGCCCCTGGCTATACATCGCCGATGCAAAAAAGAACGAACTGGCAGGCAAGGTTGGCCCTTTTGCAAACAATGTAAGGCCATTTACCATTAATGGCAAGGAAACCCTCGTTTATGTTACGGTTGATAGCCTGCTTGGGTTTGAGGTGGGCGATTTGAAGACCGGCAAAAAGATCGCACATGTTGAGGTTGAAGGATGGGAGCCTGGCCCGGTACGACGGCATGGCGACCCCAGCCACGGCATTGGCCTTACGCCAGATGAAAAAGAATTATGGGTTTGCGACGGCCATAATATGCGGCTGCACGTGTTCAGCGCAGAAGCGCCTTACCAACAGCTTACCACCATACCGCTGCAGGACATGCCGGGATGGATTATGTTCAGCATGGACGGCAGGTATGCCTATCCCTCAAGCGGCGAAGTGATAGACGTAAAAACCCGTAAGATTCTTTTCACGCTGAAAGATGAATTTAACAACAGTGTGGGAAGCGAGAAGATGGTAGAGGTTGATTTTGACGGAAACAAACCCGTGCGGGCGGGCAACCAGTTTGGTATTGGAGGGAAGAGGTGATTGGTAGGGGTGAAGTTGATCGGTTGATTAGTTGATCAGTTGATTAGTAAAATCCAGTTGTTTAGTTGATTTGTAAGAAAAAGATGCAGTTGGTCAAGGTGGCTGAGTGGTTTGACTGATGTTTCGATACCAAGTGCGGGGCCGCTATTCGATAGGTGTTTCTATTTTCTTCAAATGTATAAACCCGCCAGTCCTGTAATCTATCATCATAACGTAGGTGTCTTTATTGCCGGCCACTCTGGCCAGCTCGGCGCCAATAATCCCAAAACCCATTTGGGTTGTGCTAATATCCCTTTGACTAACAACGGTTTTAACATCACCAGTAAAATAAAAATTATTGTCTGCCCCCTTCTGCGCCGAGTAATAGCCATACTGCGTTGCAATAAATGGCAGGCCTTTATAAACTAGGGCATAAATATTTTTAGGGTGTACTTTTGTTTTTTTTTCCGCTGCTATCAAGCGTTTTTACCGAGGAAATAGTTCCGTCTCTGTCAGCGTCCACTATTGCTTGTTTGTCGGGCGATTGCGCCATAAAGGATTCATAACTTGTATATAGGCCGTCGGTATAATTTTCCGTGTTAAAAACGGGTATTCCTCGCATTTCAATGCTGTCAATATGGGCAACCTCGTTAATGGCGTAAACGGTCGTGCCTGTTGCCTCCGCCTGAAGGTTTGTTGCAATAAACCCTGTTATAAGTTTGCTTTCCTCCTGAATTAAAATATCAGGGATGGCAAACCTGAACACCGATACAGTGTCTATCGAAGCCAGCTTTTTATAGCCCGCTTCATTCCTGGCGTACAAACCTGCAATAAGGTAACAATAGCGTGTCCCATTCGTTTCCGCGAAGCTGAGGCGGTTCAACTGAAATAACAGTTCGCCATTTTTCGCGGTTGAATCAATTAATGAATTCACCACTGCTGTTAACTGATCCTGAAACGGTGCTTTCAATATTAGTGTGGCATCTCTGTTTCTTAATATGCCTGCGTCAACCATGCCTATTTCCTTGTTGCCAACCCTTGAGTCAAGAAAGGCTATTTTATTATAATAGCTGCTTTGTGCCTTGTTTTTAGGCAAAACAAGTTCAAAATTCTTTGTTGCGTCCTGTGAAAATGAATCCAAGCTCTGGGATGATAGAAAAATCAGGAATAGAAATGGGCGATACGAAAATTTAAACATAAACAGTTCTTCTTTGGGCAAACAAACATAGGATATTAGGCGAAATTTAGGTAGCCGCTACATATTGAAAATCATTTTTTAACATTACGTCATTTTCTGCCTGTAAAAAATGCGGTACCGCTAGGAGCATTACTTTCCCTCAAGCCTTCGTTTTAATTCTTCAATTTCTTTTTCAGCTTTATAAAGTTTCAATGTCAACTCATCGGTTTTTTCCTTAACCGCCACATCAAATACTCTGTTTGCCTCTTGTTCATCTTCAATTTGCTTCTTTTCGTCTGGGTCTGTACCAATATGGTGTAATATGTCAGTCATATTCCTAACCCCCTCGTCATCAATTTCGTGGTTGTATCGCTTAATTATTTTGTTTTCGTCAACAAAGTTCGCCTGCTCAAAAACGCTCAAAAGTTTGTCCAACCTTGTTTGGTATTTAGCTTTAATTCTTTGTAATTGAACCACAAAGCAATCATGGGTCAGCTTCTCAATAAAATCACTCTTTTTGTCAATTACACTATTGGTAATCAGGTCAACGTACTGCCGCTCTACCCGTATGGCCGAAGTTTCTATTTCTGGCAGTGAAAACCCTAACAGGTAGATGGTTACAATTGGCAAGGGAAGCTTTCTTTTGCCTGCTTCAGTTTCAATTTCGTCCTGCTTTTTATATTGCTCGGCCAGGTAATTGCGAAAACGCATCAAATCAACCTGGTTGTTTGTTTTTTGTATTTCAACCAATACTTTTTTTTGTGTGCCATCGACTGTTTTAATGGTAGCCAAAAAATCAAGGCGGTACACCCTTATTGAGAATCGTTCAACCAGTTTGCTTTCAATAGCTTTTATTACCTCCGGGTCGGTATAATCAATTTCGCCTTTATAGGTAAATTCCTGTGGCTTTACTTGTATTTCTTCAATCGTTTCATTTAAAATGGTACCAATAAAAAACTTGGCGACGCGCGCGTCCTCCATAAGCCGTTTAAAAACAACATCATATATGGGGTTTGCTATTATCATTGCGTCTGACTGTTGGGTGCAAAGTTATTGGTTTTTGGCGAAGCCCTTGTTCGTTAATCATCATAGCCATATTAATTGTCAGTCAATCATATATCTTCGCAAATCACAAAAATCAAACAAATCAGCGGTGCAGTTTAAAGAAGTTATAGGGCTGGACGAAACAAAGCGGCATTTAATTGAAATGGTGCGGCAAAACCGCCTTAGCCATGCGTTATTGTTTTTGGGCAAGGAGGGGAGCGGTGTTTTACCCTTGGCACTTGCTTTTGCACAATATGTATGCCTGCAACCCTCTGGCGATGCAAAGCCCGCTGCCGGGGCATCCCTTTTTGGCGAGGAACCCGCCCCTGCGCCGATACTGCATCAAACCCCGGCCGAGGCAGACGCTTGGATGGAGAAACAACCCGCATTCTCCAAAGCGGCAAAATATGTTCACCCGGATGTGCATTATAGCTACCCAGTTATATCAAAAAAAAGCGGGGACAAGCCCGTAAGCACCGATTTTGTTGTTGAATGGCGGGAATTTATCAGGCAAACCCCTTACGGCAATGCCTTTGACTGGCTGCAGTTTATCGGCGCGGAAAACAAGCAGGGCAATATAACCGCCGAGGAGTGCAACGACATCATGCGCAAACTAAGCCTTAAAAGTTTTGAAAGCCCCTATAAGATATTGATAGTTTGGATGCCTGAATACCTTGGGAAAGAAGGCAACAAGCTACTGAAGCTGATTGAAGAGCCGCCACCCAATACCTTGTTTATTTTGGCTGCCGAAAATGAAGACCAGATTTTGCCCACTATATTAAGCCGGTGCCAGTTGGTAAAAATACCCCGGCCTGAAACCTTGGATATACAACAGGCTTTGATGGGCAGGGCAAATGTTGAGGCTACAAAAGCCCTGCAAACTGCCAGCATTGCCGAAGGCAATTACCGCGAAGCGCTGCAACTATTGCAACATGCAGAGGAAGACTGGCAGGGGCTGCTGCGCGACTGGCTTAATGCCACGCTTAAGGGCGGGCCGGTGGCACAGTTAAAATGGATTGATGAAATAAGCAAGCTTGGCAGGGAGAAACAAAAACAGTTCCTTCGATATTTTAACCATTTGCTGGAGCAAAGCATTCGAATACGCGTTATGGATGTGGATAGCGTTGCGCTGCCCGATAATGAAAAAGATTTTGCACAGCGGCTAAATAAAATTGCATCAGTAAGCCAGCAGGAAGTTATTATTGAAGAATTGGACAAGGCTGCTTATTATATTGAGCGCAACGCCAATGGAAAAATGCTTTTTCACGCTTTAACAATAAAACTGCTGCATATTATTCAGGATAAAGCCCTAATTTTGGTCGAATAAGCCAGAATTTAAGCTACAAGCCGCAAGCTGATAGCTATAAGCTTTGGTGTGAGGGGAAGATTTTGTGTACGGGCGTTTGTGGTTTTGTATTATGTGGTTGTCCGAAGGACTCCTTTGGCGAGTTGCTCACTTGTACTTTAGAATATATTTCAGCTAACCTTTACGTGTAAAAACGCCTTTTTATATGTTCAATAGTAATCGTCTGTTGAAGTGAGTGACAAAACAAAAGTTTCATAGTATTGCCATAGCCCGCCTCATAAATATCCTTCCTCCTTTAAAACAACAATCGTAAACAGAAAATAAAAAGCGATTTATGGGCTGTGGATCCTGCGGAACAGGTAAACCTAACGGTTGTAAAAGCAATGGCGGGTGTAGTACGGGCGGTTGCAACCGCCTTAACGTACATGACTGGTTAATGAACCTGCCTTTAAGCGATGCAGACAGTGGATGCAAAATAGTGGAAATAACTTTTGGCCATGGCAGCCGGAAGGATTTTTACCGGAACGCCACCCTGCACCAGTTTGAAAAAGGCGAATATGTTACCCTTGAAGGTGTAAGCGGGTTTGACGTGGGAGAGGTTAGCCTTACAGGCGAACTTGTGCGGATACAAATGAAGAAAAAAGGTGTGGACGAGTTTAACCCGGATATTAAGAAGATAATCCGCCGTTCATCGGACAAGGACTTGGAGATGTTTCACCAAAACAAAGCGCGGGAAAGAGAAGGGCTGATGAAAAGCCGCGAAATTGCCCGCGAGCTTAATTTGCAGATGAAGCTTACCGAGCTTGAGATACAGGCCGATGGTAAAAAAGCCACCTTTTTTTATACTGCCGACGACAGGGTTGACTTTAGGGAACTGATAAAAAGATATGCCGGCGAATTTAGGGTAAAGGTTGAAATGCGGCAGATTGGTATTCGCCAGGAAGCCGGCAAGGTGGGCGGCATTGGCAGTTGCGGCAGGGAACTTTGCTGCAGCACCTGGCTTACCGATTTTAAAAGTGTTACCACCACGGCAGCGCGTTACCAGAACCTGAGCATAAACCAAACCAAATTAAGCGGCCAGTGCGGGCGCTTAAAATGTTGCCTGAACTTTGAGTTGGATACTTATTTGGATGCATTGCAGCAGTTTCCGGAGAATGCGGACACGCTGGACACCGCCAAAGGCATGGCAAACCTTATAAAAAAGGACATTTTTAAAAATCTTATGTGGTATGTGCTGCCCGAAAGCAACAAACAATACCCATTAACCATACAGCGCGTTAAAGAAATAAAACGTCTTAATTACAAAGGCGAAAAAGTTGAAGAATTAATGCCTGTTGACCTGGCAGCGGCAAAACTGGCAGAAGTAGACCACGGTTTTGTGGATGTTGTAGGCCAGATAAGCCTGAAGACCTTAGAAAAAGACAGCAGGCGCAGGCGTGACCAGCAAGAAAATGACCGGAGAAACACCGGGAACGACAGGCAACAAAGGCCGCCGCAACAAGGCGGTGGTGGAAATAACAACCCCAACCAGCAACGCGGCGGGGGGCAACAGGGCCAACAACAAAGACCACCACAGCAACAGCAGAGACCGCCACAGCAAAGGCCTCCCCAAGACAGGCCGCCGCAACAAGGCAGTGGTGGAAACAACCCCAACCAGCAACGAAACCAACAACAAAGGCCGCCGTTTAACCGGCCGCCCCAGCAGAGGCCCCCTCAAGACAGGCCACCGCAGGACAGGCCGCCACAGGGAAAGCCACCGCAGCAAAAGCCGCCTGATGACAGGCCGCCGCTTGACAAGAAATAGTACAGTAACTGATAATAAATTGTTAGCCTTATTTTGTTGGTAAAGAACCAATGGGATAAGGCTAATTTGTTTTTAAGAAATAGTTTTAGAATTGATTAAAGAAGATGAATTACAACCCTATTGCCATTTATTTCAATAATTTAGCCTGAAGGTTTTGGTATAAACTCTAACTATCAAGTGGATAAAACGGAAATAACATATAGAGCTTGGTTTGAAATAATCAAACAAAAAATACTTTCAGCCCAGCTAAGGGCAGCAGTTGCTGTTAATACACAGCTTCTGGAAATATATTGGGAGTTAGGCAGGGAAATTGTTTCCAAACAAAGCCAGGCATCTTGGGGAGATGCCGTTTTAGAACTATTATCTGTTGACCTTAAACTCAGCTTTCCTAATATTAAAGGCTTTTCTAAACGAAACTTGTATGCCATCAGGCAGTGGTATTTGTTTTTTTATACAAACTCCCCATTTGTGCCACAGGCTGTGGCACAAATACCATGGGGGCACAACAGGCTGATAATCTCTAAAATAAAGAATGTAGAGGAGGCTTTGTTTTATGCGCAGGCTACCTTGCAAAACGGATGGTCTAGGGACCAATTGGAAATACAAATCCGTAATAAATATTACCTTACTAAAGGTAATGCAATCACCAATTTTTCACGCACATTACCCGCGCCCCGGTCTCAACTGGCCGCCGAAACGCTAAAGAACCCATATAATTTTGATTTTTTGGGTCTGGAAGAAGATGCCCTTGAAAGAGAAATTGAAAATGCAATGATGCACCATATTACCCGCTTTCTGCTTGAAATGGGAAAGGGGTTTGCATTCGTAGGGAGGCAATACCTGATACAAGTAAGCGAAACTGAGTATTTTATTGACCTACTTTTTTATCACCTTCACCTCCGTTGTTTTGTGGCTGTTGAATTGAAGCCAGGAAAATTTAAGCCTGAACATGCAGGAAAACTAAATTTTTATCTTTCGGCGATAGATAGCCAAGTAAAGCACCCAAACGACCAGCCAAGCATTGGTTTGGTGCTTTGCAAAACAAAAGACAAGGTTGAAGCGGAGTATTCCCTGCGCGACATACAAAAACCAATTGGCATTAGTGAGTATAAACTTACACAGGCCTTGCCGGAAGAATTTATAAATGAACTGCCAACGGTTGCACAAATCGAAAATCAGCTAAACCGGCTTGATGATGAAAATGGTTAGTTTTTGATGAAATTTAAAGATGGATTAAGGTAAAATGCTAAAATAAAATAGCTTGTGGCCAGACCACAAACTTATAACCTATGACTGCAGATAGGATGCCATTACCCCAAAAAACACACATTACACCTATTTACCCATAAAACGCTAATTCCCAATTTTAACATCACCCAAATTCCTTTAAATTTGATGCCTTGCCACTTACACCATTACTAAAGTGCTTTACATGAGAACAATGCATAAATTTTTATTTTCCGCTACATTTTTTGCCGCTGCGCTGGCCGCAGGCGCCCAACAGGGTAAAACCTTTACCACAGCCGAATACGCGCATGCAGAAAGTTTGTTGAGCTACAACACGGCCCCGCTTATTGACAACAGTGGCGTTACCCCCACCTGGCTGCCCGATGGCCGGTTTTGGTATCGCATATTAAATGCACAGGGCAGCTCGTTTATTTTAGTTGACCCAACGAAAGGCACGCGTAACCCTGCCTTTGACCAGCAAAAACTTGCTTCCGCACTTTCTTCGGCAAGCGGAAAAACGTACGAGGCGCAGCTTCTGCCTTTCCGCACATTTAGCTTTTCGCCAGACGGCAAAGCCATCAGCTTTCAAGCAGGCGACAAGCGATGGAAATGTGACATTGAAGGCACTGCCTGCGTTACAGACACATCCAAATCCGCCAGCTCGGGCAGAAGGGGTGGCGGTAGCCGCAACGAAGTTCTATCGCCTGACGGGAAAAAAGCCGCATCTATCAAAGATTATAATTTATGGATACGCGATGTGGCAACCAACCAGCCAACCCAGCTTACAACGGATGGCATTAAGGACTTTGGTTATGCCACCGACAATGCGGGCTGGAAAAGCAGCGATGCCCCGATACTGCTTTGGTCGCCAGACAGCAGGAAGATTACCACATTCAAACAAGACCAGCGCAGCGCGAGCGATATGTATTTAGTTACAACCAATGTGGGCAAGCCAACCTTAAAAGCCTGGAAATATCCTTTGCCGGGTGATAAAAATATCATCACCATACAGCGGGTTATTATCAATGTTGATACCCCCAAAGTGATTAATATACAGGTCGAGCCCGACCCGCACAGGGCATCGCTAAGCGACGATATTTCCAGTGGCGGCACTTTTGATGATGTGGACTGGAGCCAGGATGCATCGCAGTTGGCGTTTGTCTCCACCTCCCGCGACCACAAACAGGAAAAACTGCGCATTGCAGATGCTGCAACAGGCACTGTTCGTGAAGTTTTTGAGGAAACAGTGGCCACCCAGTTTGAATCCGGGCAAGGTAGCATCAACTGGCACTATGTGTCAAAGTCGAATGAAATCATCTGGTATTCCGAGCGCGACAATTGGGGGCACCTTTACTTGTACGATGCGGCAACTGGTAAACTTAAGAACCAAATTACCAAGGGCGACTGGGTTGTGACAAGGGTATTGAAGGTGGATGATAAAAACCGGTTGATTTATTTTCTTGCCGATGGCCGCGAGCCTGGCAACCCCTACTTCAGCCACCTGTACAAGATTGGATTTGATGGTAACCATTTGTCATTGCTCACCCCGGAGGAGGGTACACACTCAGTGTCGTTGTCACCGGCAGGCGATTATTTTGTTGACACCTACTCGCAGCCGGATGTTGCGCCAGTAACGGTATTGCGCAATTTTGACGGAAAGCTAATTGCCACTCTCGAAAAAACAGATATATCAAGGCTGACTGCAACAGGGTGGAAGCCACCTATCCCCGTTAAGCTTAAAGCACACGATGGGCAGACAGATATTTACGGCTTGATGTTCGTCCCCCAAAATCTTGACCCAAGCAAAAAATATCCGATAATTGATTATATATATCCGGGCCCTCAGGGCGGCAGCGTTGGCAGTTGGTCGTTCTCTGCCTCAAGGGGCGACAATGAGGCACTTGCCGAATTAGGGTTTATTGTAGTGGCCATTGAAGGCAGCAGCAATCCCTTGCGCAGTAAAAGCTTCCATGACATGAACTATGGCAATATGGCTGAGAATACACTGCCTGACCAAGTAGGTGGCATCCGGCAGCTTGCGCAGAAATACTCCTATATTGATACAAACCGCGTGGGCATTTGGGGGCATTCGGGTGGGGGCTTTGCCACTGCCTCGGCCATGTTCAAATACCCAGACTTCTTTAAAGTGGGTATATCCGAATCCGGCAACCATGATAATCGCAATTATGAGGATGACTGGGGCGAGCGTTACGATGGATTGTTGGTGCAACAGGCAGACGGCACATCAAACTATACAGCACAGGCCAATGAAACCTACGCCAAAAACCTTAAGGGCAAATTGCTGCTGGCACACGGCCTGATGGATAACAACGTACCGCCATCAAACACCATGCTTGTTGTGGAAGCATTGGTAAAGGCCAACAAAGATTTTGACCTGGTGGTATTTCCCAACGCCGCGCATGGCTATGGTGCCTACTCGCCCTATATGATGCGCCGCCGCTGGGACTATTTCGTAAAAAATTTAATGGGTGCAGAACCGCCTAAGGAGTACGAGCTAAAAATGAAGCCCGACCCAAGGAACGGGGCAGAATAACCAACCAAGCATGAGAAACGCTTGCGTATTTATAATGTTTATCCTGTTGAGTGGTTGCATTTTTTCGCCGCAAGACAAGATATCGCACCGGTGGGATTTTGCCGCCATTGACATGCCCAATGTAAAAGGGTTTGTTGATTCGATAAAGATCGCGTACCAAGGCGATGACATTAAGGAGAATATGGAGAAATTTTTTCGCGGCAACGAGCTTATGCTGCGAAAGGACAACAGCTACGACATAGTGGCATTTAAAAAATATATGCATGGTGCATGGAAGTATGACGAGCCAAACAACAGGCTGGTGCTTGCCGATGAAACAGGGCAAACCCAGCCTGTTGTATTTTATGTTGACAGCATCGGCACCCAATGGCTGGAGCTAAAAACTGACGGGGAAAACATAAGAAAGCTGATACCGGCATATGATTTTGGATCTGTTGGGTATTCATATTTGTTGAAGAACAGCAGCTTTACCTTGTTCCTCTCAAGGGACAAGGATGTTTACTGGCAGGAAAAGAATGACCCTTACAGCAAGGTGAACAATTTTTGGCGCATAAAGCCTGCAAGTCCTGAAACAAAACAGCAGATACTTGACCGTGTAAATAACCACTTACATTTTTGGAAGCTTATTGTGCAGGATGCCATTGATAATGACCGGGGTGTTATTTCGTTCCATTGGTTTGAATCGCCGCTTGTAATCGCATCCAATGGCTCCGCGCTAAGAAATTATGATGACGTAAAAGATGCATGGGAAACAAATTTTTACGACTCAACACAGGCGAGGGAAGGGTATGCTTTGCTGGAAAACTGTTTTAAAAAAGGTGTAAAAGCAGGGGAAACAGACAGCCACTTTCAAAATGACATTATCATTATAGACCAGTTGATTGCAAATTTGGGGAGGTAGGTGGATAATCATATTCTGCTAAGAAAGGGATTAACTGCCCAACATCCCGCAAGTGCGCAATATTATTAGAGCTTGCGCACCAGCCACACCAATAGAAGCGCACCAAGAAACGCAGTAATAAAATATCCAAAAGTTGGTATGCCAAGCAACCCGGCTATCAGGCTGCCAAGCATTCCGCCTCCAAGGCCAAGCAAAATATCAACCAATATACCGTAGCCCCGGCCACGCATTACTTTGCCAGCGAGAAAACCCGCCACGCCACCCAATATAATATGCCAGATAAACATCATGGTATTTGTTTTTTGGTTTGGAATAACATTGCATTAAAGCTTGCAGGTAATAACGCCTATTGCTTTGCATAGATAAGAAAATTTTATCATTACTTAGCAGAATATTGCGGTGTTACCCCTCGGTGATATCAAACCCTTGCGAAACCCGTTTATAAGAGTTTACGGGCTTGCCGTTAAGTTTTGCGGGTTTCCAGTCGGGGCCTGAAAGTATTACCCTTTTAACCTCTTCCTCCGTTCCAAATCCATTTTTTGTTTCAGCGACGATATTCTTAACGTGCCCTTCCTTGGTAACAATAAATTTTACCCATATTATATAGTTGCCCACTTTTGCCCCGTCATCTGCCGCAACACCTGCGTTCAAATTGTGCTGAAGGAATTTAATCCAACCTTGCTGCCCTCCGGGAAAGGACGCTTCCGTATCGACTTTTGTATAAACGGTGGTGTCATTATCAACGGTGTTAGCGTTGCTTGTTGAGTCGCTTTTTTGAGCAAATAAAAAACTGGCGATAAACAAAAGCGGCAATACTATCATTTTTTTTATCATACTCTTATTTTTGAAGTCTGGTTACGTGTGGAAAATAAATGAAATAAGCAACATATGCTCTTGTTTTGCATGGGCTATTGACTATGGACCGTGGACGCATCGCCCATCCTTTTTATTATCCTCAACTTATGCGTCCGCTTCCCCGTAACGCTGTGTATAATACCCTGGTTATCTATCTTATCAACTCGCACATACCCTGATGCATGAATTATGGTACTGCTGTCCAATAAGATACCCACGTGGGTTATGCGGCCTTCGTCATTGTCAAAAAAAGCGAGGTCGCCACATTGGGCCTCTTGTAAAAAACTTAATGCCTCCCCTTGGGTTGCTTGCTGGTATGCATCGCGTAGCAAGGGCTTATGCACCAATTTAAAAACCTGTTGGGTAAAGCCACTACAGTCAATGCCAAAATTGCATTTGCCGCCCCACAGATATGGGGTGTTGATATATTGGTATGCCATACGTCTTATGCGTTCAGTAACAGAAAATTGAGTCCAGCCCTGCTGTAATGGGTGCACAGGAAACATGATAGCCCAATTGCCAAAACTAACATTTGGAAAAATTGGGGACGCGAGGGCAAGTGATATAAGAGTGTTGTTAAACAGAGCCTCCCCGTCCTTCATGTCAGTATATGTTACAGCCTCAAACGCATCCTTGTTCTCAACTTCCACCAACTGGCTTTTTGCGCACCAGCCTTCGTAACCGTCGTAGAGGCAGCGAATGCTGGTAAATTCCTTTGCATCCTGCAACACCTCCGCAACCTCGCCAAACAACAATTGGCTCACCATTTCGCTTTTGTGCGAGGCCTCGCTGCGCATTG
>Ga0207091_1007_pt2 | contig 16838 bp, 12 predicted proteins | sample Alteio_BWMinHeat_47_FD_153534 | JGI IMG/M metagenome (GOLD analysis project Ga0207091, IMG submission 153534) | Enriched cells from forest soil in Barre Woods Harvard Forest LTER site, Petersham, Massachusetts, United States -... | ecosystem: Environmental > Terrestrial > Soil > Temperate forest >... | reverse complement strand
TCCAAATCTGGTAAAAGCAATGGTTGAAAGTGGATTTGTAAATTGTGTCACATTTGCCCCCAACAAATTTGTTGATCAATTTTCTTTACATCCTACTATTACAGGGGGAGAGGCATTTAAGTCGGCATTTTCAAAACATCCATTTTTAGGTTTTACACCCCACTTTCTTAAAGGAACCGCCTACTTACTCACACTTGAAATTACTAAGCCGGTATATTTAGAAATGATTCAAACTGCTTTTTCTGAAGATGCATCTAAAAAACCGTCTGAGCGTCAAGAGTTCGTGTCAAACGCTTTTGCAGCAACTTCGTCAAGAGCTGCTATTACCCCCCTCTCTTTTCTTACAGATCAAATAAATTTTCAAAGGTCTCAGAAAAAAACCAAACAAGAAATACGTGAAAATATTTCTAAACTACCTATCGGCGCGTTTTTTAGAAGAGGATCATTGAGTACCATATTTAAAGATACATTTATGTACCCCACTTGGGTAGGTATAGAAAAAATAATTGAGCCTCAGATGCCCGGCACACCTGAAATGCAAGCTGGCGCTGCTGGCATGCTTACCATGGCGGCGCTATCTCCCTTTAATACATTGGTATCTTTGACGATTGGCATTGAACGATCAAGAAATGTTTCATTTCGAGAAGCATTTAACATATTATGCAAAGACTATACTGTTAAAAGACTAGCAAAATGCAATGCGTTGACTTTTTTCTCCACTGGTGTATTGGGTGGAAGTCTTAGTGTTGTAAGAAAATTTACCGAGGAAGCTAAAGCAAAAGCTGAAGAGGAACAGGCCTTAAAAGTAAAAGGCCCATAAAGTGCATAATCGTCGTTCTACACTGCAAAAACGCTGTCATGACAGCGTTTGCGTATCACAGAACCAAGGAAAAGATCACTGCCTTAAAAAGTTTTTCACAATCGACACCGTTCTTTCCGCGCGGGCTTCGCGATGTTGATCGGCTTTTTTTCGAAACCACATGCCCCACTGCAAATATCCATTTTTTTCTAAACGCTCGCCAAATTGATCCATGCACTCTGTGACTTTTGACATTTCCGTGAAGGGCGCAAGAGGAGCAGAATTTTTTTTATTGAGAAATTCTGCAAATAAATGCATGGCTTTTTGATTGCCATTCGTCGCATGTTTTTCAAGATGGGGTTTCGGTGATACAAGATCCGCTTCTTTCACTTCGATTGAAGGAAGACAATCTTTTCGCGGTCCGTCACTAAAATCCAAAGCGACACCAATACTATTGGCATGTGCCGTTCGCTCTCCTAAAGGCCCTAACCCCCATTTGTCCGTGAGATATCTTAAAAGACTGGTATGGTCAAAAATAGTTTTTTCAACGGATTTTTTAACCCATGGGGATATCAAAATGGCAGGCACACGCAAACCGAGTTGTGTAAAATCATATCCCTCTTCTTTATGCTCATCCGGCGGAATCGCGGGAGGTGGTGTCACGTGATCATAAAAACCACCATGCTCGTCATATACCACCACAAATAAACTTTGATTCCATAACTTTTCATTCGAACGTATGGCGTTATAGGTATCCGCAATTAATTTTTCTGCTTTCATAGTATTGTGCGGTGGATGATCGTCATTTTGTTCTTTCCCCATATATTTGGGTTCAATAAAAGTAAACGCAGGAAACTCATCGGGTGATCCTTTGACATCTTTATAAAAATCACTCATGTCACGATAATTTTTTAAATTCTTCGGTTTACGTTGGTGGGTAAAAACGAATGAAATAGGCACATCCCCGCAATAACTACGCCAAGAAATTTTCTGTTCATTCAATCGATCAAAAATCGTCGATTGTCTTTGATAAAAAAACTCACGCAATTCAGGATCTTTCATGCCATCTGGCATGTTAACCCTGCCAGAGGACGTACCGGATAAAGCAAAAAAACGATTCGGCCATGTAGGTCCTGGAAGCGATGAAAACCAGTGATCGCACACGGTATATTCTGCGGCGAGTGCATGCAATGCGGGTAAAAATCCCCATGGATAATATCCCATAATATTTTGACGATCGTTAGGGGATGAAGTTGGATAATGGGTTATAAAATTTTGAACAAATCCACTATTATTATCACTGATTTGTTTTGCTACGTCGGGTACATCATGTAAAGGATCTAAGGGCATCTGCTTTGCGGTTGTGATTTTTTGATAAATCTTATTGCCTTGATCATCTAAATTAAAATAAGGGTTTTTTTCATTGATCCCGTCACCTCCTGGAAAAGATCCCAGCATATGATCATAGGATGCATTTTCCATCATGAGGACAATCACATGCTTGATTTGATCTTCTATTTTTTTTTCTTCAGACACGTCCTTATGTAACATTTATTTTTCTCCTTATGTAATACCTGTTGCTCGGAAAACGGCAGAGGTTCCGCGTGGACCTTGCAGTATGCAGGAAACACTCGTATTCACTGGCACACTGGAAGAAACGATTGAGTAACCAGAAGGTAAAGTACTTCCCACCAACATGCTGGCAACAGCCGTGCAATTTGGGATAGGGATACCATTCGTACTTCTTTCTACCCGCGCAGCATAATTTTCTGCATTGGCGGACGATAGCGCACCCGCAACGCCATTGGTTGTAGCGTTTTGGGCATCTTGACCTAAATCAATAAAAGTTGGAATTGCCACTACTGCAAGTATCCCCAGAATGACAATTACAATAACAAGCTCGATTAACGTGAATCCTTGAAAAGCAGTATTTCTTGACATTAGAATATCCAATCCTTTGAGAATTTTAAATATTATGCAAGATTTTAATGATATTAACAATCTGTCATGATTTTTTAATTTGATTTGTTTATACTATAGGTAGAACATTAGGAATGGACTCTCATATGACTAAAATTTTGCATCAACGAATCATATCGATCAATTTTTTAATTGCGATTGTATTATTAGCGATTTCTACAATTTATTATTCCATTGAACATAGTCACCGCAAAAAAGAAAATGAAAATATCATGTTATCTTATCAAACGATGCGAGCAGCCAATCAAACTTTGCTTTCATTAGGACAAGCCTTGCTACGTCTGAATACCTATACACACACTCACGATCCTGCAATAATAAAAAAAATCCCTGAATACCTTGAAGCAGCAAAGGTAAATTTTCAAACCCTATCCTCGCTTATTGCGGATAATTCCTATGAAACATCACTTTACCATAAAACCCAACCGCTATTTGATGAGAAAATTAAACTCCTGTCTCAAGTTTATCAAGAGGATGTTCGAGGAAACTTACAATCGCCGATTCTTCTCGATTCAGCGCTCGATAACATAAATGAAAATCTGCATTTGATAAAATCGGAAGAATTGAAACAATTAACCAACAGTAGTATTAAGATATATACAAATACATCCTCAGTAAAAAAGATGATGTATATTTTCGGGATTCTGTGTTCAGCGTTCTTTTTGTTGTCATTTATTCATTTGAATTATTATTTTAAACGCTTTTAAAACACGTGCTATCTGCTTGAATGGTAATGTGAAGCATTTGCCTTTTAAAACCTTTTGTAAAATTTGAGATAACTTACACTTTGCCTCCAAAGCACCAATTTCTATTAAAATTAATATTGATTTTCTAAAAAAAACAAATAATAATAATTTCCTGTTTTTCAAATATCTTTATTAATATTCTTAAAAAGGAATACTATGAAAAAATTAGTGTTTATTGCAGGATATTTATTGTCTACAACTGTTTTTGCAGCAGATGTCATTATTCTAAATCATCATTTCTACCAATCTCCTGGTGTAAAAAAAGTAGAATTGAAAACAGAGAGAACAATAAGAACATTATCACAAAAAGAAATAGATGAAGAAAATAACAATCAAATGCAAAAAGCTTTTGCCTCTACATTAAAAGCTGTGGCGCACGATGCCTTTTCAAAAGTAAATCAAGACGTTCGGATTAATTCGGACCATTCTGCTTGTTTTAAAAATACCTCAAAAATATTACAACAATACGGCTATCATTTTGAATTAGCGGTTATGAGTGATTATGTAGAGGATGCAGAAACTTTTATGATGGGGCCCGGTCAGGAGACATGTATTTCACAAAACATTTTCATGACATCTCAGCCTGGCGCCCCAGGGAAGTATCAGATCACTGCTACTACTATTGGCGCTGAAGGAAGCGGCGGAATTAATACTGTAAAAGATTATGCAACATTAACCGTTACTTAATAATAAACTAAACTGGCATTCATTATGCAAGTAATGGATGCTAGTGCTCATACAGCTTTCAACATCCAAAGATATCCCCCCAAAGCAAAGAATAGCGTCGGTAACAAGGCTGCAATGATAGGATGAAATTGAAAAACAATACTAAATTGGCCGAAAAACGCATTTAAAATATAAAAAACAAATCCAATGATGATCGCAAATATAATCCGCCGACCGATACTCACGGATCTTGGCGCTGCGAATACAAAAGGAATTGCGAGTAACACCATCACGAGGGTGGTGAGCGGTTGAAAAACCCGCTGCCAAAGTTCAAGCTGAAAAACGCTTGCTTGTAAACGATTTTGTTTTAAATAACGGGAATATTCTACCAATTTTTTTAACGGTAAGGCTGTCGCTTCAACCAATCCGACATTAATTAAATTGGGTGTTAATTTCAAATTCCAAGGGGCAACAGAGGATTTTTCTATGCGGGTTTTATCATGATTAATTGTCGTCTTTACTAAGTTATAAGAAGTCCATTGCCCATGCTCAAATTCTAAAGTATCCGCATAATACGAAGCCAAGAGTCGATGTGCATCATCGAATTCATATCGCGTAACACCTTCCAAATAGCGACGCCCAATCATATTATCAATGTGAATAAAATTATTTCCCTCATGAATCCAAACACCGGATTTAGTCACAACCGCTTGTCCTAAGGTTTGTGCGAGGGTTTTATATTTTTCTGCAAAAAAATTCGCACGCGGTGCAACCAATTCACCCATCAGTGTTGCCGCTATAATTAAAAGTAATGCCGCATTCAAAACAAAAAGCACAATGCGCTGTATTGAAATTCCGGAAGCACGCATCACCATGAGTTCATGACTTTGAGAGAGTCCACCTAATCCGACAACCCCCCCCAATAAAACCAACATCGGGAAAAATTGATAAACTTCATGCGGTAAAATTAAAATTTCATGCACCACAATTTGAAGAAAACCATAATCCCCTTCTCCCAACGCACGAAGCTCTCTTAACATCCCAATAATAAAACAAAGCGCTGTGACGACCATACTTACCATCAGGGTGGATGCAATCACATGTTTAGCGATGTATCGATGAATAATGCTCATGCCAGTTTTCTCACAGATCTAAAAAAGTGTATACCGTGTAATTGCACAAATTGTAATAAAAAAATACCTAAGATAAAGAAAATGAATAATCCATGAACCCACCATAAGCCAATCGAAGATGAAAGGGTTTGATGCGCCACCCAACCACGACTTAAAAATAATAAATTCATATAAACAAGATAAATGAGTAAAGCAGGAAATAAATTGACATATCGATTTTGTCTTGGACCTACATAACTTAACGGAATGGCAAGAAATGCTAAAAGAATCGTCGCAATCGGCATGGAAATCCGCCATTGCAACTCTGCTGCTTTACTTGGGTTTTTTGAATAGTCTTGCCATAATGTTGATGTGGGCAGCACTTCTTCCGGTTGATGCGTTAACTCGAGTGTTGACTCGATAATGGGTGCAGTATATTTTTTGAATTGAATAATTTTATATGCATTTTCTCCAGGAACGCCTTCATAACGATATCCATCCAAAGCCACGACATAGCGTTCTTTGGTGTCATGATTTCTCGTTTGATATCCTTTGGCTGCCGAAATCACGGACCAGGTAGCCGCTTCATCTAAATGTTTTTTTTGTTCTGCAATGAATATATTATTTGCCACACGAGATTTCCGTGAAATCGATTCAACATATAACACATGCTTATCATCCGGCGTCACTTGAAATCGTCCCGGAATCAATGTATCTAAAATATTTTCCGTTGTCATACTTTTCAAAATTAATTTATTTTTTTGAGATGCAAGATGGGGATTCACCCATAACATTAAAATGGTCACAAAAATCGAAATAAAAACACCCAATGTACCTGTTATGACAATTAAGCTTTTCGTACTCAGACCAGATGCTTGCAAGACACGTAATTCATTGTCAGCATACATACGTCCGTAAGTAAAAATAATGCCGAGGTATACACCCAATGGTAATATGAGTCCTAATAAAAAAGGAATCTCAAAACCCATTAATTGCAATAAAATATTGGCAGCAATTTTCCCCTTAGCGGCATATTTTAAGTAGCGGACAAGCTGATTGCTTAAAAATATCAGCAATAAAACAAATGTCACCCCTAATAATGCATAAGAGGTTTCTTTTCTTAAATATCGCGAGATAATCATTTAGTACTCATCTATATTTTAGCAAATTGTCATGCCAGCATGCTTTAAGCTGGCATCCAGAGAGGCCTTTCTGGATGCCAGCTTAAAGCATGCTGGCATGACAATTTTATATCCTGTAATATTACACACATTTAGACTTTCTGGAGCGCATATGAAATTCACACTCGACGCCGCTATGCTTTCGAAACAACAGGCAGATTGTATCATTATAGGCATTTATGAAGAAGCGGAACTCTCACCTGCCGCAAAAGAATTGAATAAAATGAGCGAAGGATACCTGCAAAAATTTCTCAAAAAAGGCGAATTTCAAGGAAAAATCGGCCAAACTTTCCTATTTTATGCATTACTCCATATTCCTTTTGAACGTGTGCTTTTGGTCGGTTGTGGCAAAAAAGGGCCTTTAAATGCTAAAGACTATCGAAAAATCGTAAGTGTTAGTATAAAAGCACTACAACCCAAAGTGACGCAAATTATCTCCTATCTTCCTGAGCTCACCGTTGAAAAAAAAGATTTATCATGGAAAATCAAACATGCCGTCGAGGTCACTTATCAGGCCTTGTATCAATTTGATCAATTTAAAACCAAAAAAGAACCTTCACACTTGCGGGAAGTCCGTTTAGCCGTTCCCAAACTTGCAAAATCCCTGAATACCGCATTGACCCAAGCGCTTTGTATTTCAAAGGGGGTAGAATACACGAAAAACTTAGCCAATCTACCGAGTAATATTTGCACACCTTCCTATCTTGCGAACGAAGCGAAAAAATTAGCGAAACAATACAAAAACATTTCCGTTAAAATTCTTGAAGAAAAAGACATGAAAAAATTAGGCATGAATGCCTTTTTGGCGGTCGCAAAAGGAAGTCAAGAAGATGCAAAATTGATTTGTCTTGAGTATAAAGGGGGTAAAAAAACCAAAAATCCTGTCGCACTCATCGGCAAGGGGATTACTTTCGATACCGGGGGTATTTCATTAAAACCCTCAGACAGTATGGTCGGCATGAAATATGATATGTGTGGTGCTGCCACTGTGTTAGGCACGCTCAAAGCGGCTGCTGAATTGAAATTACCATTGCACATCGTCGGCATTTTAGCGACCGCTGAAAATATGCCGAGTGGACATGCCGCAAAACCAGAAGATATTGTGGTATCGCTCTCTGGTCAAACCATCGAAATTATGAATACCGATGCAGAGGGTCGACTCGTTTTATGTGATGCCATTACTTATGCGGAACGATATAAGCCAGATACGGTCATTGATATCGCAACGCTTACAGGCGCTGTTGTGATTGCATTAGGTTATCATGCGACAGGTATGCTATCGAATCACGAACCACTTTCTCTGGCACTGCAAGATGCCGGCATCGAAAGTCATGATCGTGTTTGGCCATTACCTTTGTGGGAAGAATATCAAGAGCAATTAAAAAGCCCATTCGCAGATATGTCTAATGTCGGAGGAAGAGCAGCGGGCACGATCACTGCAGCCTGTTTCTTATCCCGTTTCGCGAAAAAATTTCATTGGGCACACTTAGATGTGGCAGGAACCGCTGCCATGATGTCGGGAAACGATCGCTATGCCACCGGCCGACCCGTTCCCTTGTTGATACAATATTTAATTCATCGCGCTGAGAAAAAACATGCCAAAAATTGATTTTTATTTATTGGAAGAATCTTCGATGCCGCATCGATTAGATTTTGCATGCCGTCTCATCGAAAAAGCCTATAAACATAAACATCGCATTTATGTGCATGTCGAAAATGTGAATGATGCACATCTGCTCGATGAAAAATTATGGACTTACCGAGACGATAGTTTTTTACCGCATCATATTCAAGGCGAAGGACCAGAGCCAGCTCCCCCTATTCAAATTGGATATACTAAAGCGCCTGAAAAAGCTCGCGATATTTTATTGAATCTTTCTTTCAACGTTCCTGAATTTTATCCGCAATTTAAACGCATTTTAGAAATTGTGATCAATGCTCCTGAAGCGCAAAATAAAGCGCGTGAACATTATCGTGAATATCGTTCAAAAGGCTTTGATATTCAAACACATCATTTACAAAACGGGAGTAAAACCGAATGATGGACAAAACATATAATCCTAACGCGATTGAAAAACACTGGTATGCTTTTTGGGAACAAAATAATTTTTTTGCACCAAAAGGTGAAGGAAAACCGTTTTGCCTCATGATTCCACCACCCAATGTCACTGGTAGTTTACATATGGGACATGGGTTTGGCACAACACTCATGGATATTTTGGTGCGTTTTCATCGCATGACTGGAGATAAAACACTTTGGCAGCCGGGAACGGATCATGCGGGAATTGCAACCCAAATGGTGGTCGAAAGACAATTGATGCTGGAAGGAAAATCGCGTCACGATTTAGGCCGAGAGGCTTTTGAAAAAAAAGTCTGGGAATGGAAAGCGGAATCTGGAAATACCATCACCCGTCAATTGCGTGAATTAGGTGTTACGGTTGATTGGGATCGAGAAAAATTTACCATGGATGAATCTTTTTCTTTTGCTGTTCGAGAAGCATTTATCCGTTTATACAATGAAGGATTTATTTATCGCGGCACAAGACTTGTCAATTGGGATCCGAAATTGTTAACCGCGATCTCTGATCTTGAAGTCATCAATGAGGAAGAAGAAGGGCAATTATGGCATATCCGTTATCCTCTGGTTGGCATACAGGGACATTTAACCATTGCAACGACACGCCCTGAAACATTATTGGGAGATACCGCGCTTGCGGTGCATCCCGATGATACCCGTTATGCGCGTTTTATTGGAAAGGAGGTACAACTTCCTTTAACAGGACGGACGATTCCCGTCATCGCCGACGAATATGTCGATAAAGATTTTGGCAGCGGCGTTGTCAAAATTACACCCGCACATGATTTTAATGATTATGCGATTGGGCAAAGGCACCACTTAAAAATGATTAACATTTTCACGCCGGATGCACACTTAAATGAAAATGCACCGAATGCATACCAAGGTCTTGAACGTTTTGCTGCACGCGAACAAATTGTGAAAGATTTAAGTGTGTTAGGTTTGATTGAAAAAGTCGAAAAACATACCTTAAAAATTCCACGCGGTGATCGTTCAGGCGTCGTGATTGAACCTTATCTCACGAAACAATGGTTCATGAACATGAAAGCGTTGGCAGAACCTGCGCTTTCCGCCGTCAAAGAAGGCAACATTAAGTTCATTCCAGAAAATTGGACGAAAACCTATTATCAATGGTTAGAAAATATTGAAGATTGGTGCATCAGCCGGCAATTATGGTGGGGACATCGAATTCCTGTTTGGTATGATGAAAATGGCAATACGTATGTCGGTCATAATGAAGGAGATGTGCGTGCAACCTATAACATTTCAACGGATACCGATCTCCTTCAAGAAAATGATGTATTAGATACCTGGTTTTCATCGGGTCTTTGGCCATTTGCCACCTTAGGATGGCCGAATGAAACAGAAGATCTTAAAACGTTTTATCCCACGAATATTTTAGTTACGGGTTTCGATATTATTTTCTTTTGGGTCGCACGCATGATTATGATGGGACTCAAATTCATGGAAGATGTCCCATTCAAAGAAGTTTATATTACAGGTCTCATTCGTGATGCAGAAGGCCAAAAAATGTCGAAATCGAAAGGAAATATTTTAGATCCTTTAGATTTGATACATGGTATTTCATTAGATGATTTAGTCTATAAACGCGTCTATGGTTTGTTGCAACCACGCATGGCGCAAAAAATCGAAAAAGCCACCCGCGAACAATATCCCGACGGCATTAAAGCTTATGGCACCGATGCGTTACGTTTTACTTTTGCAGCCCTTGCAACCCATGGGCGTGAAATTCGTTTTGATACCGGGCGTTTAGAAGGATATCGCAATTTTTGCAATAAATTGTGGAATGCAGCGCGCTATGTCTTAATGAATACCGAAAATAAATCGCTTTCCGACAAAAAACACTTTTCTTTTCCTGATAAATGGATTTTATCGCGCCTTCAGAATACCATTGAATCCGCACGAATAGCACTTAAAGATTATCGTTTTGATTTATTCGCGCAATCCTTGTATGAATTTACCTGGAATGAATATTGTGACTGGTATTTAGAATTATCAAAACCCTTATTAAATTCCGATAAAAGTAATGAAGAAGAATTAAGCGGCACGCGTCATACGTTAATTTTTGTATTAGAACATATCACGCGTCTCATACACCCTATTATCCCTTTTATCACAGAAGAAATTTGGCAGCGTATCAATAAAGATTCACATAAAGTTTCTATTATGTGGGAATCTTATCCCATCGTTGATAAGAAATTGAAAAATCCGGCCATTGAAACAGAAATGGCATGGGTACAAAATATCATTGTGACCGTACGAACCATTCGCAGTGAAATGAATATCGCACCCGGCAAACCCTTATCGATTTTATTAAACAAAGGCACATCGCTTGATAAAGAGCGTTTTAAGAGTCACGAAACCTTTATCATGACACTTGCAAAATTGGAAAAAGTCACTTGGCTTAAAGATGGTGAACCACATCCAGAATCGGCAACGGCTTTGTTGGGAGAGTTAGAAATTTTAATACCCATGAAAGGGTTGATTAATAAAGCTGAAGAATCAGAACGCCTCAAAAAAGAAATTGTAAAATTAAAAAAAGAAGTAGCACGTTCGGAAACCAAATTACGTAATCCAAATTTTGTGGAAAAAGCACCCAGGGATGTTATCGAAAAAGAACAGGTGAAATTGGAAGATATTCAAAATACCCTTAAAAAGCTCGAGCAGCAATTGGAGCGAATTGAGGCTTTTTAGTGTTATAATATAAATATAATAATCATCTAAATCAAAAGGAGGAGTTATGCCGCAATCCAATTGGAAAGGTATGATTTCATTTGGTTTAGTCAGTATTCCAATCTCTTTAATTAATTCAGAAAACACGGAAGAAAAAGTCTCTTTCCATCAAATAGATAAACGCAATAATGCAAGAATAAAATATCAACGCATTAATGCGGAAACAGGCAGAGAAGTCGAATGGGAAAATATCGGTAAAGGGTATGCTTATAGTAAAGATATTATTTTACCGGTTGAAGAAGATGAATTAAAAAGGGTTGCGGGTGAAAATTCGAGAACGATTGCCATCGAAGGGTTTGTTAAAAAAGAGAATATCGAATTGATACAGATTCATAAAACCTATTACTTGATACCAGATAAAAAAGGTGAAAAAGGATATGTTATTTTAAGAGAAGCATTAAAAAAAGCGGGTGTTTTCGGCATTGCCAAAGTGATTATCAGCACGAAAGAATATTTGGGTGCCGTAGGTTGTTATAAAAATGCTTTAGTGCTTTATCTTTTACGGTATCAAGAAAATATTCGTCCATTGTCTGATTTTGATATGCCGTCAGAAGATTTAAAAAAATATAAAGTGAATAGCAAGGAAATCAATACCGCATTATTATTGATAAAATCTATGCTTGAAAAGTGGAAACCCAATCAATACAAAGATGAGTTTCAAGAATACGTTCATCAATGGGCACAAAACAAAATGAAACACAAAGCGCCTGTCATCATGGTGCAACGCGGTGAAAGCGTTAAGCCCATGAGTAAAAAAGTGGATTTTATTGATTTACTTAAGAAAAGCATGCAGCAACATAAGAAAGAAAAAACACATGTACATCATTATGCTAAGAAAAAAACACACAGTGGAAAAAGAGTTTCGGTGCATTAATCGTACTTACTCACCCCCTTTGCAAAAGGGGGTCGCCATGCGCTTTTTGCATGGCGGGGGGATTTTTAAACTGTAAAATCCTCTCGCCTCGCGGTGCCGAAATTAATATAATCAATCAGATAAATGCCTCAAAAAAAATATACGTGAACAATCTGTTAATAATTCCTTAAGATTAGTCGATTAGAATATATACATATATTAATAAACGGGGCAATTTTTATGTTTGGCAAAAGAAAAGAACAAGATAATATTCAAAGTCAAGTACCTTCTAAAAAAAAGCAATTAAGAAAAGATAGAGCAGATTATTATTACTTCGATACGACTACGAATAAACTTCTTACTGATGATCCTGTTACCCGGGAAGACCTGGAGAAGAAAAAGCCTACAACTATTAATGGGAACAGAACATGGACAGTAAACGGTAGGATTATTCGCACACAAAACAGCGCAGATGCAGCAGCCTATCGAAAAAGAGATAAAGAAAATAAAATGGCACTTAATTTTTTTGAAACACTACCAAAACCAAGTTATTTGCAAACATTCAACAGCAACACATATTATACTGATAAACCTGACAAGGAAGGAAAGCACACAGAAGTATCAAAAGACGCGGAAGGAGCAATATCAGGAAAGACATTACTTCAGAGATACAGAAGAAGATATGAAAGAAAGCAATGGAATGAAATACAAAAACAAAAGTCGCAAGCACAAGAAACAAAACAGACTGAGCCGATGCTTTCTTCTTCTATAAGTACAGAATTAGATAATAAGGTAATAGTTCCGCATAACAATATTTTATTGCCACAAACAAGTGAAAAGGAAATGTCATTAAAACATGATCTTTTGAAAACACAAGAAAAACAACATCATTTTCAAAAATTCGATCCTTATACATACTATGACTCTATACCTAACGATCAAGGAATTCATGCAGTAGCATCAAGAGAAAGCAGGACAAAGGTGGTCACAGGGCATGCGTTATATGTAAGATACAGACAACGATATAAAAAAGCAAAAGAATTAGAAGACAAAAAAAAATGCGATCTTGAAAGAGAAACAATCAAGCGTTATTTAAATACAACAACAAAAAATGATGAATTTAAAAAAGTTGATTTTGCTGTTGCTGGGTCATTAGCACAATATGATTTTTATCCACTCAAAGACTTACTTAGCGCATACGTCAAGGAATCATCATTATTGTCATTATTGAAACTAGAAGAAAATATTAATAAAAATATCACTAGATATCATCAATTGAATGCCGAACTTGGCATACAAGAAACCGAGTTTACACCTGTTACAGCAACTTATACGAGAGATTTATTGCAAAAAAAACGCGAAAAAATATTGTCTTACCTTCAGCCGCTTTATGATTCATATCCTCAACAAAAAGAATTCACTGCTTTTCTCATCAATCAAGGCTGGGAACAGGACGAAAAAAATAAAACTCACTTACAAAAATGTAAAGAAGAAATTAACAAACTTATTGATTCCTATGATTCAATCAATGCCTTACTTGGAACGCAATCGCCACCATATTTTGCAAAAGTAGATTCATACACAAATGCGGTAACAACGACTCCAACGCTAGCGCCGATGTCTTCTTCTATGGGTACTACAGAATTAGATAATAAGCCTACAATCCCGAATCGCAATATGTTATTTACTCCTCAACCAAGTGAACAAGCAATACTAGATTCGTTTATCAGCGAGGAAAGCACACTTGGCAATAAACCTAAAAACGACAGCCTTTAATGACAACATCAAATATTATTTTTATAATTTCTTTATTTTTTTTTCTATAAGCTCCCCCCATCCTTTCCTTCCCCCACAAAACGGGGGGAAGGAACGCTCACATCTGAGCATGTGATTATACCCGAATGCTATAGAATTTCAGATAAGTCTTTTGGTAAAAAGCGACCAAAAGACTTATCTGAAATTTAATTCTCGAGTTCTTCTGCTTCTATATTTCATGTTCAAAAAACACGGACTACGCTGTCATTGCGATGCCTCGTGTTTTTTACGAGGTGACGCAATCCAGAAAGGCTTTTCTGGATTGCGTCACCTCGTAAAAAGCACGAGGCATCGCAATGACGGATTAGCATGGAAATTCCTATATACTTAAATTATTTGAGTTTATCTAAATTCAACGACTGCCGAATCTTAAAAAAATCTTTCCAGGGATCCTTTTTTAAATGATTGAGTCGCTCAGGCAATGTCTTAATGGTGTAATCCGTATCTTTTTTTCGACTCGTCAACTCATCCCAATGAAGAGGAACAGCAACAGGCGCGTGTGGCTTTGCTCTCGTTGAATAAGCAGCAATGGAGGTCGCACCACGCTGATTACGCATATAATCCACAAATATTTTTCCTTTTCTCTTTATTTTTGTCATCACATCAACATATTCGTTGGGATAATTTTCCATCATAAATTGCACTAAGGCATGTGCAAATTTTTTCATCGTGGCCCACGGGTATTCCGGTTGAATAGGGATCACGACATGCAGCCCTTTTCCACCTGTGGTTTTAACAAAACTTTTTAATTTCAAATGATCCAATGTTTCTTTGATTCGTTTTGCAGCAATAACAACTTTTTTCCACGGTATGTCGGGTGCCGGATCTAAATCGATCGTTATCATGTCGGGTAATTCTACTCTTTCGATCCGACTACCCCATGGATGTATTTCTAATGTTCCCATTTGAACGAGTGAAAGTAATCCTTCTCGATCTTTGATATAAATTGTCTTTTCTGTCTTTTCTTTTTCTTTAATGGAAATACCATACAAATGCTGTGGGGTACTTTTGTTAATGTGTTTTTGAAAAAAACATTCTTTGTAAGAATCTGGGCAACGAAGAATGGTTAATGGTCGATTGACAATAAAAGGCAAAATCCAATCCATAATTTCATCATAATATTGCATTAAATCTAATTTAGTTATTTTTCCTTCTGGATATAATATTTTATTAGGATTTGTGATTTTAATGGGCAGTAACCCTTTAAAACGCGCTTGACGTAAAATATTGTCATCTGTCCATTCACTAAATTCTATATCTGCAACTAATTTTGGCGAAACCCATGTTGCTCCCGTGCGCCCTGGGGGTTTAGTCGCGAATGGGTTTTTTTTAATGATTAATGGATTTAATTTTTTGGAAATTTGCGTAAGTGATTTCTCATTAAATCCTGTTCCAACATTTCCACAATAAATTAATTTATTATTCTCATAATAACCCAAATATAAAGAACCAAAATGACTTCGTGCACCCTGTGGCCGCGTAAAGCCACCAATCACAAATTCTTGGCGTTTGACACATTTAATTTTTAACCAATCTTTTGTACGCTTTTCAATATAAGGACTTTGAATATTTTTTGAAACAATACCTTCTAAAGACATTTTACAGGCTTTTTTAAAAATTTCAGCACCTGAACCTATGATATGATCATTATAGATTAAACAGTCTTGATTGGCCTCATACAAAATTTCTTGTAATAGGCTTTTCCGCTCAAGTAAAGTTAATGACATAAGATCAAATTTTTCGTAATAAAGTATATCAAAAATATAATAAAGGAAATTTTTTTCTTCTTTTGAATTAATCGAATTTTGTAATAATTGAAAATCAGAACGATGGTTTTCATCCAATAAAACCACCTCTCCATCTAAGATAATATTTGTAGCAGATAACTGACTTAAAGCATGATGCAAATTAGGAAAATATTTCGTCCATTCTTTATTATTTCTAGACATCAAGCGTATTTTTTTCCCTTTTTTAAATGTCAAAATTCGGTAACCATCCAGTTTTATTTCATGCAACCAATTTTCCCCATTGGGCGGGATATCGGTTAATGTGGCTAATTCAGGAAAAATGATTTTGGGAAAAGCACTTTGCAACTTCACCCCCTTTGGAAAAGGGGGGCGCCAAACACTGTTCGGTTTTTCTAGGATAATATCATATTCATCCTTTGATTTTGCATATTTATCTTTGCTTTTTATTAAAAACCATGCATTATCTTTGCTACTTTTTAAAGATTTAAATTTGATTAAACTAAATCGACCTTTTAACTTTTTTGCTTTGATCGTAAATCGTAAATGCCCATCACGGTATGCTTTTAAGGGATTTTCATCTTCCGGGATCCAAATCCCTTTATCCCAGAGCATCACAGTACCTGCGCCATATTGCCCTTCTGGAATGATACCTTCAAAGTTACCGTACTCGACCGGATGATCTTCGACATGCATCGCAAGTCTTTTAACGGTTGGATCTAAGGAGGGACCTTTTGGCACGGCCCAACTCAGCAATACACCGTTTAATTCTAGACGAAAATCGTAGTGCAAGTGACTTGCGGCGTGTTTTTGAATGACAAATAAATGATGATATTTGTTTTTTACGATCCCCTTGGGCTCTCGTGTTTTTTTAAAATCGCGTTTTTTATTGTAAAGTGCAAATTTCATAAAAATCCTTTTTAAAAAAAACTAGAGCATGAGTTCTGTGATGGTATTTCCAATCATTAACCCATCAATCGCACTGAAATGTTTATCGTAAGTACAAATCGCACAGCCATTTTCTAATGCTTGAGCTGCAATCCACATATCATTTGTCGGGATGGGTTGACCTTTTCGTTTTAATGAAGAATATACATGACTATAATAATT
>Ga0207091_1141_pt1 | contig 16950 bp, 16 predicted proteins | sample Alteio_BWMinHeat_47_FD_153534 | JGI IMG/M metagenome (GOLD analysis project Ga0207091, IMG submission 153534) | Enriched cells from forest soil in Barre Woods Harvard Forest LTER site, Petersham, Massachusetts, United States -... | ecosystem: Environmental > Terrestrial > Soil > Temperate forest >... | reverse complement strand
ATCGGGATAATGTGGTTCCTGAACAGGGTGTCGTAGTAATTCATGATCTCCTCGTGCTGAAAATAGTCGTAGAGGTAGATATCGAAACTTAAGGTCAGATGCGCCTTGAGTTCTTTCAGTTCCATCACCGTTTTGTTGGGTGCCAGAAAATCAGTGGCATGCAAAGGCCGGTCGAAGTTTTCAAGATCCTTGCCCGAGAAATCGGCGCTTTTCTGGATGATGAACGGGCGGACGGGATATCTGGAGTTTTTTGGAATATAAACACCGATGGTAACGAATTTGCCTTTGGCACGTTCGATATTGAAAAACGCATAGGCGTGATCCACATAGGTCTTGTTCAGCGGAATCCCTTCAATTCTCCGTTCGTTTTTGTCCAGACCTTCTGTTCCCGGTTTCCACAAATCGCGTTTGGGGATGAGAATCAGCTGCATCAAATCCGCCACAATCGATTTGCCCAGTCCGTTGTCGCCCGTAAAGTCGGTACGCACGGGGTGGAGCAGGTAATCGCAGTTGTTGTGCTGTCTGACACCGACAGTGGACAGGGAATAAATTTTAGGATAACTGCTCATGGATGTAGTCTTCTGTTAGTTCAACTTCATTGATTTCGCGCGCATACATTTTTGCAAGGCGGTCGATACTCGGCATTATTTCGAAATGAAAGGCTTCCTGGTTGATCCAGTTGACCCATCCCATGCGCACAAACTCAGAAAGGGTACGTTCGATCTTGCGTTTGACTTCGTCTTTTTCGTTCGGGGTGTAATTGCGTTTCAGCTCGCCATAGAGCAGGCGTTGCCAGAGTTCTTTGTGTTCACCTTCTTCGGTGATCTGTTCCAGGTCATCCCAGGTCATTTCTTTGGCTTCGAAAAATTTCTCTTTCGATGAGTTCAGCAGAAGGATGCCGAAGACAACGTGTTTGTCTTCCAGTTCCCGGCACCTGTCGCGCGTAAAACGGCCATAGCCTTCTTCCGGAAAGTCGAGATAGAAATACACATCGCGGTCGTTGCTTTCCTTGCGCAGAAAACAGTTGTACAGCAGTTCGTAATAGTTCTGCAGGTACTTGTAATTGTCGTTGATGTAATCCCAGATTTTCGTGTCGTAGCTGTAGTTCTGGATGTGCTTACCCTGGGTAAGCGCAAAATTAGCTTCGGCAAAATACCGGAGTGAACTCTCTTTTCCTAGGAATTCGAAGGTTGAATTTTCATTCTCCATATCGTAACGTCATCATTTAGGTTAAATACTCGGTCTTTGTCTACTATCAGTTCGGCATCGGGATTTTTATTGTGCTGTTGGATCAGTCCGAAACATACATCAATAGGAACTTCCAGATTTTGTTCGGATTTGTAGATTTCGCTGAGCCAGTCTTCAAATTCAATTTCATCGCCGGCAGTGATCCGGGAATTGATGTTTTCCAGCCATTTGGAAATGTGTTCCTGGCGGATCAGCACGCGCATATTCTCCGCTTCTTTGATCATTCTCAATTCCTCGTCTTCGGCCATTTCAGGCACATCTTTCGGAATCACATCGTTGAAATTGAGCGAAGGAACGAAACGGAATTTGCGTCTGAAATAGGGGTAGCTCTTGCGGTTGAATTCGGGAGGAAGAACAATATTGCCCTCTACCGATTGTGCCGAGCGAATCAGCGATATCAGATATTTTTCAACCTTGAGTTTGTAAATCTGTTTGTAACGAAGCGAATCATAGAGTGTCTTCAGACGCGATGAAGAGGTCTGGATCCGGTCGTTGATAGCCAGCACCCGGTTGTCGATGCTCTCGAAGAACTGTTCGATTTCGGTGCGGATCTTGAAATAACGTTCCCAGCTTTCTTTTTCTTTCAGGAAGGCAGGTTCGGCGGTCTTGATACGGTCGAGCGTATCCTGTTTGAAGTTCAGGGTTTGCGTGAGTCCTTCTGTCTGTTTACCGATTTCGCGGAAAACGAGAATGAACTTGTCGATGAGTCCCCGGGCATCATCCACATCGGCTTTCAGAATGGTGCGCAGCTCAAATGTTTTCCGGTCGACAAAACGCTGCAGGTTTTCGATGTGTCCGAGAATTCGTTTTTTAGCGGGACCGTAATGATTGAAATACCAGTAATTCAGATTCTGGATATTGGTCAGATCTTCTTCGGTAAGCGGCAGTGTGCGTCTGAAGGTATAGATCAGCGGAAGATCATCATACTGGGGCTGAATTTCGTTGATGATGGCACCGACCAGATCTTTGGCATAGACGGTCAGCTGGTAGCGGTACTCATGGCCTCTTTTGGCTGTGGTGTAGAAGTACTGGCTGAGCTTTTTGGAGATGGTTTCTTTCTGAATACTTTTCTCCCGGCCAAGCATTTCAGCCACCTGATCGACTGTCTTTTCAAATTCGTGCTGAGAGAAGGCTTCGTCGATTTCACCCTTCTCGATTTTGTCGTTCAGCTCCATGAGCAAAATGACCGATTCGGGATTGGATGGCAGTAATAATTCGTAATTTCGGGTAATACTCTGGATCAGTTCGCTCTCCATGCTATATATGCTGAGTTTTTAATCGATTCTTTTTGGTTTAATTATTTTTCATCCGCCAAAGCAGCTTAGAATCGTTTATGCCGAAACTTCGAATCTTAAAATAGAATCTGTCTTCGGCTTTATCACTGGCTAAAATAACGAATATATACCCCTCTGGCTGTACTGTTAAAAACTTGGCAGGATACAGCTAATGGCCTGATTTTAAAGGCTTGTAAGGCTTGCGAATTGTTGGTAAGTACTTATAAGAAAGGGTCGGAGGTGTGTTGAATTTCATTAGGTTAAACGTTCAGGTGATTCTTTGTTCACTGCTCTGTCAGCATGTGTTGTATGAATTGGGCGTGACCCTGAAGTAAGCGCTTCGCTTTACTTCAGGGTCGGGCTTTTCCCAAGGGGGATCACTTCGTAGACGGCACTCCCTCCTCCATAATGTAAAAAAACATTATTCCGGCGGGCGCGGCGCTTTTCGCTGAAGAAGCGAAAGAGCTCAGACAAGCTTATGCCTGAAAAAGGCTTCAGCTTACAAAGCAAAAATGCCTCAATCCCTCACGCAAAAAAATAGAACTTTGTTCCCAAATATTGAGTCATCTCACATGTCACCATTACAACTGATTACCACCGAAGACGGTTCACATTCCATTTACAATCCGGATCTGAAAGAGCATTATCACTCCACTCATGGGGCGATTCAGGAAAGCAGGCATGTATTTGTGGAAGCCGGGCTGAATGAAGTGCGCAAAACAAAGACGGCCATCCGTATTCTCGAAATTGGCTTTGGCACCGGACTCAACTGTTTGCTCAGCGCCATTGAATCCCTAGAAAAAGGTCTGAGTATCGAGTATACTTCCCTGGAACCTTTTCCATTATCCGATCACCTGATCAGCTTATTGAATTATCCGGAAACGCTCGGGCATGGTGATTTGTTCAACCTGATGCACAGCACCGATCAGGGAGAGCTGAGCATCACCGGCAATTTTCTCTTGCATCGTTCCAGGGAAAGCCTCCTGACTTTTCTTCCTCCGGTAAAATACGAGCTCATTTATTTCGATGCCTTTGCGCCGGATGTGCAGCCTGAACTGTGGTCGGAAGCCGTGTTTCAGAAACTGTTTGATTGCCTGGTTCCCGGTGGCCTGCTCGTTACCTATTGCGCCAAAGGACAAGTGAAACGGAACATGAAAAAAGCGGGGTTTCGGATTGAACGCCTGCCTGGGCCTCCGGGGAAGCGAGAGATGACTCGGGGGATTGTTTAGAACAACAACAACAACAACAACAACAACAACAACAACAACAAATTAACCACGGAGGCACGGAGAACATGGAGAAATGCACGGAGAAACAACAACTAATTTCTCTGTGGCCCTCTGTGCTCTCCGTGTCTCTGTGGTAAATTTTTTTTCTGAGGGGACTATTCCTTCATATACCGCTCAAGCTTCTCTCTCAGTTTCTCGGGAGTCAAACCGTTGATGATTTTTCCGTCTTTGGAAAACGAAATTTCTCCGGTTTGTTCTGATACCACGATAGCCAATGCATCGGAGTTCTCGGTAATCCCAACTGCTGCCCGGTGACGCATGCCTAAATGTGCCGGGAAATCGGGGTCCTCGGTTACTGGCAATACACACCTTGCCGCTTTGAGCTGATTGTCGGTGATGAGCAGGGCGCCATCGTGCAGGGGACTGTTTTTGTAAAATATGCTTTCGATCATCCTCACAGAAACCTTGGCTTCGATCGGATCGCCGGTATTCGCATAAAATTTGAGGTCAGAGCCGCGTGTGATTACGATGAGCGCTCCGGTACGGCTTTCGCTCATGCTCTTGCAGGCTTTGATAATGGCATTCAGATCAAGTTCAATCTTGCCCCCGCTGCGGTCCCATTCCAGAAAGCGCTTGCCCAGACTGCCGCCTCGGCTGATGAAATTGGTGGTGCCGACAAAAATGAAAAAGCGGCGCAGCTCCTGCTGAAAAACAATGAGCATGGCAATGAAACCGACATCGATGAATTTACCCAGAATGCGGCTGAACAGGCGCATATCCAGTGCCCGCACAACAAGCCACAAGGCATAGAAAAGCGTCACCCCAATGAGGATATTGATTGCAACAGTGCCGCGCACCAGCTGATACAACTGATACAAAAGGATGGCAACAAGTACGATGTCGACCAGATCGAGCCAGCCGAATTCGCTTGAGAGCAGGCTCAGCATAGTGTGGGTGTTGGTGTATAGAGGTGTTGGGGTGTTGGTGTGATCAATGGATATCGTATTGGTGTGTTAGTTCTTTAGTGCAGTTCGGATTTTGTCATTCATGAATTCAAAGTCGACCTTGCCTTCGTGAAAATCGTGCATGTTTTTTGATTTGAGTGAAAACAAGGTGGCCGGAATAGCCCCCGACCAGTTCGCGCTGATCATCGGTATAAAAGCGTTGGCATCCGATTCATCGAGCCAGCAGACATCGGGTTTGATGTGTTTTTTCAGAATGAATCCGTTCAGCTTCGAGGGCCAGGACTCGGTAAAATCAAGGCTGACCAATAAGACCTTCACCGGTTTGCCCATCCAGGCTGAATCCAGACGGTTGAATTCAGGAAGTTCAGCAACACAGGGACTACACCAGGTGGCCCAGAAATTAACGACATAGAGTGTGTCGGGATTCTGCAAACGGTTTTGGATGTCGCCTATTTTTACACGCGTTATTTTTTGACCGGGTTTTGCAAGTGCAAGGCCGGCCGGATCTGCATGCGATTGAGACTGTGCCGATAACCCACAGCCCAATGACAGGTTTAGCAAGACGACGGGGAGAAACATGCGCATACCACAAATTTATAAATTATCCGCGATCGGCCCTTCTCAAACGGATGTTAATCAGAGTGGCGAAACCGCTGATGCTTTGTTGCCGGCAAAAACAGGACAGCTTCAGCTGAGCCCCGATTCAATTCTGCCGATGGTCGTCATGGGCCTGCCTTCACCGGAAATACCACAGCAGTGGATCGGGGAGAAGTCCCTATAAACATTTTTTGTAATCAGGCTTTCAAATAATTGTTACCTTTAATCGCTCTTCTGAAAATGAAGTGTTTCTTCAGACTATGGACCATCAAGCCCCGATTTACAAGATAATTGCACCTGCAATCAGTTCTGCAGGCGTCTATTATTTTACAACCGATCACGATGTCCAGTATGAAGTTCGTTTCGGCCGCAGGCAGGACAATATTCTTCATGCCACCATTGTTTTCGGTGTGATCAATGATGAATATGAAGGCGAAGAGTATGTTGTCACCAATAAAGGAGAACTTTACCGGGTGATGTCGACCGTCGCCGAAATCGTCCGGATCTTTATGCAGGAACATCCCAAAATCATGTGTTACGAATTCACCGGAGTAGCCAAGGAAGGCGAAGAGGAGAATGGGGTCACGGTGAGAATAAATTTATACAGACGTTATCTTCCGCGGATATTTGACAAAGACTGGGAATACAATTTCAAGGGAAACTCAGCCCTGGTGACCCGCATCAAAAAGGCCTGATTGTTATTGTTTTTCGATGGCCGTTAGTTCGACAATCGTTCCCGCCATACAAGTGCCTACGGCTCCTTTCTTCAGCGCATATTTCAACCAGACTTTCAATCCATCCACAGCAAAATTTTCAGCCAGAGCAGGCGAGGGGATGATTCTTTTTCCGTCGGCTAAAGTGATCAGCCATTTGCAGCCATCCACATCGTACAGGGTTACTGTGGCCTGAACATATCCTTCGGCGGCATAATCCGTTTTTGGCGCAGCGAATGAAGCTGATTTTGACAAATATGTATGTCCCTGACAGCCGGCGAGAACAAAAGTTGTTATCCCCAGAAAAAACAAAGCCGGTTTTAGAAATTTCATAGATTCGTTGTTGTGAGGTAAAAGTAAGCGAAAATACGGGATGCAGAAAAAACACTTATCGATAGCAGAAGCGCTTCTTATCCTAGCTGAAATGGTGTAACCGACAGTAAATCGCTCTTGAAACGTTCCTGATGCCAGACGATCTATTGTCAAGGTCACCAAATCCCAGGCTGCCGGCGGGCAGGGATCGTAAAATCTGCATTATCGATCGTAATTGCAGCAAAATCGATCGTAACGGTCACCAAATCGATCGTAAAAGCTGCATTATCGATCGTAATTGCAGCAAAATCGATCGTAACGGTCAGCAAATCGATCGTAAAAGCCGCATTATCGATCGTAATTGCAGCAAAATCGATCGTAACGGTCACCAAATCGATCGTAAAAGCCGCATTATCGATCGTAATTGCAGCAAAATCGATCGTAAAAGCTGCATTATCGATCGTCAAGGTCACCCAATCGTTGGTAAAAGCCGCAATTCGATTGTAAGTCTTGCCAGATAGATCGTAACATCGACAAGATCACTAATTTCCGTCAGAAAATCGTAAAAAACAGTTCAATAAAAAAAGCATACACCCTGCGATGTATGCTTTTTTAAGAAATTATTTATTTTGAAAAAGGCGATCAATGCATCAAATTCAAATACATCTCAGGATCTCAACACTTCAACACCTCAACACCTCAACACCTCAACAATTCAACACCCCAACACCCCAACACCTCAACACCCCAACACCTCAACACCTCAACACCTCAACACCTCAACACCTCAACACCTCAACACCTCAACACTATTCTTCTCAGCGTTTACCGAACTTGCTCTTTCTGTCAGAAAAACTTCCGCCTCCGTCTGATTTCTCTTCCGAACCCCAGGTTTTCTTTTTGGCATAGCCAGCGTTGTCGCCGGTAGAGTAACCTCCACCGCTGCTTCCGCCATAGCTCTTTTTCTTCCAGCCGCCTTCTCCGCCGCTTCCGCTTCCACCGCCATACGGACGTTTGGTTTTGCCGAAACTGCGTTCAGAACTGCCGCTTCCGGCACCACTGTTGCCAAAAGCACCGCCGTTGGATGGGTCGATGCGGACACTTCTGCCCTTAAACATCTGACCTTTGAATGCGTTCATCAGGAAATCTTCGACTTCCTTGGCAGCATCAAAAAAGGAGAAACTGCTCTTGATATCGATCCGGCCGATGTTGCTGCCTTCCAGATTGCTTGTGTCGCAGATAAAGCGAAGCAAACCACCCTTGTCCAGCCCATCCATTTCACCTACATTGATGAAGAAACGGGTCATATTTGAATCTCTTGAAGGAACTCTTTCTTTACGGTCATCCGTCCCGCGATCGCTGCTACGTTCCGAAGTTCTTTCAGAACCTCTGTCAGAGAGCGACCGGTTTTCGACGTTCAGATCCGGTGCGTTTTTGTAATATTCGAGGAAACGGTTGAATTCATCAGAAACGAATCGTTTGATGAGTTCTTCCTTGCTCAGATCTTCCAGGCGGGAATAGATGCCGGGAAGGAATTGGGCGATGGCTTCTTCGTTCACATCCACATCGTGGATTTTGCTGATGAGTGCAAAAAGTTGTTTTTCACACACTTCATGACCACCAGGTACCTTTGCCCGGGTGAATTTCTTGCCGATGATCTTTTCAAGCATTTTGATCTTGCCCACTTCACGGATGTTCAGAATGACAATGGAAATACCTGATTTTCCGGCACGTGCGGTACGACCGCTACGGTGAGTGTAGTTTTCAATTTCGTCGGGAAGATTGTAGTTGATAACGTGCGTGACATCATCGACATCAATACCACGGGCAGCTACATCGGTTGCCACCAAAACCTGAAGTGTTTTGGAGCGGTAGCGTTTCATCACCTGGTCGCGTTGAGCCTGGCTCAGATCGCCATGAAGGGCATCGGCATTGTAACCGTCGCGGATGAGTTTTTCTGCAACTTCCTGTGTTTCAGCTTTGGTACGACAAAACACGATACCAAAAATTTCGGGGTAGAAGTCGACAATACGTTTCAGGGAAGCATACCGGTCGCGCGACTGGACCACATAATAGACGTGTTCGATATTGACGTTGGCTTCGTTTCTTTTCCCTACAGTAACGGTGAAGGGATCGGTCATGTATTTCCGGGCGATGGTTTCAACTTCACGTGGCATGGTAGCCGAGAAGAGCCAGGTGCATTTCTGATCGGGAGTTTCGGAGAGGATCATGTCCAGATCTTCTTTGAAACCCATGTTCAGCATTTCATCGGCTTCATCCAGAACAACTCTTATTACTGTCTTGAGTGTCACGCCTTTGCGATTGATCATATCAACCATTCGGCCAGGTGTTCCGACGACAATCTGAGCGCCGCGTTTTACATCTCTGAGCTGATTGACGATACTCGCTCCGCCATAAATGGCCACGATATTTGCGCCTGGCATGAACTTGGTATAGCTCTGAAGGTCTTTGGTAATTTGCAGACACAATTCACGTGTCGGACAAAGCACAAGGGCTTGTGTATTCTTGGAGTTAAAATCAACTGTCTGGATAAGCGGAATACCGAAGGCAGCCGTTTTACCGGTTCCGGTCTGTGCCAGTCCCACAAGGTCTTTCTCTTCTTTCAACAGAACAGGTATGGCCTGCTCCTGGATGGGGGTTGGGGTCTCAAACCCCAGCTCGGTGATAGCTTGTACGATTTTTGGATCAATCCCCAACAATTCAAATTTATTCATCTATAAGGTCTTAATGAGGCGCAAAGGTACGGATTAATCAGGTACGACCGACAGCAGAGGGGCCTTATGTGGATGAATGGGGCTCTTTTTCAGGTCCTGATCAGGTTGGTTTTTAATGGTTTGCACGCCTATAGGCGGGAAGCGACCTGCTTTATTCTTTCACAAATCCTTAATACGCATGTGTTTAGATGAGACTCTTTTCATTTTGCCCGTGCCATGCAGACCTTATTAATTCTAACTTTGCGAAAAGAAACAAGGGATTGAAAACACTGCACCGGTTTACCTTAAAAGCCTATCTTCTTCCTTTTTTGCTCACTTTCTTCATCGCCTTGTTCGTGCTGTTCATGCAGTTTCTCTGGAAATGGGTGGATGAACTGGTCGGCAAGGGGCTTGACTGGATCGTTGTCTGTCAGCTGTTTTTTTACGCCTCGCTCTCGCTGGTGCCATTGGCCTTGCCTCTGGCCATCCTGCTTTCTTCGCTCATGTCGTTCGGGAATCTGGCCGAGCACTATGAACTTGCGGCCCTGAAAGCTTCTGGCCTTTCGCTGCAGCGCATCATGTCGCCGCTGATCCTGTTTACCATCGGCATTTCCCTCACCGCTTTTTACTTTTCAAACAATGTGCTTCCCTGGGTCAATCTGAAGATGAGCCGGATGATGTTCGACATTACGAATCAAAAGCCGGCGCTTCATATCAAAGAGGGCGTCTTTTACAATGGCATTGACAATTACAGCATCTATGTCGGAAAAAAAGGCACGGACGAAAAAACAATTCTGAAGGTGCTCATCTACGATCACACCAACGACGGAAATAACCGGGTGATTACGGCTGAATCGGGCACAATGGAATCGACTGCGGATAAAAAGAGCCTGCTTCTATACCTGGTCAACGGATGCAGTTATGAAGAGATGGCCAAGGAGAAGGATCCGGGTATGAAGGATATCCCCTTTTTGCGCAACAAGTTCAGTGAACAGCTGGTCAGATTCGACCTGTCGGGTTTTAAGCCCACAAAAACGAACGAAAACCTGTTTAAAGAACAGCATCAGATGCTGAATGTGAAGCAATTGATTTCGTTTCTGGACACCTTTCGCGTAGAAGACCGCAAGCTTCGCACGGGTTTTCATACCACTTTGGACGATGTTTATTTCCGCAACGCAGAGCATCTTATCCAGGAGAAAAAAAAGAAGATGGCCGGAGGCGATTCGGATTTCGTTCAGAAACTGAACAAACAGGACAGGCACATGATTATCGAATCGGCCATCGGCATGGTTCATTCGGCCAAAGGAAGCGTCGATGCCCGGATCAGCGAACTCGACAACAACAACTCAACAGCCGTTCAGTATGAAATAGAGCTGCACAAAAAATTCGCACTGTCTTTGTCCTGTCTGGTCATGTTTTTTATCGGAGCCCCCTTGGGAGCCATTATCCGGAAAGGTGGACTCGGTATGCCCGTGGTGGTTTCTGTGCTTTTCTTCGTGGTGTATTGGGTCATTTCCATCAGCTTCGAAAAGATGGCCAAGGAGGGTGTTGTGAATCCCATTCTCGGCGTCTGGATGGCACCGGCCTTGCTGTTTCCGCTGGGTGTTTTCTTTACGTACAAGGCCACGGTCGACTCTGCGATTTTCGATGTGGACATCTATACCAGACTCTTTAAGCGACTGTTCCGGTTGCGTACGGAGAAGCAAACCGTCGCGATTGGATGAACAGGCAATTGGATCTGTGTTTAATGAAATTTGAGAGGGCCTGTACTCCTGATTTTACCCGGCTTAAATCCGCTATGAATCACCCGTATCGATGAAAATTCTTCAGATCTGCAATAAAATTCCATATCCTTCCAAAGACGGAGGTTCCATGGCCATGCATCAATTGTCGGATGCAATGCAGCGTTTGGGCCACAAGGTGAAGATCCTGGCAATGAATACCCACAAACAGGATTTCCAGGAGAGCAGCCTGGATGAATCCTACCGCAAAAGATTCGAACCGGAATATGTGTTCATCGATACCCGGGTGAAGATTTTCAATGCCATGGTCAATTTATTTTCGGATAAATCCTATAATATCGAGCGTTTTTATTCCCCGGCCTTCGAACAAAAGCTGAAAGAGGTGTTGCTTGCCGGCAAGTACGATATTATTCAGCTGGAAAGCATTTACGTGGCTCCCTATCTGCCCGTTATCAGAGCCCATTCGCAGGCAAAAGTTGTGCTGCGTGCGCACAATATCGAACATTTTATCTGGGAGCGCCTGGCGGGCAGTGAAACCCGCCCGATCCGGAAAAAATACCTGCGCCTGCTGGCCGACCGACTGAAAGTCTACGAGCAAAACAATATCGATAAATTTGATGCCATTGCTGCCATCACACCGGGCGATGCTGCCTATTTCAAAAGCACGGGTTACACGAAGCCAGTCATTCATATTCCGTTCTGTATCGATGTAAAACCCCTTGTTTCCTGCCCGGTAGAGGCAAATTCACTTTTTTTTATCGGAGCGCTGGACTGGCTCCCCAATGAAGAATCCCTTCGCTGGGTACTCGACAATATCTGGGACAAGCTGCTGGAGAAACAGCCTCAGCTTCGATTTTACATTGCCGGCAGACACATGCCCCGGTGGTTGAAAGCGCTGAACAGAAAACAAGTCGTTGTTGTCGAAGATGTCCTGGATGCTGAAAAATTTATTGCTGACAAAGCGATTTTGCTGGCGCCCTATTTCTCGGGAGGCGGCATGCGGGTCAAATTCATAGAGGCCATGGCGCAGAAGAAAACGGTCATCACCACCCGCATCGGAGCCGAAGGGATAGAAGGCCGCGACGGGGAACACTTCCTTCTGGCAGAAAGCATTCCGGGCATTGTCGCTGCAGTCGACCGTTGCTTCCGTGAACCGCAATTGCCGGAGTATATCGGCGCGAATGCACGCAGTCTGGTGGCAGATAAATATGACAGCCGGAGAAATGCGGAGAAACTGACCGAGCTTTTCAAAAAGCTGAAATAAGTGTCCGTCATGCGCTTTGAAGGGATGGATTCAAGGTCAGACAAAATTTTTATCTTTAAAGCGAATATTCGATTGCCCTGATGGCTTATTTCAGAAACCAGACCGGGGGCAGGCGGGATCTTATTATATTTAACTTGCAAAAGATTCCGAGATGAGACTTCTATACATAACCTCACGTGTGCCATTTCCCCTGGATAAGGGGGACAAGGTGCGTGCGTATCATCAGATCGAAGAACTCTCCAAGCATCACGAGGTTTGTCTTTTCTCCGTCAACGATCAGGAATTGCATCCGCAGGCACTGGATGCCCTGCGGAAAATCTGCTCGCGGGTGGAGATCGTGAATCTGAATAAGATGGAGCTGTTTGTCAATCTGCTCCGCACCTTCTTTGGCTCACAACCCATGCAGGTAGGGTATTTCTACAATTCCCGCAGTTTGTCCGTTTTCCGGAAACTGCTCGCTGAATTCAAGCCCGATGCCGTTTTTTGTCAGCTCATTCGTACTGCAGAATATGTGCGTGGTCTGGAATTGCCCAAAACGCTCGATTACATGGATGTTTTTTCCAAAGGAATCGAACGCCGCATAAACAAAGTTCCTTTTTATCAGCGCCCGTTTTACGCCATGGAATACCGGCGGCTGATCCGGTACGAACACGACATCTTTTCCGAATTCAATACCACCACCATTATCTCCAGGCAAGACAGAGATCTTATTCCACATGAATCAAATGCTAAGATAACGGTGATTCCGAACGGTGTGGATTTGTCTTTTTTTCATTCGCCTTCCAGTGCTGACGGCAAGGAACCGAAAAAGGAATTCGAGATCCTGTTCAACGGCAATATGAGTTATCCGCCCAATATCGAAAGCGCTGTTTTTCTGGTTGAACGCATCATGCCGCATGTCTGGAAAAAATATCCGGATGCACGCGTACTCATTTCGGGAACGAACCCGGCTTCGCGTGTCCGGGAACTGGGTTCTGACAAGGTGCGGGTGAGCGGCTGGGTGGATGATGTACGGGTGAACTTTGCAAAAAGCAGGATATTGGTGGCCCCGATGCAATCGAGTATCGGACTTCAGAACAAACTCATGGAAGCAATGGCTATGAAGCTGCCTTGTGTCACATCGACTCTGGCAAACAATGCCCTTGCCGCCCGCGACGGCACAGAAGTGCTTGTTGCGGATACACCCGAACAATATGCCGACAAAATATTTCATCTGCTCGAAAACACAACTTTTGCGGCCAGTCTTGCTGAAAACGGATATGCCTTTGTGAAAGAAAATTACGACTGGAGCCGGGCAGGGGAAATGCTCAATCAGGTGATCCTGAATGGCAATGGAAAGCTGGGAAAGCACGGAAACTGAATTCTGAGGCAAAGAGAAGAGCCAAATTACAAGACCAATCACCATGGAAACGTCAAGTACCCTTATCCTGAACAGCCTGCAGATCGCTCAGAAGATTGACCGCATGGCCTGGGAGATTTATGAGAACAATTCGTCCGAAAAAGAGTTGATTATCGTGGGCATTCAGAAGAACGGATACATTCTGGCCAGGCGTCTGGCCGAAGCCCTGGGTAAAATAGCTCCCATCGAAGTCAGGCTTTTTGATCTGACCATCAATAAAACGAATCCGCTGGAACAATCTGCTGCGATGACTATTCCGATTCAGGAGCTGGAAGGAAAAGTGGTGGTGGTTGCTGATGATGTGCTGAATTCAGGCAAGACCCTGATCTATGGTGTCAGACCTTTTCTGGCTATTCCTTTGAAACGCTTACAGACCGCCGTGCTGGTCGACCGGAACCACAACCGTTATCCGATCAAATCAGATTTCACCGGCTTGTCGCTCGCAACAACCCTGCGTGAGCATATCTCTGTGGAGCTTGAGAAAGAAGGAGAAGAGGCCGTCTATCTCAGGTAAATTGCGGATGTTCGATGTCCTTTCGGATGAAATCAGCCAGTTCGTTAATGTTCAGATCCTTGGCCTTTACTTTGTATTGTGCTTCCGAGTAAAAGGGTTCTCTGTTCTCCAGATGGGAGATGATGAATCCATACAATTCTTCAGGTGATTTTCCGGAAACAAGCGGCCGGTCGGTCTTTGCGCTGCGCAAACGGCTGACGAGGGTATTGGCACTCATCTTCAGATAAATGGTCAGGCCGTTCTGATTCATCAGTTCCATATTGTTGTAATGGCAGGGGGTTCCGCCTCCGGTGGAGATGATGACGTTATCTTTGTTCATCAGGCTGATGAGCATATTGTGTTCCATTTCGCGGAAGCGGTCTTCACCGTCTTCGTTGAAGATATCGTAGACCGACTTGCCGACAGCTTTCTCGATCAGTTCATCGTGATCCAGAAAATCGTAATTCAGCAATTTTGCCAGTTTTTTACCTACAGTGCTTTTGCCACTGCCCATGTAACCGATCAGGAATATTTTCATGTGAAGAGAGTTTGTTAGCCGCGGCGTTTGGACCGAGGTTGAGGTTACCAAAATATGTATTCCGGCTTTTGCTCCATTGGTTCATACCCTTTGGCGCTGCTGATTCTGAGAAGCCGATTCAGATAAACCGGTATGCTTGACTAGTTAGCTAAAATAAGTATTTTATCATCTCCGAGATTGATCCCGTAATTGATAGATATCATCTTGCCTTTCTCGAAATAAAAGTCGATAAGCGCATCGTCGTAACTGATTCTGCGTTCGCCCCATTCATGGTCTTCGATGTCAATTTCATGGAATCCCTGTTTGGCAATAAAGAGTTTGAGTTCGGCTTCAGTCAGATCAAAGATCTTCTGACCCCAAAGCAGGCAGTCGGGATGGTCGATCTCCACACAGGTGAACATATTGCCTTGTTGCATGTCGAAGAAGAGGGTGAATCCCTTTTCCCAGAAATGCCAGACTAAGGAAGAGGAATCGCTTCCGCTGTCAAGTTCCTCGGTTTCTTCGGGCCGGCCAAAAACGCCTTCGGCTTCGAGGGTTCCGGTTCCGAAAACAAGGTTATTGATTCCTTTGTGTGGTTTTATTTCAAGTATCGGAGCTGACATTTGTATCTGACCTGGTCATTATGCACTAAAAATAAAAATTAAAAGCCCGTAAACACAGGGATTTAAGAAATAATGATAATTATTATTTTTTCATTTTGATTAATCTCAATAAGTCTACTATATTTGCAACCGTTTTAAACAAATCACCATTCGATTCCGTAGCTCAGTTGGTAGAGCACAACACTTTTAATGTTGGGGTCCTGGGTTCGAGCCCCAGCGGGATCACCTGATGGGACTGAAGAGCAAATAAGCCTTCAGTCCCTTTTTTATTTAGGCTGTACCCCTTGCAAAATCGGCTGATCAATGTGATCAGCCGATTTATTTTTCCCGTTCGAACCTCGTTTTCTTCAAATCGCAATTTTTCTGGGAATATCGAACGGATGATCCGTTGCTTCATGGGTAGGGGAGCCTTCATGTAAACCTGATCTATCCTTTTGATCAATTGTAGCCCTTTTTTCAGGTATTTTTTGAATTCTGTGTTGGTTTGGCCGGTATCCAAATGCTGGCGTGCCAAACGGTCTATTATGGGCTCATAGCGGCTTTTCATTTCCCGGTAATCTTCCGGACTGATCGATTTATCCAGTAGCATTTGCTGGGCATTATTCAGCCTTTCGCGATTCTTCCCTATTTCTTCCTGCAATTCCTTCTGACTGAAATGCTTTTCATCTGAATTGGCCTTAAAGACCTCTTTGATGATTTCCTGATAGAGCACCTCAACCTCTTTCTTGAAAACCAGCGTTTTCAACAAGTCAATAAATTTGTCGTTTACGGTAAACGCCTTGACCCTTTCCTTGCATCCTTTGCAACAATGATAATAATAAGACTTCACGCCGCTTCCCCCCGTTGATCCACTCCCGGTTAAATTCTTTCCACAACGGGGACATTGCAAAAAGCCACGGAGGGGCAATTCATCTCTCTCTATTGTTTTGTAGGTGGCTTTGTTTTTGCGTCTGCCATTCAAGACATCCTGCACCCGTTCAAATAAGTCTTCGGATATCAACGGTTCATGGATTCCCTTCACAACATACGCTTCCTCATCTTTATAAGCCGGGATTTGAATCTTTCCGCAGTAAACAGGATTCCTAATTTGCGTGTAAAAATTGTTCTTGCTGCATTTAAGTCCTTTTTTGTTGCACTGTCTTCTCACTTCTTCTGCGCTGAGATGACCCTTTTCGAGTTCCTCAAATACCCATATGAAAAGAGGAGCGTCTTTGTTTGGAACAATGATCGGTCTTCCCGCTTCATTGTGAATATTTTTATAGCCTTTTGGAGCCGTAGCCATCCAACGCCCTTCTTTTTTTGCTCTTCGCATCCCGGCAAAGACATTCATGGCCCTCCGGTCATTTTCTACTTCTGGAGCTGCCAGATAGAAAGCCAGCATGATTTTATTTTCGGGAATATTCAGGTCGAGCGGTTGTTCGATGGCTTGTGGATCAACACCAAGTTTGGTTAATGTATTGATCATTCCGTAGGCATCACCGGTATTCCTTGAAAATCGGTCCCATTTCAAGAACAGAAGTAAGTCGACTTTCGCCCGGTGTTTTCTCAAACCATTAAGTAGCCGGGTAAATTCCGGTCGGTTGAATGTTTTTGCTGAATAGTCATCTTTATAAACATGGGTAACCTCGATGTTCTGCATTTCGCAATACTTTCGAAGTCGCTCTTCCTGATGTTGAAGGCTATACCCTTTGTCGGCTTGTTCATCAGTTGACACCCGGATGTAGAGAATTGCCTTTCTCATGCGGCTGGTTTTGTGTTTTGGCTTTCTTCAGAATCTTCGGCATTCGGCTTTTCAATAAGATCGGCTTCTTTATTTTCATTGTGAATGAAAACACTGTGGTCGATTGTTGCCATCTCGTA
>Ga0207091_1140_pt1 | contig 16961 bp, 11 predicted proteins | sample Alteio_BWMinHeat_47_FD_153534 | JGI IMG/M metagenome (GOLD analysis project Ga0207091, IMG submission 153534) | Enriched cells from forest soil in Barre Woods Harvard Forest LTER site, Petersham, Massachusetts, United States -... | ecosystem: Environmental > Terrestrial > Soil > Temperate forest >... | reverse complement strand
ATTTCGATACAATCTTAAATGGTTCCTTGATGGATCAAATGGCCGAATATAACACCGGAGGCTACAATTTTGGCAAAGGGAAGCGTTCAGGTAGCGTAATAATTAATGATGCGATGCCCAGTAATGTTGCAGACAGCGACATTCAAGCGCAACTTCAAGCTTGGATATCCGGCAATGCCGCGTTTCCGCAACCAGCAAGCAATACTTTGTATTTTATTTATATACAAAGTGGTGTAAGTGTAACTATGGGTGGGGGTAATTCTTGCAGTTCTTTTTGTGGCTATCATAATGATATAGGCAACAATATATTTTATGCCGTAATGCCTTACCCTGATTGTGAAGGATGCCTTGGCGGTTTAAATGCTTTCGATGCTCTTACAGGAACGAGCAGCCATGAATTATGTGAATCTATTACGGATGCAATTCCGGGTACAGGCTGGTACGACACAGGCAATAATATGGAAATTGGTGATATTTGTGCCTGGCAATTCAAAACACTGGAAGGGTACAATGTCCAGTTGGAATGGAGTAATAACGCAAACAAATGCATTTAAATTATTGGGGTAGTTATTTCTCGACCCCTGTTGTCCGACATGTTCCGCAGGGCATGTCGGACTTTTAATTAAAGCCCTTTTGCAAAGGGCATTTAAAAAACCAAAAGCGAAAATCCGTTTTACAGCGCCAGCACTAACCATGCTACCCCCTACAACCCCGTCTTCAACGAATAAACCTTCAAATCCTGTATCCTCATTGCCTTTTCCTTATCCAGCGAACTATATGTTCCGTTTTTATACAAGGCTTCTTCCCAGTCGCCGTATGCCGCATTGGGGAAAACAATGTACTTGCTGCCCCATTCGGCAGTTAGGCTGTCAACCCGTTTCCTTCTTGTTGTTGAGTCGCTTGCGGTGTTGTCAAACACTTTGGTTAGGTCAATCAAGTTATCGCCCAGCAGTTCGATAATGGTATGGCCCGCAGCCACAAGCTGCCTTCTTGCTTCCTTGCTCGATTTTGCTGCCGATGGCTTGAATAAAAAATGCGGGCGCTCCATTTGCGGAAAACCCAGGCTTTTCATCTGCCCCATGGTTGAGTCAATAACCGGGATTGAGTCTGTGCGGTTGGATATATAGTAAATATCAATTTTACGGCCCAGCTTGTCTTTCAATTCATCTGCATACCTAAAAAAAGCCACGCTGCCGGGCACCGCGCCGGCCTTGCCGTGTATGCTCCAGTAATCAAATTCTTTTTGGGTGTAGGCTGAGTCCTGGTTGTACAGCCATGCTTCGTTGCCACTGTTGTCGAGGGCTGTTTCGTCAAGGTCGGTTATAACCGCAAAGGGCATCTTGCTTTTGTAAAGGGCCGTGTCGTGTATGGCGGCATCAACCCGCAGCTTTGCCAGGTTGTAGCATTGCAGGCATAAGGCACGGTATTCCGCGGCCCTTTGCTGGTATAGCAAGGCCATAATAATCTGGTTGTCGCGTTTGGTGGTGTCGCAGGGGGCAACCGGCGGCGATTGCGAATTGTCAGGCTGCTGATTTTTGCAGGAAATAAAAGTTAATGACATTATTAGCCCAAGTGTACATAACAGGGTTAGCCCGGCAATAGGTTTCATATATTGTTTTTGATGATTTGGAAGCAGGGCATTGAAGTTAACCAATCGGTTTTAAAAAAGCAATACATGCGATGTTATTTCTGTGTGGTAAAACTCTGCGATACTCTGTGTGTATTAAACTCTTGTATTGCGTGTGGTTAATCCCTCAGCAGCCCATCAATTTTTTTGGCCAGCTTGTGGTCTTTTTCGGTAACAATATCGCCTGCGTCATGGGTACTCAACCATATTTCCACTTTGTTGTAAACGTTCGTCCACAATGGATGGTGATCCATTTTCTCGGCCTCAATAGCCACACGAACCATAAAAGCAAAAGCTTCTGAAAAATTCTTGAATTCAAATTTATGGTAAAGGGTATTGTCTTTTTCTACCCATGCTGTGTTACTCATATTGAATATTTTATTTTTATAACGCTTGTATAAAAAACTTGTTTGTACAGACTATCAACCCGCAATTAATGCGCCATCTTTATACAGGGGCAGCACATTGGCAACATTTTCTGTAACACAGTATTCAAGGTCTTTTTCCAGCCCGAATGCTGCCAGCCTGTGCCAGTGGGTTAGTTTGCGTATAAAACCATACATGTCATTTTTGTGCAGGTTGTACATATTTTCAGCCATCAGGCTGCTGTCGCAATGAATGGTAAAATGTTCTTTTATTTGGCTTATTACCGCACCGGCAAACAAGGTGTCTTCCAAGTTAAACTTGTCTTTCCAGGCCGAGCAGCCCAAAATAACATTTTTGCCTTTTTCCATTAGATGGTTACAAACTGCGCCAAGGTTGGGGAAGCTGCCTGTTATCACCTCGTCGGCCCCGCTGTCAAGTGCCTTATGCAGCAACCGGGTACCGTTGGTAGTGGTCAATACCAGGGTTTTCCCTTCAATAAATGTTCGTGGGTATTCAGCCGGCGAATTGCCATATTGCAGGCCGGGAATCACTTTTCCGTCGCGCTCGCCCGCGGTTATAGCACCAAGATTTTTTCCAATCGCAATACAATCCTCCACGCTTGCCACGGGTATCACTTTGTTTGCGCCGTTATACAACGCAGTTGTTATGGTTGAGGTTGCGCGGAACACATCAATTATTACTACAACGCTGTTTGAAACATCATATAGGCCCAATAAATTTGGCGAAAGCACTGTATGTAGCACGGGTAACTGGCTCATAGGTTGCAAATATATACGATAGCATTTTGGTTGAAAAATTCAACAACTTGCCAATGTTTTTTCATCCCTCGGTCTCTTACTCCACCGTAAACCATGTGTAACTTTCTGGGGCAATGGTGAATTGTAATGTTATATCGTTTGCACGGTCAATGGTATACGTCTTTTCAACACCCTCTTTTTCCCTGACACGCGCAATATTTGTAAGACCGGTGTAGTAAAGCGGCAGTTGAATGTTTCTTGTTATTTTTTCCTTCAACGGGTTAAACAGCAATACAAGCCCTTTTATTTTTTGGGATGGAGCAATATGCATAATGCCATCCCAGTCCCTGCCGTCGGCGCGGCGTAAATGAATAATGTCTGCATTTAGAATGTCACGGTATTTTTTATACCAGCGAACAACACTTATAACTGTTTTTTTGGTGGTATCGGTGTCGTATAGCCTTGGGCCACGGTAACAGGCTTGTACGCCCGCGCCATAATATTGCACCATCAGTTGTTGGTAGTCTTTCAAATGTTCTGAAAGAGGCTCCAATATAGCCTCTGACCCCCCACCTTGGTATTTTGTCAGTGGAACAAACCCCCAGCTCATGGAAGGAGTTTTCTCCCAAAGCCCGTCATAAATATTCTGGCGGTTTAATATCATTTGTCGGTCGCGCGGCAGGGAAAAATTTACTTCCCTGTAACCAAGCGCAATCTTGTTGGTGCCATCTAAAAAATACCAGTCGGGTGCGTTTACATACACGCCGTGCTCGTTACACCAGCGGTACAAGCCTTTCTGCAATTCCATCTGTTTCCATTGGGAGTCGCCCAGCCCCTTGTGCCCTGGGTGGGTGGTTGACGCGCAAACATCGCCCGGGTAGGGCCCGTCGTTCTCAAAAAGGTCAAATCCCGTGGTGCCAATAAAATATTTAAGTTTGGCTATATAAGCCAAACCCCATTTACTGCCCAGGCAAGGCGCATTGCCAAAAAATGCGGCTGCATCCGGTTTGCCGGTTACCGGGTCAATTACATCGTTGGCATCGTCTATCCTTCTCGAACTAAACAGGGAGTACCCGCCTATTTTTATACCCTTGGTGTGGGCATAAGCTGTAAGCACCTGCCATCTTTTAATGTTGGTGGCCGAGGTGTCTTCCATATCGCAATGACTGCCAAAACTTAAAATCAACGCTTCGTAACCAGTGACAGCGCATTGGTCAATCGCATCTTTCACTTGCTGGTCGTTCCTGCTTACGAGGTGCATAAAAATGGGGTTTTCTGTCGTCCATGGGGCGATTGTCCTGTACATTTTGCGAATGGCAAGCCCGCGTCTTTCGCGGTTGTAGCTGTCCATAAGCAGCTCGCAGGTACGCACGGATTTGTACGTTTCGCCCGCTACCAATTCAACAGCGGTTACTTTATCGGGATATACCTCCAGCAGGCAAGGCGTTTGGTAATTATAATTTACCTGGGATGTATAGCTGCTGTCGGTGTTCCAGTGCGTGGTTTGGTCGCTAATGTCATACCGCATCGCATTGTTGAAGGCATAATTGGTTTCCACATAAATGCCATGCTGCTTTTTCATTTCGGCGGGTGTGCCAACAACGGCGCTTTCTTCTTCCACAAGCCCCAAAACCTCATTCACCACGCGGTTTATGGTAAAACCGTGGCCGCTGTTGTTTTGTATGGAAAGGGATTTTATTATAAGGGGCATGCCATCATATAGCTCATAATGAACGGTAACATCCAATCCTTTTAACGCAGGTGTGTTTGAACGGTACAAAAATGATAGCATCACACCCGTCGCCTGTTTCGTATTGGCCGCCCAAACAGTTGGCTGCCAATTAATGTAAGGCGTGATGGTTGATATTGTAAACGACTTGTACAAAAAATCACTGTCACTGGCCGTTAAGCTATCCACCCAGCCGGGTAACAGGTACGCGTTTTCTTTTTGACCATGCAGGCCGCCAATATCATAAGTAGTCCCGTTAATCGTTATCTGTGCCTCTGGTTTAACTGAGCGCAGCAGTTGCTGGCCATTGACCATATTTTTATAATCCGTGCAGGCGACATTCGGCCCCAGGCGGAAAATCCTTTTTGCCAAACCGTTATACAAAACAATATCTTTTCCATCCTGGGATGCAAATACACCGGCCTTCGTTGCAACAGGGGTTACCAGCCAATCCTTTGCATAAAGACTTTCCATCTCTGACCTCCAAACGGGCAGTTTTGGCAACGGTGCTTGGGCTTTGGGAAAATTAACAAAGACAAACAGGGCAAATACCAAACAAGTAGATAGTTTTTTCATACCGGAGATTGCGTAAAAAGAGCGCCAATATAATAAAACTATGGCTGCATTGCATATTAGTTGGCTGTAAACACTAAAACCCATACTTTTGCAGCCTCAAAAATCGGACTTTATATTTCGGTTCTGTTGGGAAGATATTTTTGACTTCGTAGCTCAGTTGGTAGAGCAGCTGACTCTTAATCAGCGGGTCCAGAGTTCGAGTCTCTGCGGAGTCACAGAGGGGCTGACAAAAAAGGTAAAGGCTTTTAGTCAGCCCTATTTTATTCAATCGACAGCCGTTTGGGAGAGCATCCCGATTTTTATCGGGAGGGTCCGGAGTTCGAGTCTGCGGAGTCACAGAATCAGGAGCTTGATATCAGGTTCCCGTTTTATTTTATGTAATTACATCAGGTTGGCAGTTCAAACAAACTCAAGGTTCTGCATTCCCGTGCTCAACCTTTTTTTAACTTCAGCAAGCTTTTGCGCGATTAAATGCGTCCAGTTTTGCAGGATTATTGAATTTTATTACCGCAAACACTGAAAATATTTGCATTTATTCCGATTTTTTAATGAAAAGTTAAAGTGGCAATGCTAATACCTTGTTAAACGTATTGTGATAAAGCTTAATATTGCAACAACAAACACAAATCGTACTCCTATGCAAAATTTTACAAAAACCCTATGTCTATTACTATGTGCTTTTATATCGTCGAACCTGCTACATGCGCAGGCCCCCACCATTACATCATTTACACCATTAACCGGGGCGGTTGGCACCTCGGTAACCATTAGTGGTACCGGCTTTAACACTGCAGCCTCAAACAATGTGGTGTTTTTTGGCGCAACAAGGGCAACAGTAACCACCGCAAGTGCTACAAGCTTAAAAGTGACCGTTCCGCAGGGTGCCACCTATGCAGCTATAACAGTATTAAACACAGGCACCGTGCTGGCAGCGTACAGCGATGCGTATTTTACCCCCGTTTTCACTCCCAATACGGGTAGCATCACCACTCACGATTTTACAACACATACAGACAGTGCAACAGGCACCTCGCCATACGGCGTTGCGATAGGCGACTTGGACGGTGACGGCAAACCAGACCTGGCCATTGCCAATTATGCAGCCAACACCGTTTCGGTATTATTAAATACTGGCAGCGGGGGCCATATAAGTTTTGCGGCGCATAAAGATTTTGCCACTGGCACAAAGCCCTACAGCGTGGCAATAGGAGATATTGATGGTGACGGAAGACCCGATCTTGCCACTACTGATTTTACAGACTCTGTGTCTGTGTTGCTGAACACGGGCAGCACGGGCAGCATCAGTTTTGCCATCCACGCAGATTTCGCAACGGGTAACCAGCCCTACGGTGTGGCAATAGGCGATATGGACGGTGACGGCAAGCTTGACCTTGCCACAGCCAACCAGCTTGACAACACCGTTTCAGTTTTGTTGAATACAGGCACCGGCACCGGCACCACAAGTTTTGCCACCCATGCAGATTTTGCGACAGGCAACCAGCCGTATTGTGTGGCAATAAGCGATATGGACGGCGATGGAAAGCCAGACTTGGAAGTTACCAATTTTAACTCAAATTCTGTGTCCGTACTGCTTAATACCGGCACAACAACGGGCACGGTAAGTTTTGGTGCCCATGCAGATTTTGCGACGGGTACCAAGCCGATAAGCATAGCAACCGGTGACATGGATGGGGATGGAAAAACCGACATTGTAGTTGCTAATTTCAGCAATACAAATATAATTTCAGTGTTGCTTAATGCAAGTACAGGCGTAGGCAATATAAATTTCGTTGCCCATGCAGATTTTCCGACGGGCGGGCAGCCTTACGGCGTGGCGATAGGCGATTTGGATGGGGATGGCAGGCCAGACCTTGCCATTTCAAACCCCACTACAAATACAGTGTCTGTATTGCGTAACATGGCTACTTCCCCCGGCAGCATAAATTTTTCGGCGCATGCCGACCTGGCGTCAGGCAATCAGCCCGGAGGCCTTGCAATCGGGGATTTGGACGGCGACGGCAAGCCAGACATTGCCGTTGCCAACAATGGTGCCAATACAGTATCTTTTTTGCTTAATGTACCTATAGCACAACCCGCAATTACTTCATTTACGCCAACGAGCGCGGGTCAGGGTTCAACTGTAACTATAACCGGCACGGGCTTTACAGGCGCAACTGCCGTAAGCTTTGGCGATACCGCAGCGGCCTCTTTCGTAGTTGTAAACGCGACCACCATTACCGCCGTAGTTGCCGCTGGCGCTACAGGCTATGTGTCTGTTACCACTCCGGGAGGAACGGATTCTGCTTCAGGCTTTATTTTTATTACGCCGCCTTCCGTAACATCATTCACCCCTGTAACAGGGTATACCGGCACAACGGTTACCATTACAGGCAGCAACTTTACGGGTGCAACGGGTGTAAATTTTGGTGCTGCCGCGGCAACATCATTTACAGTTGTGAATTCAACAACAATTACTGCCAAGGTGGGCGCTGGCGCCACGGGCAGCGTGTCAGTTACAGGTGCCGGTGGCACCAGTTCTGCACCCGGCTTCTCATTTTTGCCTCCCGCACCGGTTATAACATCTTTTTCACCTATAACAGGTGTTGCTGGCGCAACAATAACTATTAACGGTTCCAATTTTAATACAACTGCAGCAAACAACGTAGTGTTTTTTGGTGCCACGCGCGCCACCGTAACAACGGCAACCGCCACTAAATTAACGGTGAAGGTACCGCCGAGTGCCACTTACGCACCAATAACAGCATTAAACACCGTTACAAGTCTGGGCGCTTACAGCAGGGCAAACTTTACGCCGGTATTTGCGCCAAGCAAAGACAGTATATCGTTGGTTGATTTTGCCCCACATACAGATCTTTCAACAGGAAACAACCCGCAAAGTGTAGCAATCAGTGACATAGATGGTGATGGCAGGGCTGATATGATTGTTGCGAATTTTGCGGATAACACTTTGTCAATATTGTTGAGCAATGGCACGGGCGGTTTTGCAGCACAAACAGTTGTTGCCACAGGCAGCGGCCCAACAAGTGTTGCAGTAGGCGATATAGACGGGGATGGCAGGCCAGATTTGGCGATTGTATGCCAAGGCGACAACGCAGTGGCAGTTTCGCTTAATGCAAGCAGCCCCGGCAAAATTAATTTTGGCGTTGGTTATAAAGAATTTGGTACAAATTTAAACACTCCCCAAACAGTGGCGATAGCCGATTTGGACGGAGATGGCAGGCCGGATATTGCGGTTACTAATTTCGCAGCTAATACCGTGTCTGTATTGCAAAATTCAGGTGCCATTGGCAGCAGCAGCTTTAACAACGAGTTTGATTACAACACCGGGAACAGCCCGTATGGATTGGCGATTGGCGATTTGAATGGCGATGGCAAGCCAGACCTCGCCGTTACAAATCTTAGCGACAACACAGTATCCGTTCTTCTAAATTCAAGCGGAGTTGGAAATATGATTTTTGCTGCAAACACAGTTTTCACAACCGGCGGTAGCCCCGTTGGTATTGCAATAGGCGATTTAAACGGCGACGGTAAACCAGACCTGGCAATTTCAAATTTCGGCGACAATACCACATCCGTATTGCTGAATGCTGGTGTCGCAGGATTTTCCCCGAATTCGGATTTTGCAACCGGCGGAAGCCCAATAAGCGTTGCACTGGCTGATATTGACGGGGATGGAAAGGTTGACATAGTTACGGCAAATAACACCGACAATACAGTTTCAGTATTGCGCAATACCAGCGCCGGAAACCTGCGTTTTGATGCGCATGTAGACTTGGCAACAGGCAATGCCCCTTATGCTGTTGCCGCAAGCGATTTGAATGGCGATGGCAGGGCCGATATCGCCGCAGCAAATTCAAGCGACAATACTGTGTCTTATATATTTAACACACCGCAACTGCCGCCAGCTATTATATCATTTAAGCCGGCGAGTGCAGGGTTCGGTTCAACTGTAACAATTACCGGGTCAGGTTTTACAGGCACAACTGCCGTAAGCTTTGGCAGTATAGCCGCCACGTCCTTTGTAGTCATAAACGATATTACCATTAATGCAATTGTTGGAACAGGCTCTACCGGAAGTGTAAGTGTTACAACCCCATTAAACACTGCCACCGCAAATGGGTTCGTATATCTGCCGTTAACCGCCTCGGTTAAGGGCAGCGTAGCAGCCTGTATGGGTACCACCACCCCACCGGTTGTTAGTTTCGTAGGCAATTATGGCTTATCACCTTTTATATTTACGTATACTGTTAATGGGGGCTTGCAACAAACATTAGCCACCGGGGCTGGTGATTCAGTGGCTACGCTTACTGTGCCAACTTCCGCTGCGGGAACATTTGTTTATTCGCTTGTAAAAGTGCAAGATGCTAACAGCAATCAACAGTCCGTTAGTGGCAGCGCAACGGTAACAATAAGCCAGCCAATAACGTTTACCACCAGCATAGCCCCCGCGAGCAGTTGCGGCGGTGGCAGCAACGGAATACTAACCGTATCCAGGGCAGGTGGCCAATGGCCGTATGAGTTTACATTGACCCTATCCGGCGGCGCACCCTTTTCTCAACGGAATAATAATACTTTCAACAACCTTGCCGCAGGAACGTACAGTTTAACAGTTACGGACACTGCAGGGTGTACAACCACCGCATCAAGCCTTGTGGTAACCCAGGCAGCCCCTATAACTATCACGTCATCGCTGACCCCGGTGAGCGGCTGTAGCGGCGGAACAAACGGAACTATAAACGCTTCCAGGTCGGGTGGCCTATGGCCTTATGAGTTTACATTAACTGGCCCAGGCGGCACAACTGTTACCCAAAGGAATAATGGTTTCTTCAGCGGCCTCGCCACAGGCACATATAGCATAACTGTTACCGACACGGCCGGGTGTACTGGCGCTGAACCTGGCATAACTATCACGCAGCCTGCAGCTATTACCCTGGCTCCAACCACTACTGTTGTAAGCAGTTGTCATGGCGGCAGCGATGGAAGTATAAGTGCGGGAAGGTCGGGAGGTGCATGGCCATATGAATTCACGCTAACTGGCCCGGGCAGCTCAACTGTAACCCAGAGGAATAATGCTGTGTTTAGCAACCTTGCAGCAGGTACATACAGCCTGAGCGTTATTGACACAACGGGTTGCACAGCCACGACAACGGGTATTGTCGTTGCACAAGCTACTGCCATAACAGTTGCGCTTACTGTAAGCCCCGTAAGCAGTTGCGGCAGCGCCAACAGTGGCACGATAAGCGCAAGCAAGTCTGGCGGCGCATGGCCTTATGAATTTGTTTTAACGGGCCCGGGCAGCTCTACATCAACCCAAAGAAACAATGGCGTGTTCAGCAATCTTGCCGCAGGAACCTATAGTTTGACGGTAACTGACACCACGGGCTGTACGGGCACCGCGACTGGCATCGTAGTTCCACAAACTCCAGCTTTGACTGTTGCCCCTTTCGCTACCCCGGTTAGCAGTTGCGGCAGCGCCAACAGCGGTATGATAAATGTCAACAGATCAGGTGGCATCTGGCCTTACCAGTTTGCCTTAACAGGTTCTGGAGGCACAACTGTGACCCAAAGGAACGATTGGGTGTTCAGCAACCTTGCCACGGGAACATACAGCGTAACGGTTACCGACACAACTGGTTGCACAGGCATTGCCACGGGCATTGTAATTACGAAGGCGGCTGGCTTGGCCCTTGCCCCCACCACAACACCTGTGGGCAATTGCGGGGCTGCCAACAATGGAACAATAACTTCAAATAGGTCGGGCGGTATCGCGTCTTATGTGTTTACGCTAACCAAGCCAGGTGGTTCAACAGTAACACAACGAAACAATGGCGTGTTCAGCGGCCTTGCAACCGGCACTTATAGTATAATAGTTACCGACACCACGGGTTGTGCTGACACTGCAAAGAGTATTGTGGTTAAACCGACCGGTTGCCCGTCGTCGATAGACCCAGTTTCAAAAAACAGCCTGCAAACCGAACTTAAAATTAAAGTGTACCCGAACCCGGCCGTGAATGAGTTTGCTTTGATACTAGAGGGCGGTGACAATAAACGAAATGTTGAGATAACAGTGGTTGATATGTATGGCAAAGCGCTTTACCATACCACCGGCACTGTATATGACCAGTACAAATTCGGCAAAACATTCGCCGGCGGCATTTATATTGCGCAGGTGGTTAACGGCAATTTTATAAAAACGATAAAACTGGTAAAAGGAAATTAGGAGCAGTTTGAATATTAATTTTTTAAAAGGCCACCGCAACCGGGTGGCCTTTTTTATGTGGGTTGCGCACACTATGGTCTGTTACGGTGCATGTATCACACTGGCTATCCAATTGGAATTGTTAACACAAAGCAGGAGTGTTTACGATGGGGTAAGGTCAGAAAAGAATTCCTGTTGACACTGATTTAAAATTGACAGATAAACCTGTGTACTGGAGGACGGAAAACATGGTATAAAGTTTACCATGGAGTAAGTGGACATTAAACTGCAAAGCCCGGCAACTTCACGAAAGGGCAGTGTTGATAAATCATGCCGGCTTCGGTCTCGCCCAGTATTTTTTATTGCAGCTTGTTCAGCGCGGTTTCTAATTGTGCAAACATTCCCTCAATATCTTCCAGATGGCAGGTGCCAACGCTTAACCGGTACCATGGCGAATTGGGTTGTGCACCAAAAGCATAAAACGGCACCACAGCCAACTTGGCTTCTCTTAAAATATAAGAAGTAACATCTGCCTGGGTAGTTAATGTCATTTCCCCTTCTTTTTTACCAGCAAGGTCAAGTTTCACCGTAAGGTAAATAGCCGCCTGCGGGGTTACCGCATCCACATTATGCCCTTTTGCTTTCAGCGCGATAAATCCACCGTAAATCCTCCGCAGCCTTTCTTCCAGCCCGGCTTTAAATACAACAAAATAAGCGTCCAACGCTTGCTTGTTCCATAAAAATTTGGCCGTGGCCTTTTGTTCGGCCATCGGCCCCCAGGCCCCAAGGTGGCTTAAAAGTGCCTTCATTTTTGCAATGACCCCAGCAGGGCCAAACGACCAACCTATGCGCAGCCCGGTTGATGCCAGTGACTTAGAAATGCCATCCACAAAAATGGTATATGGCCTTACTTCAGGTCGCAATGTTACCGGGTTGTAATGCTTTGTTTCGCCGTACGTAAGCATCCAATACATCTGGTCGAACATGATGTACAGTTTTTTTTCACCCGCTGCGCGCCTGTTGTTTTCTTCCAACACCAGGTCGCATATTTTTTCCAGCTCTACTTTGGGCAATGTGGTGCCCGTGGGGTTTTGCGGCGTGCATAGGCAAATAAGGGCTGCGCCCTTTATGTGCGGTTCAATATCAGCCGCGGTTGGCATAAAATGGTTTTCAACCCTTGTGTCTATCAAACAGTGCTCGCCTTCATGCAAATGCACATAATGGTTGTTGTTCCAGGATGGCACCGCATAAATAACCTTGTCGCCCTTGTCCACAATGGTTTTGAATATGGTATATATCAATGGCCTGCCACCGCTTGCTATCAAAATTTCGTTGGCTGCATATTCCAGTCCACCCCATTCCTTTAAAAAATGAGCCACTGCCAGCCGCAGTTCAAGCAGGCCGTCACCGGGCGGGTAATTTGTGTAATGCGCACGATAAGCGTCAACAATCAAGTCTTCCAATTCTTTTGGAATAGGGAAAATAGACGGGTCAAAGTCCCCGATTGTAAAGTTATAAATATGTTCGCCCTGTCTTATCCTGTCGTTTATTTCGTTGCCCAAACGTACAATTTCCGAACCCACCAACGACTCTGCCATTTTGCTAAGCTTGCCCATACCCCTTAAAGATTATGGAACAAAAGTAATTTTTATGTGTTGTAAAAAGGCTGGTTTTTTACGCATGGCACAAACAATTTACAGAAAGGTGGTTTTTGTGATAAATCACAAAAAAACGATGTGATTTTTCACAAACAGAAAACGAAAAGATAATGGTTACTTTGTATCTGTTACTAAAAGCTCAGTTTATTTAACCCCAAAAAAACAAATTTTATGTCCGACAATTGGAAACACGTTAAACAAGAAGTAGATGCTCACAGGAACTCTATTAAGAAAATGTCTCCGGCCGCCGCTGAAGAAGCAAAATATTCTTTCTTACTCACAAAGAAAGAAATTGATAGGGTGCTTGCCTTAAAAGGACCGGGCACATCTTTGGATGGCTTGCGCATCTTTTTGGGCGCAAAGGAGATTGACAACCACCTTGTGCATACCATTCATGTTGTAGCAGTTGAAAACCAAGGGGGCCACTATGCTGATTATAATGTGCCAACTTCGCTGAGTGAGACTGATGCGGAGCAGGAAAATACAGAACCCGCTGGTGGCGGATCAACATGCGGTACAGTCCCATGCCCACCCACTTGCAACGGCGGCAACATTCTTAATAGGTAAAAAAGAAGACGATGAAAGCAATATTTTATGGAGATGCATACATGCCGTTTATAACCTGCGGCATTTATCTTTTTTTCTGGGGCAATATCCAAAAAAAAGAGTGGGTTGTTTTATTGTATGCTCTGTTTAATACTGTCTTATTTACAACTTCGGACGTGCTTGCCCATAACGGTATACATAATTTGCCACTCTATCATATCAACAGCATCGTTGAATTATGGTTTGTGTCATATTATCTCCTGAAAAAAATAACGGGTGAAAAATTTTCCACGGCATTTTGGGTCATCAATATAGCTTACACCTGTTTTTTTGTTTTCAACATTCTATTCATGGAAAAGTTGACCGATTTTAATGCCAATTCTGCATGCGTTGCAAGCCTAATAATCCTGTTTCTTAGCATGCGCTATCTGCTTCAACTTTCAAAAAGCGATGAAATATTATATTTTCAAAGGTTGCCATCGTTTTGGATAGCAAGTGGTTTTTTGATATACAGTTCTGTAACTATCTTAGTACTGCTGTCTTTAAAGTATTTCCTTTATTTAAACTGGCAAACAGAGGCTAATAATTTATCTTTTGTTTTATCTGTCTCAATTATAGTTAAATTCGCCCTAATTATAACGGGACTGCTATGTTACAGGAAACAACGACAGGCTATACAGTTACCTTTCTTATTATAGGCATAGTGGTTATATTGTTCTTTGTCATATTTTTTTACCTGTTTATTATACAATTGCACAGGCGTAGAATTTTGCACCAAAAAGAAGTTGTTGACCTTAAAGTTCAGTATGAGCAAACCATTTTGCTTTCGCAATTGGAGATTCAGGAGCAAACATTTAAAAACATCAGCCAGGAAATTCATGATAATATTGGCCAGGTGCTCAGCTTGGCCAAATTAAACCTAAACACCATAACGCATACCGAGAATGTTGAAACGATAGCCCTTACTGAAGAGTTGCTTGGCAAGGCTATATCCGACCTGCGGGACTTGAGCAAGAGCCTTAATAGTGAAAAAATAACCGATATTGGCATTTGTAGGGCCATAAAGCATGAATTGAATATTATTGAGAAGGTAGCGCATATTAAAACAGTGTTCAATTGCGACGACGAAGAAGTAGAACTGGGCGACGAGCAAACGATTATTGCCTTCCGCATGATGCAGGAGATATTGAACAATATTTTGAAACATGCCAAAGCCACCCAAATAACCGCTGATATTACGAGTGATGAACACAACACCGCCATAGTTATTACCGATAACGGCAAAGGCTTCGACATTGACAAGCTTAACACAACAGAAACGGGAATAGGGCTAAAAAGCATACAGCAGCGCTGCAAACTTATAAACGCCCAATGCACTATTAACTCCTCGCCAGGAAAAGGTACGGGCATACAAATTGTGATACAGAACACCTACAATAAAAGTATATGACAAAAGTTGCACTGGTGGACGACCATGCATTGCTTAGAAACGGCCTTGCTTCTGTAATTAGTAATTCCGATGGCTACCAGGTTGTTTTTGAGGCAGACAATGGAAAGCATTTTATTGAATTATTAAAGAAAAACCCAAAGCCCGATATACTGCTGCTTGACATAACCATGCCCGAAATGGACGGCTTTGAAACCGCCCAATGGATAAAGGCGAATGCCCCCGACATAAAAATACTGGTACTTAGTATGATGGATGATGACAAGTCAATCATACGAATGCTTAAGTATGGTGCCAGGGGTTACATACTTAAAGATAGCAAGCCCGAAGTGCTGAGAACAGCATTGAGGGACATATCCGAGAGAGGATTTTTCTTCAATGAGCTGGTGAACGGCAGACTGGTGCACCTTGCCAGCCAAACAGGCGAAAAAAATAACGGGCCAGAAATAAGCGAGAAAGAGACTGAATTTTTGAAGCTGTGCTGCACTGAAAAATCATATAAGGAAATTGCCGACACCATGGGCATAACCCCCCGCGCAGTTGAGGCTCTGCGAAGCAATATGTTTGAGAAACTGCAAACGCTTTCAAGGGTTGGCCTGGTAATGTATGCCATACGGAACGGGATTGCGAAAATATAATAGAAGTCCGGAAGACGGAAAGTCCGGAAGACCGGAAGACAAAAGGCAGCAGACATTATTATTTATGAGTACTCTATTTTTTCGAATTCTTGATAAACAGCCCATCCTATACCAATAAACTTTCCGTTTTCCCCGATTCTTCAGCACTGACTTGTGGTTGCAATCTCGCAGTTCTCTTGTGGCTCGCAGTCTTGTCATCTTCCGGACTTCCGGTCTTTCGGACTTTCCGTCTTTCGTCCTTCAGTCCTCCCCATCTTCCGGACTTACGGACTTTCCGTCTTGCGGACTATTCGTTACTTTTGCGCAAATTTTTTTTATGGCGCAGTTCCGCAATTTTAGGATGGTGGGTTATGTGGTATATGGACGGGGAAGCTTTAACCAATTGGACGAAATATTGGAACCGCAGCGGAATGCTGATGCACCGATGATATTTTTGGTAGATGGTTTTTTTGAGAACAAGCCGCTGCTTGACCGCATACCGCTGCGCGGAAAAGACAAAATAATACTGGCCGATGTTACACATGAACCAAAAACCACCCAGGTTGACAAACTTGCACAACAACTAAAAGAAGAATTTGGAACTGTTAGCGGAATTATTGGCATTGGTGGCGGTTCTGTGATGGATCTTGCCAAGGCCGTGGCGCTAATGATGAACAACCCAGGGTCTTCAGCCGACTACCAAGGATGGGATTTAGTAAAAAAGCCCGGTGTTTATAAGGCAGGCATACCCACCTTAAGCGGCACGGGCGCAGAAGTAAGCAGGACAACTGTGCTTACCGGCCCCACAAGAAAACTGGGCATGAACAGCGACTACACCCCTTTTGACCAAATAGTTTTAGACCCTGAATTAACGGCCAACGCACCCGTAAACCAGCGCTTTTACACTGGTATGGATTGCTATATACATTGCATTGAAAGCTTGGAGGGTACTTACTTGAACGAGTTCAGCAAAAGCTATGGCGAAAAAGCCCTGCAGCTTTGCCGCCAAGTATTTATAGAAAAAGACGTGTGGGACGAAGAATGCGATGACAAACTAATGATGGCATCTTATGCTGGTGGCATGAGCATTGCCTATAGCCAAGTTGGCGTAGCGCATGCAGTAAGCTATGGCCTTGCATACTTGCTTGGCACCAAGCATGGCATTGGCAACTGTATTGTAATGAACCATTTGGAAGAGTATTACCCCGCTGGCGTTGCTGAATTTAAAAGCATGGTTGAAAAACACCAAATTGATATACCGCAAGGTATTTGCAAAGGCCTTACCGAAGACCAGTTTGATATAATGATGAATGTTGCCCTTAGCCTTAAACCCCTTTGGGAAAACGCGCTTGGCAAAGACTGGGAAAAAATAATGACGAGGCAGCGGTTGAGGGAGTTGTACGGGAGATTGTGAGTT
>Ga0207091_1139_pt1 | contig 16979 bp, 22 predicted proteins | sample Alteio_BWMinHeat_47_FD_153534 | JGI IMG/M metagenome (GOLD analysis project Ga0207091, IMG submission 153534) | Enriched cells from forest soil in Barre Woods Harvard Forest LTER site, Petersham, Massachusetts, United States -... | ecosystem: Environmental > Terrestrial > Soil > Temperate forest >... | reverse complement strand
TCGCCCACCACATAATGAGCCAGAGCGGTAAAGCAAGTACAAGTAAGAGATTCCATGGACTCTTGCGTCTGGAGGAGCGCATTTGCGCATTAGCGAGGAATTGCCCGCTCTTCAGTTCATCGAACGTTCCACCGAGAGTTCCATATTTGCGCTTACGTGGCATGGACCGTACCCATCTAATAGGCGCTTTTCTTCCTGAGAGTATAGAGGATTTGCGACAGGACGTCGTTCCGCTGCGGTGTATTCGCCGCCCACTCTGTGACGGCTTTTTTGGCCATCTTGCGCGCAAGTACCCCGCGGTTTCGAAAACGAAGGCGAGTCGGAGTCACGCCTCTGACTCGCCGGCATCTTGAACGACATGGCGACCCCAGGAGCCATGTCGCACCCTATTAAGGCAATATCCGAAGCGATCGGACGCGCGAGAAGTCGCGATCGTAAGTCACGAGAGCGTCGGCGTTGATCTTTAGGGCGCTGGCTGCCTGTACTGCATCGGCCAGCTTCAAACGGGAGGATGCGCGCAGGCGCGCGGCGCTTGCGGCAATATCGGCTGTGAGGTCGATCACCTGCCAGGATTCTAGGATTGCCCGAAAGCGCTCAGCAAGCGCGTCGTTGCCGGATTGGAGGGGGCCGGTAAGTACTTCGGCAATCGACACAGTGGTGACAGCAAAGTGCAGTTGGCCGGCGGCGTGGCGCTCAAAAGCCGGCTTGAAAATTCTCGCGAGCTTGGGGTGCGCTTCGAGAAAGTAAACAATGGGAGCAGAATCCATGAGCAGGAGCGCGCCATCGGACAGTGATTCGAGTGTCAGCGGCTCCATTCGTCGCGCAGTTTCTTGATCGTGCTGCCGCTGTCCCTTCCCCACAGGCCGCGGCCCGAACCTTCCAGAGACAGCAGGGATTGTTGCCGGTCGCTGGGGCGATATTCGGCCAACGGTACGAGCGCGGCCACGGGGCGGCCGCGCCGCGTAATGATGGTTGCGCGCCCGCGCTGCGCCTCATCGATGAGCGCGGGCAACTCGTTGCGCGCCTCTTCGGAGCCCTTGTGTACGATTTTAGTCATGAGATTGACTCAATTGCGACTGTACAGACCGTACAGTGAGTTGTCAAATCAAAAGGACTGGTCAGCGCGGCGATGTACAGCAAACACTCTATATAAGGGGCCGATGGAACCGGAATCAGGGAAGCGGTACTGGCGGGGCCCGCAGCGAGGCAGGGCAGCGCAGCGTGGCGGGTGAAGCGTCGTGGTGCGAACGGCTCGACGAGACGGGGAATTCCCCGGCCAGATCGAGAATACCAGCTACTGCGCTGTTACCTTGAGCGTGCCGGACTGATTCTGAGCCGTAGCACCGCTCAGTGAGACCACGCTGCTCGTTGTCATGGTGTAGTCCGTCATGTCGGTTTCGATGAGCGTGTTCTGGGTATCGTAGATCTTGGTGGTCACCTCGATGCCGATAGGGCTACCCGGATCCACGGGCGTCAGCAAGAAATAACTCACCTGTGCCGTGCCGAGCGAAACGCTCATGGTGCTGTCGGTGTAGCGGCTGAGCGTGCCCAAGGTACCGGATGATCCGCCCACTACTGTGCTCGGAAATAAAAACGGTGCCTGCGCGACGTCGTACTCGTTCGCGGAGACCTCGCCAAGAAAGGCGCTGTCGCTGCTTGCATAGTAGTCCGTGACGTTGGTGGAATAGGCCGAGGTCTGGCCGGCGGCGGTGACGGATCCGGCGACGGTGGTGGTTTGCGACAAAGCGGCGGTGCCGTTGAAGGTGGCACTGACGGCCGGCGGCCGCGTAAAGGTGCCGGAACCGGTGAATGCGGTCGAGACGCCGTTGACGATCACCATTCCGCTTAAGGCCACATTCGAAGTCAACCCGTTGGCCACCATTTTGGCCATGCCGGCCTGTAAATCGTAATTGCCGGGCTGCATCGGGGAGGCAGGGTTATTACCGCCGCCGCATGCAGCTATGGCGATGGTGAAACAGGCGGCTAGATAGGTTCTGGATGCTCCGTGCATGACCTGATTCCTTGGAGACGTTTACAAAGACTGCGCGATTGCTTGCCTCGCAAGTATTGTAGGGCGACCGAGGGGTGATGACAAAGGATCGTCGGCTGGAGAATCGAAATAAAAGCCAAGCAATAATAGCGGTGCGAGTTCTGTGGCTTATGTCGCATACCGCGGGAAATCGAGGCTGCTATAAAGGAGCTGCCCGAATAGCGTTACGAAGGACGATTACTGTTGCTCCAAGGGAACTGGCAGATCCGCCGATTCATAAGATTTAACGCTGAATTGACTCTATAGGGAGAACAAAATGAGAGTTGTACTGTCCGCGCTTGTGGCGGTGTTCCTAATAGGCTGTGTTTCGACGCGTAACGCCGCGGTCAGTGATGAGCGCACGCGAGACTGGCACGGCAAGACGGTTGCGTTGACGACGCGGCCGCGCGCCGATTTTGTTGCCATGACAGCGGGGAAAGCCGCGTTCGCGCTAATTGGCGCCGCCGCGATGATTTCCGCCGGGAACAGCATCGTTGAAAAGAACGGAATTGAGGACCCTGCACCGATACTCGGTGACAACTTACTGAGCGACGCGCAAGCGCAATATGGTGTGGTCGCCGCGGTTCCGGCGCACGTGGCCATTAACACCACCGACGTGGCTACAATGGCGCACGCAGCCCATGGCGCGGATTTGCTGCTGGATGTGCAATCGATGGGAAGTCAGTTTCGGTATTTTCCCACCGATTGGAGTCATTACGCGGTCGACTCCGGATTCAAAGTGCGTCTCATAGACGTCCGCACGGGTTCACTCATCGCCGAGGGCTTTTGTCACCAAACGACGCAGAAGGATCCTTCGCCGCCCACCAAGGATGAACTGCTGGCTGACGGGGCGGCACGACTGAAGTTGATTCTAACTTCTCAACGGGAGGCCTGTTCGCAGCAGCTCAAAAAGGACGTATTATCAATCACTTGAATTCTGCCTCTTCAAAGAGACGAACAACTGTGGTGTATGACCTTCGTCGCGTCGGCGACTAAGTACGCATGTCGTTACTCGACCCGCCGCGCTGTCCCAACTGCAATTCAGAGGTTGATCTAAAAACCCTTTGGCAAGCAGCGCCGAAAACCAGCAGTGGATCGGCCATCATTGATAGGGTCGGAGTTGAATGTCCCGTGTGTGGCGTGAAGTTGCGCGTCCTGCAATCTTGCGCCTACGTGACTGGATTGCTGGCGTTCATCCTTCCGTGCGCATTCATGGTGGTTTCCATCTTTCTCGCGCCGGTGACGCGAGGCTCGATGGATTACAAGGTTAGGATGGGGGTCTTCGCAGTCGTACTGTTCGGTGCCATCGTGCTTCACAAACGCAATATTCCTAGATTGCTGAGGGTGCGACTGCTTCAAAATAACGAGACCGTCCGATTTCCATTAGCGCGGTCGACCAGCCCCGAACCGGAAAATGCGCTGGCACCGACCAGCGCTCTTAGTTTGGAGCCAACTCAAGACGATCAGCCCGTTTGGGTGTGTCCCAAGTGCCACGAGGAGAATCCGGGTAATTTCAACGAGTGCTGGAAATGCATGAAATTGAGGCCGGAAGCAGAGGCTTCGAATTCGCCATGAGGCTTCGCAGAGCTTTCCGAGCAATCGGGATCGTCGTTGTCGCCGGCGTTTTCTTGTTGGCCACATCGGCATGGTTCATGGGTTCTTTACTCATCGAGCCGCAAAATCACACCGTTCAAGTACCGGCCGGCTTTTCGGCGGAGACGGTAACCATTCCGGGAGTGGCTCATGCAATTGCCGGTTGGTGGGTCGACGCGGGCAATGGCACGCCTGTTGTTCTTCTGGTTCATGGCCTCGGAGCTGATCGATCCTCAATGGTACCGCGAGCGGAACTACTCAAGGAACACGGCATCTCCTCGCTTTTGATCGATTTGCAAGGCGAGGGGGAAACGAGGGGTGAGGCGATCACGATGGGATATCGGGAGTCTGGGGATGTGATCGCGGCGCGCGATTGGATTCGAATGAAGGCGCCCGGCCAGAAAATTGGAGTCATCGGCACTTCGTTGGGTGGGGCATCCGTACTGCTGGCTCCGCAGCCCGCGGGGTTCGATGCGGTCGTGCTGGAATCGGTTTATCCGCGGATCGGGCGGGCGGTGGAGAATCGGATCCGGATGCAGCTTAAGTTCCTGGCTCCCGTCCTTACCCCGCTCTTGCTGGTGCAGCTCGAACCGCGCTTGCACATCTCAGTGTCCGAATTGGAGCCGATTCGATGGATCGGGAAGCTCGGCGCGCCGGTCTTGGTAGCGGCGGGATCAAGAGATCGGCACACGACCCTCGAGGAGTCGCGGGAGTTGTTTGATGCGGCTGCTGAGCCGAAATGGCTGTGGATTGTCGAGGGTGCCAAACATCAAGACATGCTGGCGTTTGATCCTAAGGGGTATGAAGAGAATGTGGTAGGGTTTTTGGTGGATACGCTGAAGCCGGTGGCCACTACTGAAAAAAAACGCCGATTCCGGAGATTTGTCAGAGCGAGTAAGTCACTGATCTCAGATGCGCCACGTACTATTTATTTGTAGTCGGAACCAGCTCCGTAGCCCTACGGCGGAGCATGTATTTGCCAAATGGCTTGAGATCGAGGTCGCGTCGGCCGGTCTTGATCCTAAATGTAAGGAGCCGGTGACCCCGGAGCTATTGACATGGGCCGAGGTGATCTTTGTCATGGAGAAAGGTCACCGCAACAGGCTGTTAAAGCAATTCCGGGCGAATATTAAGAATCAGAAGATCATCGTTTTAGGGATTACCGACGATTACGATTATATGGATCCGCGCTTGGTGCGGCTGTTCGAGACGCTCGTGCCGCCGCATCTCGGTGTGGCGCGTCTGGGTGTTAAGTGACGGAGATCGGGGAGGGCCGATGAGCGCTGACGTCGATTTGAAACGACGTATCGGGATGGTGTTAGTGGTTGCCCTGTCTTTTTCAGCTGCGGTTGCGCAAACACAGAGCGAAATGAACGAGGGGGCATCGAAGTCGTTCAAAGCCGTGAGCCTTGATCTGTCCAAGGCGATTGACTCCTATCGCCAGGACTTGCCTGCAGGTCAGCTCAAGCTATTTGATCAATCTCAGCGAGCTTGGGAGGAATATCGGCGCTCGGCATGTATATTTGAAAGCAGCGGAGTCAACAGAGGGAGCGCTCAACCCCTGATTCAAAGGACATGCTTAACAACCCTCACACGAGAGCGACTTCGGTACATCCAACGGTTGAGCGCATGCCAGGAAGGTGATTTGAGCTGTCCGGCTTGGAAGAAGGAATAAGGATTGTGGCTGTGGACAGCGATTCAGTCTAACCCCGACTTCTCATTCATCAGCGTCATCACGATCCTCGTCGTTGTATTGAAACTCTTCGGCAGTGTCGGTGTTTTCGTTCTTCTCACACGCGAGCTTCGTTCTCATCGGGCCGCTCGTGGGCGGGGTCGTCGTCGTCATCGATAGTACCGGTGGTCAGCGCTGAAGTCGGGAAGTCCGAAGGCCATTGCTCTGATACTTCTGGGGCGCCAAGATCTGATTCCTGTTTGAACAGTTTGCCCATGCTTTAGTGTAGCGCGATGCCAGCGTTCAGTCTGTACTGGAACGCACATGGGTGAGCCCGGATGTATTCCGACGCGACTCAATGTCGCGTCGGACCGGGCGAACGGTGGTACATGGGTGAGCAACACTCTGGCGAACGCCAGAACATGGATGTTCTGGCCGGTCCGCGAGCGAAGCAGGAAAGCACAGCGAAGCGGTACCGACTGGGTAGACTAGCCATGGATGGCGTGGTGCTCAGGGCGCGAGGATGGAGTGGAGAGGCGTGGGCTAATTTTGGCGAGTGGGAATTTACTTGTGATCGCGCGGCCGCTGTGGCGGCGTACACGCAGGCGGTGGCAAAGAAAGCGAGCCGGTGAGTAGCCGGCAAACTGTAGTCACGGAGATGCAATTGACAGATCGCGCTGAACTTCAAAGAGCCGCCATTGCGGCGTTTGTTGATGTTGTTGAATCTACAACGCTGCTGCCGGAGGACAGGCTGGCTCGGCTGCCGGGCGTTCTGGACTCACTCGCGGTTGCTGTTCGCGATATCACCTATGAGTTTGATGAAAGGGACTATCCGGACGATCCGGGTGAGGATTATCCAGCCACTTATCAGGTGGTGGGGCGGCGCTTCCCGACGCTTGGGTACTACAATGTTCCTGTATCGATTACCCAGGAGATTGGAGAATCGAAGATGGGTGTCGGTGATGGGATAGATGACATCGTGGACATACTGTTGGATCTCAAAGGTGTGCTGTGGAGATTCAAGAATACGAGTGTGGACGATGCGCTGTGGGAATTGAAACAGAGTTTTCAGGGCCACTGGGGTTGGCACTTGAGGGAGTTGCAGCTGTACCTGCATGTGCTGGCTAGCGGCGTGGAGGAGGCCCCCGATTGATCACACACCGTCAGTTCAAAAGATTGATGAGTGAGCAGCGGATGCGATGCCATGTCGCCGGAAGGTGAATAAATGCATTGGCTAGAGGACAACTGGATCGGGAATGTGCTGGGCCGCGGCTCCCGCATGGTGTTGGGTTTCGTTTCGGCCCTGTTTTGTGTAGTCATGGTTGTTGCCGCCCCGCCGACGGATAAGGCTTTCGGGTTTTATCTCATCGCACTGTTTTGTTTCCTGATTTGCATCAGTTGCATCGGTAACACGCGAGTTAGGCACTTGATCGGCAGCGCTGTTGGGGTGGTGCTTGTGGCTGCGTCGGGCTGGTACGTGTTCGAAGTAATCACCAACGGGCCGAATGCCACTCGAATTGGGCGGCCCTCGCTCCTGAATGCGCTGGCACTATTTCTGGCGCTTGGAATTCCGGGATTCATGTACGCGGCGGCGGCGCGGTTTGGTATTAGGCGCGCCATGCAAGGTAGATCATCGGGCCCCGACCCGGTGAGTCCGCGGCAATCGAAGCTGGTGTTCTATAGGGTGGATCCTTGGAATCTCGTCTTTGGTGTGGTCGCAGTGACATTCGGTTTCGTGCAAATTGCGCGGGCCACGAGCCTCTGGATGTTGCTGGTGCCGTTGTTGATGATCATCTACTCGTTCGTCAAGCGTGAAACGCTGCGATCCTTGAGCTTGAGGAACAAGGGGTATTTTCCTGGGAGACGGCTTCGTGATTACTGGCTCTATGAGGAAGTCCAAAAGTATTCAGTCCTCGCGCTGCTCCTGCCGGTCGCCAATACAGAGCCCGGACATTGGGAACTGTTCATTCCGAATGACGAGCAATGGCGCGCAACGGTTCCGGACTGGGCGCGCGACCGGCGCAAGGAAATCGCGCTGCGGATCGCCGAGGGTTGGAAGGCGAAGGACTTTCACTTGCCGAATGACTTGAATCGCGATCAATAGCAATACATAAGGAGCTTTCATGAAGATCCGCCTCTTAACCTCGGCTGCGCTACTCATATCAGGCTTGGCAATGGCCGGCGAAATATCCCCAGTGGTGGGACATTACCGTTACCAAGACTATGCCGCGACATTGGCGGATGGCAGGGTCATCAAATTACAGGACATGGGCGCGACCGACGCGTTCCTTGATATCTCCGAGGACGGAGTTATCACGTTGCGGATGACTATGACCACCGGTAATCCCATTGTGCAGTCGGCGAAGGTACTCGATGCACACTTCGTCAACGGCAAGGGTTACTGGGTGGCAAAGTGGCCGGATATGACCTATCCGGTACGGGCTAACGTCACCCTTGTCGGTGAGCTACTGACGAGCGACAGTCGTTTTGATGATAAGTCGGATCCTCTGCGCTACGGGTCGGCTGAACATGCGGTGCTCAAGCGCGTCGCGTCAAAGTGATTTGCTGACGGGGGTTGCAGTGAAACAGTTGCTGGGAGTCATTCTCGCGGGACTTTTGGTTGTTGCAGCGGCAGCGGCACCCGACGACGCCGAGCAGGTAGCAGGCGCTGAGGCGGCCGCGCTTGCGTGGCTTGCGCTCACAGACAGCGGTAGCTATGCGCAAAGCTGGGATCAAGCGGCCGGTATGTTTCAGGGCGCAATATCCAGAGAAAGCTGGATTAGCGCCGTGGTTAATGCGCGCCAGCCTCTGGGCAAAGTCATATCGCGAAAGGTTAAATCTGCTCTCTATACTCGGTCGCTTCCGGGCGCGCCCGCGGGCGAATACGTTGTCATTCAGTACGATACGCAGTTCGAGCAAAAGGCGACCGCCAGTGAATTTGTCACGCCATTCCGAGACAAGGACGGGTCGTGGAAGGTATCGGGGTACTACGTCAAGTAAGAATGCAGTGCTTGCTTAAAATATAGTAAAAGTACTATAGTGAGTGAGTGAAAGAGGTTCGCTGGTTGGGCGACGCGCGTGCCGTGGCTGCGGCATTTCCAAAAGGTGCGCGCCTCAAGCTCGGCCGGGAACTGACGCGAGTACAACTGGGCGCCGATCCTAAGCATGGAAGGAGTTTGCCGCAGGTAGGCCGCGGTGTGCAGGAGATTCGAATCGCCGATAACAAAGAAGCTTATCGGGTGATCTATGTGGCGTCGATTGGTACTCGGATCTACGTGTTGCATGCGTTTCACAAGAAATCGAAGCAGGGTATTGAAACCGCGCCGACGGACATTGAGTTGGCAAGACGGCGGTATCGGATGCTAGTTGGAGAAAGTCATGGGTAAGAATGTCTTTGCGGATCTGGGATTCTCCAAGGCAGAAGCCGCTGCGCTGCAGGCACGGGTGACGCTGGCCGTGGAGATCGAGCGGTACATTGAAAAGAACGGACTCACTCAAGCCAAAGCAGCTACTGCTTTCGGAGTGCCGCAGCCGACGATATCTAAGATCGTGCGAGGAGATTTGTCGCGACTGTCCGTAGAATATCTGCTTAAGATGCTGGCGCGAGTCGGGGTTACCGTGCAATTGGTGGCGGGAACGCGGAAACCGCTAAAGCGATCGGTTGCCGCGTAATCGCTGGCAAAATCAGGGAGGGGGATGTGAACTCTACGGACGCGGGGGTGGAACCGTCTAGCGCTTCTGCGGCCGCCACTTCGCGTCCCGTATTTATCAGTTATGCCTCCGCCGATGCACCTCTGGCGCAGAAGGTATGTGCGGCGCTGGAGGCGGCCGGGATCTTGTGCTGGATCGCGCCGCGGGACGTGGTTCCGGGCACTCAATATGCCGATGGTATCGTCGGGGCGATTGACGAATCGAGGATCTTGGTCCTCATCGTCTCGAAAGAGGCCTTGGCTTCCGCGCATGTGGGCAGGGAACTAGAACGTGCTGCCTCAAAACGGCATCCGATCATTGCACTCAAGGTAGATGAAGCGCCCCTTACTCGGGCGTTCGAATATTTCCTTAACCAGTCGCAATGGATCGAGGTGGGTGCCGGCGGTGCGGACGGCGCGATCGCCAAACTGGTTGAAGCCGTCGGGCGGCATCTCGCGCCGGGACCGGCTGCAACACCGACCCGGGCGCCTCAGCCCATGCAGAAGGTTGCCATGTCGAGACGGACGTGGAGCATCGCGGCGGCTATCGTCGTAGTCGCGTTGGTGGCGGGTTTTCTTTTCGTCGGCAAGGGATGGCTCTACGGTCGCCCTCCGGCGACAGTGCCGATCGCGGACAAATCCATCGCTGTATTGCCGTTCGTGGACATGAGCGAAAAGAAGGATCAGGAGTATTTCGGGGATGGCATGGCGGACGAGATCATTGATTTGCTTGCGAAAGTCCCCGATCTGCGGGTTCCAGCGCGAACGTCGTCTTTCTATTTCAAGGGCAAGCCAACCAAGGTTCCCGACATTGCCCGAGAGTTGGGTGTCACCAACGTGTTGGAAGGCAGCATCCGGCGGTCGGGGGATCGAATCCGTGTGACGACGCAGCTAGTTCGTGCCGACAACGGGTTTCACTTGTGGTCACAGAGCTACGACCGACCGCTCGGTGACATATTCAAAGTGCAGGATGAGATTGCGAATGCCGTCGTGCAGGCGCTGCAAATCACCTTGATGGGTGGGCCATTGACGCGCCAGAAGGGCGGCACGGAGAATCTGGAGGCGTATCAGCTGTACTTGCGTGCACGCAGCTCTATGGGGCAGGCTACAGTTCAGTCGATAGCTGCGGCGCGTGAGGATTTTAATCAGGCACTCGAATTGGACCCAGACTTTGGACTGGCGTGGGCTGAGCTATCCCGTGACACGTTGCTGTTGGCTAATAACGGGGTTTTGTCGCCGCAAGAAGGCTACGAACGAGCGCGACAACAGGCACAGCACGCATTGCAGTTGAGTCCGGATCTTGCGGAGGCGCACGCCACGCTCGCGAACGTCCATCGCAACTTCGACTGGGACTGGGCAGCCTCCGAGGCAGAGGTGCGTCTGGCACTCGCCGCGGATCCTACGAATCCGACCGCGCTATTGCGCGCCGGTCAGCTGTCTTACACGCTCGGGCGCTGGGACGATGCGGAGCGGCAACTGCGGTTAGCGCTGGTACGCGATCCGTTGTTCACCATCGTGATTTGGAGCCTAGGGACAGCACAGTATGGCGCCGGTCACTTCGCCGATGCCGATGCCACGTACCGAAGATTACTTGAGCTGGCTCCGGGCTTTTATTCCACGCACTCCTATCTCGGCAAGACACTGCTGGCGGAAGGTAAGCCTGAAGCGGCGCTTGCGATGGCGCAGCAGTCGCCTAACGACTGGGATCGACAGATGTATCTGTCGATCGTCTTGCAGGCGGTAGGCCGGCAGGCGGAATCTGACGAGGCGCTGAAGGCTCACATTGCAAAATTTGCGGATACTCAAGCTTATTACGTGGCGATGACTTACGCGTATCGCGGGGATCGCGATCTGGCATTTCAATGGCTCGAAAGAGCGTACCAGCAGAAGGATCAGGGCTTCAAGGAACTAGTCGGCGAGAGGCTGTTCAAGAACATCCAGGGAGACCCGCGATACAAGGCGTTTTTGAAGAAGATGAATTTACCCAGTGACTGAGGCCTCTCCTAACCAGTCAACGGCAAGCAGCGACGTGTTCGTCAGTTATGCGTCGCAAGACGCGGCCGTGGCGAATTCGATTGTGGAAAATCTTGAAAGCCAGGGACTCAAATGCTGGATGGCGCCGCGGGATGTGAAGCCGGGCGCGCAGTATGCGGATGCCATCGTGCGGGCGATCAATGAGGCGAAGGCGCTGGTGTTGGTGATGTCGGGGAGTGCGGTGGACTCCGCCCATGTGGCCCGGGAAGTGGAGCGGGCGGCGTCGAAGCGCAAACCGATCATTCCGTTTCGGATCGATACGGCGGCCTTGAATCTGGAGCTGGAGTACTTCCTGTCGAACTCGCAGTGGATAGAAGTGCCGAAGCTGGGGATGCCGGCAGCGCTAGCTAAATTGAAGGAGGCGGTGGGGCAGGGGCCGGCGAGTTCGTCGCAAGGAATTGCCACGGGTAGTCAACCTGGCCGCGCGAAGAAGGGAATCGCCATCGCCGCTACGGTAGTCGTCGTCGCTCTAGGAATTGCGGTTGGATTAGGGGTTTACTTTTGGTCGTCGAAGCATGGCGCACACACTCCTTTTGTAGCCGTGATCACTGACAAATCGATTGCGGTGCTGCCGTTCGTGGACATGAGCGAGAAGAAGGATCAGGAGTATTTCGGGGATGGGATGGCGGAGGAGATCATAGATTTACTGGTGAAGATTCCGGGGCTCAAAGTCATTGGTCGCACGTCGTCTTTTCAATTTAAGGGCAAGACCGAAGACTTGCGGAATATCGGCACGCAGCTTGGAGTGACTTATGTGCTCGAGGGCAGCGTGCGAAAATCCGGGGAGCGGCTGCGCGTGACTGCGCAGTTGATCAACAGCCAAGATGGGACTCACCTCTGGTCGCAGACCTATGAACGGGGCCTAAGTGATGTCCTAAAAATGCAGGATGACATCGCGGCCCAAGTCGCGCGCGCGTTGCAGATTGAAGTGACTACTAGGAATGTCGTCTCTCGTCCGGCGCTGCGCAACTCACAAACCTACACTTTATTTCTGCACGCGATGCATGTCTCCGAGCGCTACGACCGGCAGGGGTGGGAGCAAGCCATGAGCGACTTACAGCGGGCGCTCGATCTCGACCCATCGTTTACGAAAGCGGCAGCCGCACTCGCTGTATCATACTGGTATGGGGGAAGTGTTGGGTTTATGCCGGCAGCCGAAGCTTACGAGCAGTCCCGTCACGCGGCCGAACACGTACTTAACCTAGACCCGAACTTTGCAGGCGCACACGCACTGCTCGGCACCATTCATATCTACTATGATTGGGATTGGGCTGCCGCCGACAGGGAAATCAAGCTGGCGCTGGCGCTTGCACCCAACGATACTAATGCGTTGCAGGTGGCCTCGATGCTATCCCTCAGCATAGGCCGTTCGGACGAGGCGCTGAAGTTTCTAAACGCGTCACTCGAGCTAGACCCGTTAGACGGTAGCGGGTATTTCTGGCTCAGCATTGCGCAGTTGCGCCGCGACCGACTCACAGAGGCGGAAGCGGCAATGCGCCGCGCCATTGAGCTGAGCCCGACGGCCATCTTGGACCATTACATCCTCGGGTACGTACTACTCGCTCGTAATGAACCTGAAGCGGCCTTGGCTGAAATGTCAAAGGAACCATACGACGGGGCCCGCCTCGGTGGCTCCGCGATGGCCTCTTTCGCATTGAGGCGTAAGTCCGACTCTGATGCCGCGCTCGCGCTGAGAATGAAATACACTGACTACCCGCTCGGCATCGCTGAGGTCTATGCGTTTCGCGGCCAGTCAGATGAGGCGTTCAAGTGGCTCGATCGCGCGTACGCGCAAAGGGACATTTTTCTGTACACAGTAAAATTCTCGCGACCTCTCGACAACCTCCGCAGCGACCCGCGATACAAGGCGTTTTTGAGGAAGATGAATCTACCGGAGGGGTGATCACGCATAGTCATGTTCCGGGACGCCGTGGATCCATTGTCGTGATTTTGCGAGGGAGAAATGCAGATTTCGACACGCATGGTAACCTGCCTCACGGTGGCGGCAATGGCCTTAAGCGCGTGCGGCGGCGGCTCAGGTGGCGCAAATAGTGCGCCCCCCGCATCGCCGCCACCTAGTGGACCGGTCATCACCAGCGAGGCGGACGCCATCCTGCACCTTGACCAGCTGCGCGCAGCGGGATTTCGCGGCGGCGGCGTACGGGTCGGGGTGATCAGCACCGGCGTCGTTAATCTTGCTTCCTATCAAGCTGCGGGTGTGCTGCCCGCCGGGATCTACATCAGCCAAAACACCGCAGGCACGCTCGATGAGGGCAGCTGGATGCTCGAACTCGTGCACCAACATGCCCCGGATGCCTCGCTCGGGTTCTGCGATGGAATCGACCTGGACTTCAACGGTTGCATCAAGGATTTGGGCAATAATTTCCACGCTGACATCATCGTCGACGATATTTTGTTCTCCGGCCAGTTCTATCCCGATGTCACCGCCGCGACCGTTGCCCAGTTGGAGGCGGCGAACGACCGAATGGTATTCATTCATCTCTCGGGAAATGAACAGAATGGCGGCTACTGGCAAGGGCCCTTTGTGTCAACGCCGGCAATAATCGCCGGTTCGCAGGTGATGCTGCTCGACTTTGGGATTGCGAGCAGCAGTGCGAGCGATGCGTTCAATGCGATCACGGTGCCCGCGACGGATCGTCTGCGTCTCATATTGAACTGGAACGATCCACCGCACGATCCCGCCAACCACGCACTCACGGCGTATCTGCTGGACGGCAACTCTCAAGTACTGACCCAGGTCAGCAGTCAATCTGATCCAACGTTGCTTATTGACTACACCAATGCGACGGGTGCTGCGCAAGCGGTGAGACTCGCCGTATCGCTGGACTCAGGTTCGGCGCAGGGCCTGGTTGTGCAAGTTACCGAGGGTAGCGCGACCTGCAACATCGAATGTCAGCCGCTGGCGCACGCCAGCTCGGGGCTTGCGGGCGGCACGGTCGGCGACATTCCGGACGCCTTGGTTGTCGGCGCGACATTCGCGATGTCGCCGCACATGCTCGAAGCATGGTCGAACCACGGCCCGTTTCGCATCGATTTTCAGGCCACCGCGGACGCGGCCTCTCCGGACGGTTTCGATTACACGCGACTCGCCACTCCCCTGCAGATCGCAAAACCGGATTTGGTTGCCCCGGACTGCGTGACCACGCCGTTCAGCGACGGCAAGACGCTCACCAACAAACAGTTTTGCGGGACTTCCGCCGCGGTGCCCTCGATTGCCGCCGCCGCCGCGCTGCTCGAGAGCGCGGGATTCAACCGGGCTCAGGTGCTGAAGGCGCTGCGCAGCACCGCGGTGCCCTTGGGTACCGCTATTTGGGACCCGGGTTACGGATTCGGACTTGCCGATGCCGCGGCGGCGCTGCACTCCGGCGGCAACTAACTTAGGACTTGAGCACGCTCCACCCTTAGGTGAGTTCAGTCGGTTGGGCGAGGGCGCGGAGCGAGAGGGCGCGGTGTTGGGCGTCGCATCAGCCTCTTAAGTTTCCCTTAAACGTCAGTCAGATACTCCGTTTGTTGTGCATCGGCGCGCGGTGCATTCTGTTTCCTGTTCGATCAGATCAGTTAACGGAGTAGCACACATGAACACCATCCATATTGTCGAGCGAATCGCGGAAGGGCTTCTGGCGGTTGCGGCCACCGGCGTTACAGTCCTCGTCTTGCTGGTGTAGGGCGGTGCGAGAACCCTCACGGACACAGAGGAAAATATTCGACGAGATTGTGTCGAATTCGAGCGTCCGTGTTCGTCTATAAGTTAGTGAACGGAAATTTAGCGAGTAACGTGGTGTCTTCATTTTTACAATCGATCTTCAGGGGCCCTCCGGTGCGAATCTGGCGCCGCATCGCGGCGAGCACGCGGAAGTTGGGCACCTGGGCAGTGGTTGCTTTTGCAACGTTCAAGAATCTCGCGCCCTATGCGGCGATAGAGCTCCTACTGCCAGGAGGCTCGCTGATGGCGCTCACGCTGTGGTTTTATCGACGGAAGAGGGTTCCGGCCTTGGCCAGATCTCTCAATGCGATCCTATGATTGCGCTGTAGCGGATGCCGGGCGGGGATCATGAAACCGCAATCGGGCCGGTCAGATTTTAGGGCGCAGGTTTTGGGTGCAAGTGCCGGTTGATCAATTGCCGAAAGTACGCGCCGAGCTTCTGCTTGGGGTCCACGAGATCGACGATGTCCGTGGTAGCGAAGACGCCGTTGCCCCCGTTGACGAAGATGATCACGGCGTCTCCTGGCGCGTTCTTTGTGAAGTACGCGAGCGCATTCTCCCCAGAATCGTTTCCGTCTACCCACACAAGTTTGTCGGATCCGTAGTCGAACACTAGGTAGCCCAAGCCAAATCCATAGCGATCGGGGCAGATCAACGACGCATCGTCTTCGCATGCCCAGTCGTTCTCGCCTACGAATGACGAATGAACGGTCATCATGTCCGCCATCAATGACTTAGATACGCCCTCGTGCTTCATTAGGCTAATGAAGAACTTAGAATAGTCGTCGACGGTGACGAAGAAATCGGAAGCCGAACTCCACCCCCCACGGTGCCAGTCTTCTTGGGTTGTGGTGTATGGCGCCTCGTAGACGCCTTGACTATTCATGGGAGTGGTAACTCGGGCATCGAACACCGCCTTTCGGCTCATCGACACACCGGTCATGCCAAGCGGACTGAATACCGTTTTGGCTACGAGCGTCTCGAAATCAGTGTGGAGTTTCTTCTCGAGAAAATGAGCAAGAATGTCGAACGCTGCGCCTGAGTACCCAAATTTAGCGTCCGGGTCGGCAACAAAAGCCAGCTTCTTGTCCTTGTAGTTGTATTCCCAGTTCAGGAGCCCGGTTCGGTGGGTCAGAATGATGCGCGGCGTCAGCATCCGGTAACGAGGGTCCCCTACGAGATCAGGATGGACGTAATAGGCGGCAATCGGCTCATCGAGCGACACTTTGCCCTGCGAGACCATTCTCAAGGTGGTCCACGCCGTAATCGACTTCGCAAGCGATGCCGTATTGAACATTGTATTTCGGTTGGCTGGAACTCCAGGACCTTGCTCACCGTAGTAGTTTGTCCACACGAGCCGATATCCGCGGATTACAGCGATCCCGACGCCCGCGATGCGCCGAGCCTTGATGATTGTCGGCACACCCCCATCCACCATGGCAGCGCGATCGAAAGCGCCTGAAAGCGTAGCGCCGATTGACTTGGTGCAGCCAACGGCAATGCTCATTGCGGCACCCAAAATGAGGGCCGCTGATTTCAGTGAGGAGAGGCGGAACAGCTGATGGGCCATAGTTTTCATTCTTATATCTGGGGGTCCTCGGGAGCACCCAATGTTAGTCGAAGTGGATGAGCGCAGCGAGCGGTTAGCCTTAGGATGGCGTGATGCCCGGCGAGCATGAGGATATGCGAAATAGTCCGATAAGGCTTCCTTAACGGTCGGTCAGATACTCCGTTTGTTGTGCACGCGCCGCCGGCGCACTCTGTGGGCTGTTCGATCAGATCAGTTAACGGAGCATTCACATGGACACCATTCATCTTATTACGCGAGTCGGGCAAGGGCTTCTGGCCGTCGCGGCCACCGGCGTTACGGTCCTCGTATTGCTGGTGTAGGGCGGTGCGAGAACCCTTACGGACACGGAGGAAAATATTCGACGAGATTGTGTCGAATTCGAGCCTCCGTGTTCGTCTATAAGTTAGTGAACGGAAATTTAGCGAGTAACGTGCTGTCTTCATTTTTACAATCGATCTTCAGGGGCCCTCCGGTGCGAATCTGGCGCTGCATCGCGCCGAGCACACGGAAGCTGGGCACCTGGGCAACGGTTGCTTTTGCGACGTTCAAGGATCTCGCGCCCTACGCGGCGATAGAGCTTCTGCTGCCGGGAGGCTCGTTGATGGCGCTCACGCTGTGGTTTCATCGCCGACGCAACAGGGCTCCGGCTTTGGCCAGGTCTCTGAATA
>Ga0207091_1138_pt1 | contig 17003 bp, 11 predicted proteins | sample Alteio_BWMinHeat_47_FD_153534 | JGI IMG/M metagenome (GOLD analysis project Ga0207091, IMG submission 153534) | Enriched cells from forest soil in Barre Woods Harvard Forest LTER site, Petersham, Massachusetts, United States -... | ecosystem: Environmental > Terrestrial > Soil > Temperate forest >... | reverse complement strand
GCTGTTCGCTCGCCGGAGGATTGGAAAGATCGGCGCATTGTCCGGGATTGATTCCATCCGGATTCAAGGCGTGACCTTGTCGCGCGCGCGGCGAACCGGCGTGATCGTAGAATCCGCCATGCTCGTCATAGGTGAGGACTAAGATGCTGTCTTTCCAGTTGGGACCGTTGCGCAGCGCATTGATTACCTGCGAGACATAGGCCTGGCCGCGTTGTATGTCGGTGGGAGGATGCTCATCATTCTCCAATGCCGGGCCGAACAGACCGAAATTGGGATCGACCAACGAAACCTGCGGCAATGTACCCGCCTTCGCCTGCGCGAGAAACACCGTCAGCGGAAGAAAGTGAGGATCGGAAGTCCCGCCGGGCGTGAGGCTGAAAAGACGAAAGCTGCCACCTTGGGGCGCGTCCTGAAAATAATCGCCCCAGGTGATGCCGTGAGCATCGAGCAGATCGAAGATCGTTCCAGTAATCGGCTTGTATCCTCCCGGAGGCGGGAAGGTATCGTTGGTAGTGAGGTGTCCAAAGGAAGTCGCGGCCATCAGGTAGGACCGATTTGGGAATGTCGGTCCCAATACCGAAGCGTGGTAGGTGTCGTCTAACGCGAATTTTTGCGCAAGGTCGTAGTAAAAAGGAATCTCATTTTGCGTGAAGAAACCCATGGTTTGATCGTCAGTGGGTGTCTCTGCACCGATGTCCACCTGCTCAGTGATGTCGTTGACGCGGACAAATCCGTTATCCAGGTCCTGCCCCAAAGTGTTGTCGGGAAATAGGAAGTTGGCTTCGCGGTGCGTGTTGAACCAGCCATGGTCGAGATCGGGTCCGGCGCAGCGTCGTGAGTCGTGGAAGACGAATACAGTGCTGCCGTCGTCGTCAGGGTTGGAGTTGTAGCACGTCAGGTTGCCGGCCTTATCGCTCTTGCAGGTCAGGCCATTGACGCAGGCGTGATCGCCTGCGCGGCATCCGTGACCGTCGTTGTGATATGGACTGCCGGGCGCATAGGCGAGCGCACCGAAATAGTTGTCGAAAGAGTGGTTTTCCTGCATGACGATAATAATGTGCTTCACGTTTTGCAGATTGCCGTCGGCGAGCGCCGGTCGCGTGACCAGCAGTGTAAGCGTTACCGGTAAGAGCAGGGACAAAAGCCTAAATCGGAATCGCATGGATACTCTCCTTAAATTTCACCCTTCGGCATTAAACAAAGCAATTGCGAACGGCGAGTGACGGCGGTGTTAACGTTTCATGAGCGAAAGCATTTGGCGGGACGAACTTCTGCTGGACGTAAACTGAACTGCTCATGGAGCTGCGCGGGTCCATCTCGATTCTGGCGCTGTACGATGTTTGCGAAGAGATTCGGCTTAAGGACTTGCCCTTCATCCAAGGCCAAGCAACAACTCCATCCTTTAAGGACACAGCGCCGGAGTCGCCTCGCTTCGAGCGTCCTCCGGTAATCGAAACCATCGAGCCAGTGGTGATCCCGTCTGGTGAGCGCTTTGACGCCGCATTTCGCTACTACGATTACGGCGTCATCAGTCTGGTGCTTCGTTTTGCATTTGTGGGCGACTCGCAGCGCCTGAAGGATCTGGCAGCGAAATGGGTTTCCGGCACGACTTTTGATGAGCTTTCGCTGCGGCTGGTTCGCGAGAAGGTCGCCAGCCTGCAGCCTGCGATCGAACGTCCTTACGCGAATTGGATCAGCGAGGATTACTACATCTTTCAAGTAGCGCCAGCTCCGGGATCGGCAACCGCAAGCGAAGTAATCGCCCAGCACAGCCAGCAGATCGCGCAGATTGTGCGCGGAGAAGCCGGAGTGCTTTCGGATGCCGAATGCGCTGAGGTGATGCAGGCGAGCATGTCTTACTACCCGAATGATCTGGCAGTCATCGGCTGGAGCGCCGCTTTCCTGCTCGACACTGAACAAGGCGCCGATGCGACTATTCGTCTGCTGGAATATGCCAACTCGCAGCTTCTGCAATTCCGCCACTACGATGACCTATTGACGCGAGAACTGCGCGACGTGTATCGCGGCGTTGAGCGGGGCGAAGGCATGCTGGCGGGATGGAGAATGCGTCCGGCAGCAGCCAGGCTGCGCAGAATTCTGTTGGAAGTAACCGAGCTGACGGAGCGCACGACTACTGCGCTCAAATTCGTCGGAGACATGTTCACCGCCCGTCTATTCAAGTTGGGTCTGCAGAGGATCGGCGTCACCGATTATCAGGCTTTGGTGAAAGAGAAACTCGACACTGCGGAGGATCTCTATTCCGTCATGATCGACCAATTTCAGCAGGCCCGCGGCTTCGTGCTCGAGGTGATGGTGGTCATCATCTTAATTATCGAGCTGGCTTTCTTATTTCGCGGCAGCAAGTAATCGCGGTAACGGTGAATCACTTTGAAACTAATGCCTAAGTGTCATAAATGATTCCATCGACCTTGACCTTCGAGCACCTGAAACAATAGAGAATGTCCCTGTCAGGCACGAGCGTTGCAAGATTCAACCGACGCCAACGGTGGAGGCCAAAACGGCAGAATAGCCCCAGAACGCTGTTGGATTCATGTTCTCTGTGCGGCCACAGTTTTGCGACGCGAATCGCCAGTTCGGAATCAGGCAATAAGCTTCCTGGGCCTTTCACGCCGCCATTCTCTCAGGCTCTCAAGACGGGCGCAAGGCCGAAGCCAAGACAAAGGAACGGTGCTCAGTTCAACTGGATCCAACTAGGTGGATTCAAACTGACTACCTCACAAAAGCCAGGATGCTATGAGCCTGGAGCTTTCCCAAGTAGAATAGAAGCCCTCGGGAGCGACGTTTGTGGCTATAAAGAAGATTGGCATTATTTTTGGGATGGAGAACACCTTCCCTGGCGCTTTTGTCGAGAAGGTGAACTCGATGGGCCACCGCGATGTCCACGCTGAGTTTGTGAAGATCGGCGGCATTCGCATGGCCGAGCCGAGCGGCTATCGCGCGATCGTGGATCGTATTTCGCACGACATCCCGTTCTATCGCGCCTATCTGAAGAACGCGGCGTTGAGCGGAACCATCGTCATCAACAATCCTTTTTGGTGGAGCGCCGACGACAAATTCTTCAATTACGCACTTGCCGAGAAGCTGGGCGTGGCGGTGCCTCCGACCGTGATCCTGCCGCACAAGCAACATCCTGTGGGCACGACTGACCAGTCGATGCGGAACCTTATTTATCCCATGAATTGGGACGAGGTCTTCCAATACGTCGGATTCCCGGCATTCCTGAAGCCCTTTAACGGCGGCGGCTGGCGCGATGTCTATCACGTGCACACGCCGGAAGACTTCTTTCACGCTTACGATCAGACGCGCGATCTATGCATGACACTGCAGCGCGCAGTGAAGTTCCAGGAATACTTCCGCTGTTATGTTGTCGGACAGGAAAAGGTCCACATCATGCAATACGATCCACGACGTCCGCATCATGAGCGTTACGTCAAGGATGGTCCCAAGATAAGTGACAAGCTGCTGGAGCGAGTCGAGCGCGATGCTCTGACCTTGTGCCGCGCTCTGGGATACGATTTGAACACAGTTGAATTCGCCTGCGAAGACGGGGTTCCTTACGCAATCGACTTCATGAATCCTGCTCCCGATGCTGACGTGAACTCTGTCGGCCAGGAGAATTTCGCCTGGATCGTGAACGCGGTCGCCGAACTCGCGGTGAAGAAAGCGCTGAGCGAAGAAAATCTGGCGGCGGACCTGCGTTGGTCTACGTTTCTTGCTGGACCTGCGCGATCCTCCGAACCGGCATCGCCAAAGAAGAGCACGAGATCCGCGGTAAAGACGAGATCCAAGATAGCAGCGCAAGCAGCCCCCTAACTCAGCGAGCATTGCCATGAAGCCGTCATTCACCATCGGGATTGAAGAGGAATACCAGACCATCGATCCGGAAACCCGCGATCTACGCTCGCACATTCATAGCGAAATCATCTCTAAGGGCAAGCGGCTGATGGAAGAGCGGGTGAAGGCGGAGATGCACCAATCGGTCGTGGAAGTCGGAACGGGTGTCTGCAAGAACATCAAAGAGGCCAGGAACGATATCCGCAGCCTTCGGCGCGACATGATTAAGCTGGCAAAGGAAAATGGTTTGTTGCTGGCCGCTGGAGCTACTCATCCCTTTGCGGATTGGCGATCTCAGGAGATTTACCCCGACGAACGTTATCTGAAAGTAGTCGAAGACCTGCAGCTCGTGGCGCGCGCGAATCTCATTTTCGGATTGCACGTGCACGTCGGGATCGAAGACCGCGAGACGACGATTCACGTCATGAATCAGGCGCGCTATTTTCTGCCGCACTTGCTGGCGTTGTCGGCAAACTCGCCTTTCTGGCAAGGAATGAAAACAGGACTAAAGTCCTACCGCTGCAAAGTGTTCGATAAATTTCCGCGGACCAACATCCCCGACACCTATTCGAGCTGGTCCGAATTCGAGAACTTCGTGAATTTGCTGATCAAGACCAATTGCATCGACAACGCGAAAAAGATCTGGTGGGATATCCGCCCACATCCATTCTTCAGTACGTTGGAGTTTCGAGTCTGCGATATTCCCATGCGCCTCGACGAGACCGTCGCTCTGGCTGCGTTGATACAGGCGACTATCGCCAAGCTCTACAAGCTGCATTCGCGGAACCAGGGATTTCGTATGTATGGCCGCCCTCTCATCATGGAGAACAAATGGCGCGCGGCGCGCTATGGCCTCGACGGCAAGTTGATCGACTTCGGTAAGGAGACTGAAGTCAACGAGCGCGATCTGATTTACGAGTACCTGGAGTTTGTGGACGATGTGCTGGATGAGCTCGAGAGCCGCGATGAGGTCAACTACATCCATCAGATGCTGGAGATGGGAAATGGCGCGGACCGGCAGTTGAGAGTGTTTGAAGAAACCGGAGACCTGAGGAGAGTAGTCGATTACATGATTGAAGAGACCAAGGTAGGCGTCTTCGACACGGAAGCCGCGTCGCTGAGCCATTCGTCGGTGACACATTGATGACGCCCCGAGGCACCGCTGTCCAAACAGCCGCAACATTAAAGAACACACCCTTCGACCCGGAGTTGACTCCGGGCGCTCGCAACGCAGTGCGAGTCTGTTTGCGCATCCAGCCAAGCGAGAAAGTTACTATCATCACCGACAACGTCTGTCGCGAGATCGCTGCCAGCCTTGCCAAAGAAATAGAGGATGTTGGCGCGGCCCTCAACGCATTTGTGCTGGAAGAACTCGCTCCGCGTCCTCTGCAGGCGCTGCCCTCGGAGATTCTCGAAGATCTGGAAACCAGTCAGGTCAGCATCTTCGCCGCACAAGTCCAAACCAATGAGCTGCGCTCGCGCATGCAGATGACCGAGGTCGTCAACCGGCGTCGCATCCGGCACGCGCACATGGTGAACATCAACCGGCAAATCATGCTGGAGGGGATGCGAGCGAACTTTCTCAAGGTAGATCGCATCAGCGCCAAGGTTTTGGAACTGGTAAAGGTCGCCAAACAAATCAGGGCCACGACAGTAGCGGGCACTGACTTGATCGCAGAACTTGAGCCCACCTATCGCTGGATGAAAACCAGCGGCTTAATCAGTCCGGATAAATGGGGAAATCTCCCAGGCGGCGAAGTGTTTACCACGCCCGGCGAAGTCAATGGAACATTTGTCATCGATGGCGTAGTCGGCGACTATCTGTGCGCAAAGTTCGGCGATTTGAAAGAGAATCCGTTGACCATCCGGGTGAAAGGAAATCGTCTAACCGAAGCCCACAGCCGGAACAGGGAACTGGAGCAGGATTTCTGGGCATACACGCATACCGACGAGAATAGCGACCGCGTGGGAGAGTTCGCTATCGGCACCAACATCGAGATAAAAGACGTGATCGGCCACATCCTTCAGGATGAAAAGTTTCCCGGTATCCACATCGCTTTCGGAAACCCTTATGGCGAGCACACCGGCGCCAAGTGGTACTCCTCCACACATATCGATGTTGTTGGCCGCCGCTTCAACATCTGGGTCGATGGTAACCAGATCATGCGTGAAGGCAAGTTCCTGATTGAAGCCTGAAAGAGATCGCGTAATTTGGTAATCGGGTACTTTCGTAATTTGAAGGCGGACAGCCCGGTTGCGTCGTCAATTACGCGTTGCCAAATTACGAAATTCCTCTATGGTTCCTCAGCTACGCCGCGCCTTCAATCAAAGTTTCACAGCGGAAAAGTATCGTTCCTTTCTTTCTGCGCTGGACCGGCGCTGCGGCACGCCAGTGAAGTTTCGGGTGGCCGAGACGCCGTGCTTCTTTCCCAAAGCTCTGTTGGAGCAAATGGCCGATGATGGGCGCGAGCTGGTGAATCAGCTTCTCGAAAGCCCCGAGTACCGCAAGAAGTCCGAAAAAACCATTCCACCTGAATACAACGTGCCGAACGAATCTGAGCGGCCCATGTTTCTCCAAGTTGACTTTGGGCTCACTCGCAATGCGCAGGGCGGAATCGAACCGAAGCTGGTGGAATTACAGGCATTCCCGTCGCTGTACGCCTATCAGCCTGCACTCACGCAGCAATACTCCGAAAGTTACGGTCTCGATTCCCGATTGGGGACTTTTCTCTCCGGGCTTGACTTCGACCAGTCGAGCAGAAGACTCTGCCCGACTTTCTGCTGACGAAAGAGCTTTGCGGGATTGAGACAGTCAACGTTCGCGATCTCAAGAAGAACGGAAAGAAGTTGTACTACGAACATCAGAGCAAGCAGGTTCAGGTAGAACGAATCTATAACCGCATGATCGTCGATGAGATCATGCGGAAAGGTGTGAAACCCCCGTTCGACTTTCGCGAGGAACTCGACCTCGAGTGGGCGGGACATCCCAATTGGTACTTCCGCATCAGCAAGTTTTCCATACCGTTTCTGAAGCACGAGTGTGTTCCGCGCACCTGGTTTTTGGATGAACTAGACGCCGTTCCCGACGATCGCGAGAACTATCTGCTCAAGCCGCTGTATTCATTCGCCGGGGTCGGCATCAAATTCGCTCCCACCGACACCGATATCGCACGCATTCCTGCTGAGCGCCGACATGAGTACATCATTCAGGAGCGCATCGCTTTTGAGCCGGTGATCGAGACGCCGCACGGTTTGACACAGGCCGAGATTCGCATCATGTACATCTGGCTTGACTCCGATCCAAAACCAACTCCAGTGCTCACCTTAGTGCGGATGGGTCGAGGAAAGATGATGGGGGTCGATCACAATCGCAATCTTGAATGGGTCGGCGGTTCGGCAGGGATGTGGGTGGAATAACGTGGACCCGGCCGCCCTCGGCGGGGGTGTTATTGTGCATTTCGAGATCTCGCGATTTCGTGATTTGAGAATCGCAAATCGCAGGATCGCGAAATTACAAATAAATCAAACCAACACCCGGCCGAGGGCGGCCGGTTCCACGTCAAGAAAAAGACCCCGCCGGAGCGGGGTCTTAGAAAGAGTTGAATTCAGTTACTTACTGGCGCGAGCTTCGGCAAAATCGCGATGAACTTCGGCGATGAATTCGCGAGCCGCAGGAGGCGTGCGCACTTGACCATTCAGAATCTGGTTAAACGGAACAACCTTTCCATAAAGATCCTTGGTGGTCGAGTCATCCTGTTTAACTTCGGCGCCGTTGATATCTATGCCCGCGAAGAGGCCCTTCGCACGCGAGTAGGTCAGGATTTCAGAATCCAGTTTCCAATTGGTATCGGCTGAGGCGGTTCGGCCGACTGGGCCAGCAGCGGCGCTTGCATCGACGCCGACTTTGAACTTGCTGGAAAGCAGCTCCTGCGCTCCCTTGTCGTCCATGACTAGCAACAACAGGTCTGTGGCTTCACCGCCAAGCTGCGCTCCAAAGCTTCCGCCGCCCATGAATACAGGGGCTGGCGCGCTCCATGCTTCCGAGTTGTTGGAAATGCGGCAAGTCGCGAAACCGCGGCCGTAGTTTCCACCGATACCCAATGCGGCTTTTTTCTCGCCGGGTATGGCGATGACGCATTTGGCCTTACTCAGCAGGTCGGAAGGCACACTCTTGTCCGGCGCGGCAAAGATGTCCTTCAATAGTGAAGTGGCGGCATCCACGCGCTTGGCGATCGCCGGATTTTGATCATCAAGACTGCTCGTGGTCGCAGCCTGACCGAATGCAGTACAGCCAAAGGCAAGAATCAATAGAGTCAGAAACAAACTTTTCATGGAAGTCTCCCTAGGTGTCCCTCAAAGACGCTCGTAACCCGAGCTGTTCTTTAACTTCTGATGAGGGGAGTGTCTGCGGTGTTGTGTCGCTTCCAACCGAGTTTCTTGGCATGAGCAACTCTGCCCGGAAAGCACCAGGGGGAACCGAGTAGGGGCAATCGGCGGATTTTCCGCTTTTGCGTTAGAGTTGAAGTTTCAGGCGAGAACGGAAGGATTTTTGATCCAGACAAAAGCGTTCAGTTTTGCCGGCGTGCTGCTGGCAGTGTTCCTTGGAGCAGCGGCGGCCCAGAACAGCTCTCCTACCAATCTTCCGCGAGCCAGCGCCCAAGCGCAAGAAAAACAGACGGATGGATCGCAACGCGCTTTCGGGGTGATCCCGCAATTCACAGTAACCAGCCAGTTGACAGCTCCTCCGCTGACGACCGGACAAAAGTTCAAGCTTTTTGAGCGCAGCAGCTTCGATCCTTTTAATTTCGCCGCCGCAGGGCTTCAAGCCGGTCTAAGCCAGGCCACTGACGAGTTTCCTCAATATGGTCAGGGGGCTGAGGGATACGCGAAGCGCTATGGAGCGTCTTTTGCCGATCAGGCTTCCAGCAATTTTTTCTCGAATTTCTTCTATCCCGTGCTGCTGAAGGAGGATCCGCGTTATTTTCGTCTCGGTCGCGGAACCGTCAAGAAACGCGTCGTCTATTCCCTTGAACAAGAATTTGTCGCCCGCAAAGACAACGGTGGGAAGACTTTCGCTTTTGAAAACGTCCTTGGAGCGTTTACTTCGGGAACGCTTTCCAACGCATATTATCCAAGCGACGATCGCGGATTTGCACTCACTGTAAGCCGCTCGATCATTTCGGTCTTGTACGGAAGCGCAGGTGGATTATTTAGCGAGTTTTCGCCCGATGTGCAGCGGAGACTATTTCATCGTAAGAAAAAGCAACCGACTCCCTAAGCTAATGGATCAAGGCTGCGCCATCTCCATCCGTATCGAGCCAGCATCATGTCGGCTGCTTCCGGGCCGTTGCTTCCGGCTGGATAGTTGGGGAACTTCACGGCCGGCAGGCCCGCCCAAGCGTCTTCAATAGGAGTAATCAGTCGCCATTCGGCTTCTACTTCGTCGCGCCGCGTGAACAGGGTTGCATCGCCGCGCATGGCGTCGAGTAGTAGCGTCTCATAAGCCACGGGAGTCTTGGTTCCGAATGCCTCACGATAGCGGAAATTGAGCTGTACGTTGGCTGTGTGCATCTCTGTGCCTGGACGTTTGGCAGCGAAATCTACCGTGATCCCTTCGTTTGGCTGGATGCGGAAGGCGATTACGTTGCGCTCGATATCGCTGTCGGCCTCCTGGGCAAAGATCTGTTGCGGAGTTCGTTTGAAATGAACGGCAATTTCCGTGAGGTTTCGCGATAAGCGTTTGCCGGTACGTACGAAGAACGGAACACCGGCCCAACGCCAGTTGTCGATGGAGAATTGCACTGCCGCGAAAGTTTCCGTCCTTGAGCCTGGTGCGACGCCAGGTTCCTGCCGATAGCCCGGAACAGGTTTGCCGTCGATCTGGCCGGGGCCATATTCTCCGCGCACGGTACGCTCCGCCGCTTCCTCCGGCGTCATCGGCCTGATAGCGCTTAGTACTTCAACCTTCTTGCTCCGTACGGAGCCGGCGTCAAAGGCCAAGGGCGGTTCCATGGCGGTTAAACTTAGCAACTGCAGCATGTGATTGGCGACCATGTCGCGTAACGCTCCAGTTTCCTCGTAAAAGGAGCCGCGCTGCTCGACCCCAAGGGTTTCCGCTGCCGTGATTTCAACGTAGTCAATGTAATTGCGGTTCCAGACAGGCTCAAACAGAAAATTCCCGAAACGGAAAACCAGGATATTCTGCACCGTCTCTTTGCCGAGGTAATGGTCGATACGATAAATGCTTTCCTCGGGAAATACCGAGACCAGCGTCCGATTCAACGCTTGTGCCGAGGCAAGATCGCGACCGAACGGCTTTTCGACCACGATCCTCGTCCAACCCTTCTGATTGCGATTCAATCCAGCATTGCCCAAACCTTGAATGATTTCCGCAAACACAGACGAAGGAGTCGCCACATAAAACAACAGATTCGGACTGGCGCCCTTGGCCTGCATTTCTGAAAGATGCCTTGCAAGCTCTGGGAAGGATTTCGGATTGCCGGTATCGGCGCGAAAGTATGTGATCCGCTTTGCGAAATCTCTCCAACCCTCCGCAGTGAAATTGCGGGCGTCTTTGGACTGGGCGGCTGCTTCTTCCAGACGCCGGCGGAATGCTTCCTCGTCGAGTTCTTGCCTGCCTACTCCGACGATGTCGAAGTGAGGCGACATGCATCCCACACATGCCAGGTCGTAAAGCGCGGGAATCAGCTTGCGCCGCGTAAGGTCGCCGCTAGCGCCGAAAATTATCAATGTGCACGGATCGGCCTTAGGCAGTGCGGGTGTTGCATAGGTCGCGGTTGGACGCGCTTCAACGATCGTGGTCATTGCGGTGTTTCCTCCCATTATCCTGAACTGTCATAAGGCGGACACGTAAACTCTCGTTTGTCCAACTAACTCCACCTTCGGGACTTCAGTGCTCAACTTTACGCGCTGCAACCCTGGTTTTTTCCCTGGCTGAGCCTCGAAGGTGAGCAAATACTGGTGCTGGGCTCGTTCCGTCAACTCCTTGAAGTAGGGACTGAAGGAGACAGGGCTGTCGTCGGCAAGATAGTAAGCTTCGCCGCCGGTAGCGTCAGCAACCTGCGACAGAAAGGTCTGTCCCAGGTTGATTCGCCAGAAAGTGTGGCCGACATGTCCGGCGCCGCGAGCATAGATCGCATTTACAACCACGCCATCGCGCTGTGCCTCTTCGATGGCCGAATTGACATAAGGATCGTTGAGATCGAAGCTGTCCCAGAATGGATCGTTGCCGTTGGTGATCATGATGACTTCGCGAGCTGCACTCCCCTTTGGCCAGTGCTTGAGAAGCTCCTGGAGCGAAAAGTACGGACTTGCTGCAGCGCCGGGTTCGCCGATAGGAAGCCGAAGTGACTTTGCTGCCTGCGCATGGTCGGCGGTGAGGTTCTGCGCGATCACCGCAGTTCCATTCCGCATATAGGCAACGCCCGTCTGGACAAATGCCGGCTGAGACTGGAGAAAAGAGCGAATTTCACCCAGCTTAGTTCCAAGATCCGTTGTTGATAACGAGTCGTCGATCAGAATAAATAGTTGCATGCCGACTTGGGCCGAGCTGACCGGTTGCCACGCAGTCACTCTGTCGCGCTGCTTCTCCTGCGTAACGACGACATCTTCCATTCGGACTTCCGGAACATCTTTCCCATGATGGGCTTCAGCAGTCACAACCATGTTCACCGGCACTGCTGGAAATACGGAGTCTGACTGCCCATAGGCAGCCCAAGAAAGCAGCGATAGGAGCGCCGCAACCCAGGCGATTCGAAAGCTTAAGAACTTCATTTATGGCCTCTTAACCCTTAGATTCTCGCCACGGTCTTGAGGATTCGTGTGCGCAGGACTTGATTTCCCACGGTGGGTTACCGGCGGCGGCAGACTACTGCCGGACTACGGACTTAGCCGAAGGCCTGACTTGCAGCGCATCAATATCCTTGCGGTCCCAGCCACCGCCCAAAGCTTTTACCAGGAAGACAGAAGTGATGAGCCGCTGACCAAGAATTTGCGTTGCCAATCGCTGGTTGGTGAGCAAGGTTTGCTGCGCGGTGATGACATCGAGGTAGGTGACCAGCCCACCAACGTAGCGATCGTTGGCGATATTCAGGAAGCGTTGCGAGTCGTCCACGGCCTTTTGCTGTGCGGCCGCTGCATCAGCAAGCGTCGTAAGTCCTGACAGTCCGTCTTCTACTTGTTGAAACGCAGTGAGCACGGTGTTGCGATATGTGGCAACCGAGCCCTGATAGCCGGCTTTAGCGAAATCGACCTGCGCGTGGATGCGCCCGCCGTTGAAAACGGTTTGCGCCGCGGAAACGCCAAGCGACCAAAAGGTACTGGGCGCGTCGAAGAGTTTGCCCACATCCGCGCTCTCTAATCCTCCTCCGCCGAACAGGGAAATCGAAGGGTAAAACGCGCTCTCGGCAACGCCAATCAAAGCGTTTTGCGCAGCCATCTGCCGCTCGGCCTCAGCGACGTCCGGACGGCGTTCGAGAACGTCGGTTGGCACACCCAAAGGAACGGCGGGAATCTGTTCCTGCAATGCCGCCGCAGCTATGTGAAACGATGGTGCCGCCGATCCCGCCAGTGTGGCGATGGCATGTTCGAAGGTCGCTCGTTGCTGGCGCAGCAGGTGAACCTGCGCGCGCGCAGCATCGAGCACGGCTTCCTGTTGTGAGACATCGAGGCCCGAAGCTATCCCGCCTGCATGACGGTTGTTGACCAGGGTCAACCCTTTTTCGTCATACAAAATCGATTGCTCAACATCGCCGATTTCAGCATCGAGCTCTCGCAGACTGAAGTAGTCCGAGGCCAGATCGGAGGTGATCATCAGACGTACGTTCTCAAGGTCGGCAGCACTCGCTTGATATTGCGCGTTGGCTGCCTCAACGTTTCGACGAACTCGCCCGAACAGGTCCACCTCGTAGCTGAGTTGAAACGGAATCTGGAAGATATTTTGTGTAACTACGCCATTCGGCGCGGTTGAACCTACAATCGGCCGACCGGCGGAGAGTCGCTCTCTCTGCGCGCTGGGGGTAGCGCTAAGGGAAGGGAAGAAGCCCGCCACCTGAACGCGAGCAAGATCGCGCGCCTGTTCCAACCGCGAAATCGCGAGTTGGATCGATTGATTCGCGTCCAGCGCTTGTTTTTCGAATTGCTCGAGCGTTGCGTCCTGATACAGGCCCCACCACGCGCCCTTGGGAATTCCGTCCTTAGGTTCGGCCGCTCGCCAGGGCGCCTCTGCAGACCAATTTGGAGGCGTCGGAACCGTTGCTCGCTGATATTTTGGCCCTACGGTGCAACCGGCGAGCGCCAACGCCGCCAGAAAAACCAATGCCCGTGTCAGTTTGTTAAAGTCCACCCTCAGATCCTTCAACTTAGGTTTCATTACACAGAATAACGATTTCAATGCGTTCGCAATATCCATCACGTTCTAGTTACAATTCTTTACGTACTCCTTACAGCTTGGCGCCGGATCGCTGAAAAGACTGTCGGATAATAAATAGTACAAAGGAAACAATTCTTCGCGCAGGCGCATTTAGAGGGCGCATCGGCAGAGCTGTGATTTCAAGAGAAAAATTGATAATCCGGATGGCGATTGGGGCTCTCGTATTGATTGCCTTTTTCATGGCTCCAGCCGTGGACTTTGCGCAGGAGACGCCGGCACCGGCTGCCGGCACTGCCAGAGCGATCGGGACCATCGTGGTTATCGATGGCAATACGATAACCGTGAAGACCGATTCGGGAACGGAGATGAAGGTCACGGTTCCAGAATCGGCTCGCCTGGTAAAAACCGCTCCTGGACAAAAAGACCTGAAAGGCGCAACGGTCATTCAGGTTCACGATCTTCAGGTTGGGGATCGCGCGCTGGTGCGCGGCATCGCAGGCGAGGGCAGCAACGCGATTACGGCAAATTCGCTGATCGTGATGAAGCAGAGCGATGTTGCCGGCCGCCAACAGCAGGAGCTGCAAGATTGGCAAAGGCGGGGCACAGGCGGAATCGTCCGCTCTATCGATGCAAGCTCCGGCACCATCACGGTTGGAACCCCTCCAAACCAAACCACCACCATTCAGACCGGTCCGGACACTCGGTTCCTTCGCTACGCGCCCGGCTCGGTAAAGTTTAGTGACGCGACCAAAACCACACTCGCAGATATCAAGCCTGGCGATCAGCTTCGCGCGCGTGGAAATCGCAGCGCAGACGGCCAGCAACTTACGGCTGAAGCCGTGATCTCAGGTTCCTTCAGGAATATTGCTGGCACCGTGAACTCTATTGATGCCGCGGACAGCACGATCACCGTAATGGACCTGATCGCGAAAAGAACGGCGGTGGTGAAGATTACTCCCGAGACGCAGATGCGCAAGATTCCTGCGGAAATGGCGCAGAGAATCGCGATGTTTCTGCGCAGACCAGGCGCTGGGACGGCAGGCGAGCAGAGTGCTAATTCGCGGCCAGCGGGCATGCAGGCGATGCGCGCAGGCGGCGAAACTCAAGGCACGCCTGGCAGTCAAGGAGGTGCGCCGGATTTTCAGCGCATGATTCGCGGGATGCCGGCGGCCACCGTCGCTGATCTGCAAAAGGGCGACGCCGTCATGATCGTGACCACCGAAGGCGCGCCCGGACAGCAGGTTACAGCTCTTACCCTGCTCAGCGGAGTCGAACCGATCCTAACGGCTGCGCCAACGCAAACCACAGCCGCCAATTTGCTCTCCGGTTGGAGCATGGGTGGCGGTGAAGGCGAAGCCCAGTGAATACGCATCTAAATAATTCTTATGCAAATGAGAAATCTTTCGTGAACGTTCGTCTTACTACGTTTCGTCAACTAATCAGTTCTCTCTTCTTGGTGCTGGCGTGCGCTGGATATTCTCTTGCGCAGGACACCGGCATGCTGCGCGGTAAGGTATCCGATCCCAGCGGGGCGGTAGTTCCTGGCGCGGTCTTAACCGTCAAATCGGCCACTGGCGCAACGCAAACGGTCACTTCAGGAGCTGATGGAAGCTACACCGTCAAAGGCCTTGCGCCAGGGCAGTACGCGGTCACCGTCTCCGCTGAAGGATTCGCGGCATTCTCCAAGATGGCCGTGGCTATTGCTGCTGGGCGTCCACAAACACTCGACGTCCCTCTGGAAATCGAGGTGGTCAAGCAGAATGTAGAGGTGCAGTCCGAAGGAAATACTTTGGACACAGCGCCCGCGAACAACGCAAACACCGTCGTGCTTAAGGGAACAGATCTGGATGCTCTGTCGGACGATCCGGATGAATTGCAGTCGGAACTGCAGGCCCTGGCCGGACCTTCGGCTGGACCTAACGGCGGACAAATGTACATCGACGGATTCACCGCCGGACAGCTTCCGCCGAAGTCGGCAATTCGGGAAATCCGAATCAATGCGAATCCGTTTTCCGCGCAGTACGACAAACTTGGCTATGGCCGTATTGAAATCCTTACCAAGCCGGGCACAGACAAGTTCCATGGGCAGGTCGAATTCAACGAAAACAATTCGATCTTCAACTCGAAAAACCCGTTCTCTCCCAACGAGCCCGATTACCACACCGAACAATATGAAGGGAACTTTGGCGGACCGCTGGGCAAGAAAGCTTCGTTCTTTATCGACGCGCAGCGCCGCAATATCAACGATGTATCAGTTGTCGATCCTCAATGTGGAAGCTTTGTGTTGCCGGAGTGCGCGCAGACTACCGTGCCTCATCCGCTGACGCGTACGAATATCGGCCCGCGCTTCGACTATCAGGTTACGAACACCAACACCTTGACTGCTCGCTATCAGTTTTTCGATAACCAGGAACAGAACAACGGAGTGGGGCAGAGCCAAAATCAGATCAACTTGGCGTCGCTTGGATATAACAACGACATCACCGAGCACACGGTGCAGCTCAGCGACACTCAGGTGCTGAGCGCCAACGTAGTAAACGAGATTCGTTTTCAGTACCTGCGTCAGCATACCGAACAGATTCCTTTCAGTACCGCTCCACAGCTTACGGTTCCCGGATTCTTCTCCACGGGTGGCAACAGCTCCGGCCATGTGATTGATCAGGAGAACCATTATGAGATCCAGAACTACACCTCGGTAGTTCACGGAAATCATTCCAGCCGGTTTGGTGGACGGCTGCGCATTTCGCAGGCTTCCGATCAGATTGCGCAGAACTTCAATGGAACTTTCTCTTATGCGTCGCTTGCGGCCTTCGCCAACAATCAGCCCAACCAGTTCACGATCGCTACGGGTCAGCCATTAGTCTCGGACACCTTCGTCGATGCCGGACTATATGCCGAAGACGATTGGAAGATGCGGCCGAATCTCACTTTGAGTTACGGTTTGCGGTTTGAGACGCAAAACGACATTCAGGATCACGGAGATTTTGCGCCGCGCGTTGGCCTGGCATGGGGAATCGGCAAGCGCGGATCGACTCCCAAAACGGTTCTGCGCACCGGCTTCGGTATCTTCTACGATCGTTTTCCGCAAAGCCTGGTATTGCAGGCGAACCGTCTGAATGGGAACAATCAGCAGCTATTCGTGGTGGAGTCGCCGTCATTCGGGCCCAGCAACATTCCGTCGTCCTTCGCTGGGTTAGGTGGGGCGCCCTCGACGGTTTATCGCGTCGATCCGCGTCTGCGGGCTCCATATGTAATACAAACTGCGGTCGGCGTCGAACGACAACTTACAAAAGCTACCAAACTCACGCTGACCTATCTGAATTCGCGGGGCCTGCACCAGCTATTCACGGACAACATTAATGCCCCCTTTCCCGGAACTTTCCCGGCCAATCCAGTATGTCCGCTGGGCTGCGCAGCCGGAAATATCTATTCGTATGAGTCAGAGGGGATCTTCAAGCAGAACCAGCTCATCGCCAATGTCCAGATGCGCTACAGTGCGAATCTTTCCCTTTTTGGGTTTTACTCGTTGAGCTTCGCCAATAGCGATACTGCAGGCGCGGGAAGTTTTCCGACCGATCCTTTTGATCCTGGCGTCGACTACGGTCGCTCGGCATACGATGTCCGCAATCGGTTGTTCTTCGGCGGCACCTTTACAGCTCCGTTTGGCCTGAGGCTAACTCCATCGATTTTCGCGCAATCCGGCACTCCGTACAACATCACCATTCCCGAAAACATTCTTGGCACCTCGATCTTCAAT
>Ga0207091_1108_pt1 | contig 17028 bp, 8 predicted proteins | sample Alteio_BWMinHeat_47_FD_153534 | JGI IMG/M metagenome (GOLD analysis project Ga0207091, IMG submission 153534) | Enriched cells from forest soil in Barre Woods Harvard Forest LTER site, Petersham, Massachusetts, United States -... | ecosystem: Environmental > Terrestrial > Soil > Temperate forest >... | reverse complement strand
CGCCGTACCGGCAGCCGACTTGACCGACTCAGACTTGACGGGTGTCGTTGCCTTCGCATCAGACTGGGCCCTGAGGAATGCCGAACAAAAAATAAAAAAGCTTGTACAGCAGAAATAACGAATGATTAAATACGAAGCGACAGAGGTTCTCATTTCAGGATGATTTGCACAAAAATAATGAAATAGACCCATCCAAAGACCAAAAACAAGTCAAAATCAGCTGTTCAGGACAGCTCTTCAGAAAAACATTCCTTGGTCCAGCCCTGCTTATAAAGCATATTTATTTCATCTTTTTCAAAAAGGATGCAGTCAGCAATGTGTTTCGCACAGTTTACAAATTATACTATCTTTAGAAACCATTTCCGAATTGACCTGGCCGTTTCCGGCCACAAGTGATTCTGATTTAAGGCGAACGGAGAATCCTTTTGCTTTTTTTTAATATCCCATGCTGATGAAAAAGATCCTGTTGCTCACACTCATTTCTCTGGTAGGTAATGTATTTCTGTTTTCCCTAAAGGCCCAGACCAATCTGTCTGACAGCATCATCAGCGGAGGCATTTACCGGAGCTTTATCGTGTATGTGCCTGCCGTATACAGCCATTCGAAAGCGGTGCCGCTGGTATTCGATTTGCACGGACTGGGATCAAACAATGCCCAGCAGGAATTTTACGGAGAGTTCCGGCCGATTGCCGATACGGCAGATTTCATCATCGTTCTCCCAAACGGAACGGTAGGCCCGAACGGACGCGGCTGGAACAACTTTGCAGCTCCGGGCACTGGCGTGAACGACCTGGGTTTTATCTCCGCCTTGATTGACACGCTTGAAAAAAGATACGCCATAGATCCTTATCGCATTTACAGCACCGGCATGAGCAACGGAGGCTTTATGACCTATGATCTGGCCTGTTTTATGAACCAGCGCTTTGCAGCTATCGCTTCGGTTGCAGGCAGCATGATCCTCTCACACAAAAGCGCCTGCAGTCCGCAGCACCCCACCCCGGTGATGGAGATTCACGGCACGGCCGACCCTCTTGTTTCTTATCCCGGCAATGGTGGCATTGTCAGTTCTGTCGACATTGACACCCTGGTTAAATACTGGGTCAGTTACAACCGATGCAACCCCGTAGCTGTCGTTACACAATTGCCCGATATCAACACCAGCGACGGATGCACTGCCGAGCACCAGGTATTTTCAAATGGTACGAAAGGAAGCAGTGTCGAACTCTATAAAATAATTGGTGGCGGGCATTCCTGGCCGGGCGCAGCCTTCGCAACATCAAATGGCCCTACCAATCAGGATTTCAGCGCCAGCAAAGAAATCTGGCGGTTCTTTTCACAATATAGACTGAACAATCTTCAAACAGGAATTGCAGACGAACTAAGGGATGGTTTCGAAGTGCTGCTCTACCCCAACCCTGCCGGAGAGACTTTTCAGATCCAGGTCGGACAAAGCACATCCGGACCTTGCACCATACGTCTTTACAATGATCTTGGTGCAGAAGTCAGATCCTACGCACTCAATGGCACGGAACTCCGCATCGAACGCGGCACCCTTCCTGCCGGATTATACGTCGTTCGCCTGGAAGCAAACAACCGGAATCTGTTCCGTAAAGTTTTGTTCCGCTAAGCGATTTTACAAGCTTGCTTGTCATAGATCGGAAAATAAATTATATTTGACTACTCATCTTCCCATCAATCGGGTTGGAAGAAACCAGCGGACAATCTCAGGGAGTTTTCAAGTATCATCTTAGTTCATGCTATGAAATCAAGCCAACCCTTCTTCAAATTCCTGTTTATCGGAACACTTTGTTTCCTTTGTATTTCAACATCAGTCCGCGCCCAGGAAGTGGGATACATTGAAATGTTTATCAATGCAAGCAATCAGGCCACCCACGAGCCCATCGAGGGGGCAAATATCACCGTTTACAGCGGCGAGACGGAGATAAAAACGGCACAGACCAGCAAAAAAGGCAAGACAAAATTCCAGTTGAAATACGGATCCAAATACCGCATCGTTTTCTTTAAAGCGGGATATGTAAAGGCCTATCTTATACTCAACGCCGAGATCCCCAAAAAGAAAGAAGTGATGATTTCGGGTTTTGAACAGGTGGCCTTTTTTATTGATTCAAAAGAAAAGACCATCGATACCTTAAAATTCAAACATCCGTTTACAAAATGGGAATACGACATCAAAGAAGACCGGTTCAAGGAAGATGCCCTTTATCTCACTGAATTTGCAGATGGCATTTTCAAAGAAGATGAAATCGCTGCAAAAGAACTCGCCGCCAGACAAGCCAAAGAAAAAGCGGATAAAGACAAAGAGGATGTGAAACGGAAAATTCTGGAAGCCAAAAGAGCCGCCCAGAAAAACAAAAAGAAGATTGCCGGAAAACTGGTCACTTCCGGACTCTCCTCAAAACCGATTGTGCATGCAACCATTGCCCTGGTGAATAACAAAGGAGAAAGCCTCGAGACCACAACCACCAATGCTGTCGGCGGATTTGCTTTCACCCAATTGGACCCCGATCAGAGTTTTGCCATAGAGATCCAGGATATCGATCCGAAATTCACTTCGGCGGGTGTAAATATTTCACTCACCAATCGGGAAGGCAAGGAGATTCAATCTGTCGCAGCCAATGCCAGTCATAAATTCAGGTTTGCATTTTTGGGCACCGATAAAAGCATGATCTCCGACCTCATCGTCAACGATAAGGATTTGCGTGTTGATGTACTCGGAATGATTTTAAGATCCGGGAAAAGTCCAGACCCGGTTAAAAACCTGAAAGTGAATTTTACAGGTGAGGATGGTGGCATTATCCAGACATCCACCACTGATCAGCAAGGCAAGTTTCATTTTAAAAATCTCCCTTACGACGATTCCCATTCCTTCAGCATTGATGAAATTGAGACGCAGCTGAAGGAAGGAGAAAAACTTATCCTGACCGATGACAAAGGGCGCACCGTGATGGAGTTTGCAAATGACACCAAGAAATACTTCCGGTTTAAATTTCTTTCATCCGAACAAAACGACCTGGGAACCACCTTCGCTGATGACCCCTGGCTGAAGGTCATTGATCAGGATAGAGCTGGCACTGCAGGAACTGTGAACAACATGGTCATCCAGGAAAAAGTCTATTTCAATTCGGCTGATGCAACACTTCTTCCTCAAGCCCAGCGGACATTGGATGAAGTGATCAATGTGATGGAGAATGTTACCGAAATAAGCATCGAGCTGAGTTCACACACCGATTCGAAAGGTTCTGACGAGTACAATATGGCGCTCTCTAAACGTCGCGCAAAATCAGCCGTGGATTATATTGTGGCACACGGTATAGCTCCCGACAGAATCACGGGTATCGGTTATGGAGAAACCCGGCTCGTGAATAAGTGCGGAAACGGAGTGGACTGTTCGGATGAAGAACATGCGCAAAACCGCAGACTGGAATTCAAAGTTATTAAGAAGTAAAACATCGGTATATCATGCACAAATCAGCTCTGCTCCTGCCCCTCTTATTTTTTCTCTCCGCATGCAACGAGAAAAAAGAAACAGAGCATTACAGCAGTGGTCACAAGAAAAGAGAAACCTGTTACACCGGCGAACACAAGACGATGGAAACAAGCTGGTACCATAACGGCCAAATACAATACATCGAAAAATACAACTCTGAAGGATTGCTTGACGGAGAAAGACTGGCCTGGGATTCAAGCGGAACAACCGAGCAAATAGTTTATCTCTGCAGAGGAACGCAAGACAGCCTGGTAACCCTTCAGAAACAAATAAAATCCATGACCACCATGGATAAGGAATGGGGTACTGATTCCAGCAGACATATTGTGATCAACTGGTATCCCAACGGAAAAATGCAAAGCCGCCGGGAACAGATTAATGCCGGACACACCACCGGGCTCAAACGAAGCCTGTCTCAAACATGGGACGCTGATGGCCATCTGAAGAACAGATTGGATTCGTATTATACCAACGGAGAGCCGGATAGCACCGTATCTGTTTCCTGGTTTGCCAACGGACAGCAGGAGAACGCTCATACAACTTACTTCGGCAAAAACCCTGGAGAAACGAATATCGGAAAAAGAGATAGCCTGATTCATCTGGCGGAAAGCCAAACGCATTGAGGCCTGCCAATCCGAACAGGAATTTATCTTCTTCTGGCTACACACAACCGGAACTGCCCGAAAAAACAGGTAGGAAACAGAGTATTCAGCCTAGGTTTGTGAGACCATAAACCCAATCGCTTGATCCTTTCTGAAAATACGCCATCTCCTTCTTTTCTTTTTTGGCAGAAATGGCTTGTTTACTCCAGCCTTCTCTTCGCTTTATTTGGTGTCGTTTTCGCTTTCCATGGCGACATTCCATTGTTCAGACCTTACAATAACGCACTGGCAGGAATTTTCTGGGGTACAAAAGAGATACCTCCGGCCCAGGTACCGTTCCGGGCATTTATATATGGTCCATTAGGTGGCACCATCGCCTGCTGTTATATTCTGCTTGCTTTTATTGCCCGATATCCCTTTCTGAATAAGGAAGCTTGGGCCAGGAATGCAATAATCCTTGCATTCGGCACCTGGGTCATACTTGACTCACTGGCTTGTTACCATGCCGGAGTTTATTTTCAGATTTACATCATCAACGCATTTTCTATTGCAACCAAAGCCTTACCGCTGATTTTTACCTGGACAGAATTCCGGCAGGGTGCGGTAATCAGGAATTGAGGAGGCTCCTTTTCGTATTGACCAGATTGGCATTCCTGTTGCATGCTTCTGTTTGGTTTACCGGGTCGCACCCGTTTTCAAGCGGCAAACAAACTAAAGTCGTGGCTAGTCATACCCAAAAGGCCTGATTCAGTGTAAATACCCCGTTTTTTCCCGGCAAAATCGAAACAATTCCTTTAAATTGGGGCCGATTTATATTTGAGGACTCTTGAACACGCATTGGTTTTAACAGACAAATAAACTATGAAAAAAATAACAACAACACTTTCCATATTTACATTGTTTTTTGCTGCCCAGGCACAACAGACCATGACCCCTGAAATGCTGATTCAGCTTGGAAAAGTCAGTGGGGATGGCACAACCAAAGATGGAAAATCTGTCATATACAGTGTGCGTCAGTACAGTATTGCAGACCGGAAATCAGTAAAAAAACAGTTCCTGATCCCGATAAACGGAGGTCAGCCAACCGAAATCAGCAATGGAGCAGAGCTGGTTCCCGATAACCGGATATCTCCGGACGGGAAACACAGCATCAGCAGCAATGATGTGAAAGTCAAAAAAGTATCCGGTAAAGATTTTTATCCCGAACTCAACAAATCAGACGTGATGATCTATGACGATCTGAATTACCGTCACTGGGATACCTGGGAAGATGGTGCTTTCGGCCATGTATTTCTAAACACGCTGTCCGGCAAAAAAATCACTGACAGCATCGACATTATGCCGAATGAACCGCATGATTGTCCTCAAAAGCCTTCTGGAGGTGATGAGGATTTCATCTGGGGACCGGACAGTAAAAGCATTGTTTACGTCACCAAAAAGAAGTTCGGGAAAGCATACGCCCTGAGCACCAATACCGATTTGTATTCGTATTCACTCGAAACCGGAAAGACCACAAATCTGACCGAAGGAATGAACGGATATGACATGAAACCGGCCTATTCTTCGACAGGAGCTCTGGCCTGGCTGAGTATGAAAACGGATGGCTATGAATCTGACAAGAACGATATTTTTGTCTTAAGTGGCAGCTCGAAAATAAATCTCACGAAAGATTGGGACGGAACAGTGAATGATTACAGATGGAGCGATGACGGTAAAAAGATTTTTTTTACAGCCGCTACAGAAGGAACCGTACAGCTGTTTGAAGTCGACTACCCCGGTCTGACAGCTAAAATTCCAGTCGTTAAACAAATCACCAAAGGAAACTTTGACATACACGGCATGTGTGGCCAGGTTGGGAAAACGCTGATTCTGGAAAGAACGGACATGAACCACGCCGTAGAAATTTACACACTCGATTTGACAGGCGGCGAGACAAAACAGCTCACTCACGTAAATGACAAAACCTACAATTCCATTGTCCTCCCGAAGGTAGAAGGCCGCTACATTACAGCCACGGATGGTCAAAAAATGCTGGTGTGGATCATTTACCCGCCCAATTTCGATCCGGCTAAAAAGTATCCGACACTGCTTTATTGCCAGGGAGGACCTCAATCTCCACTGACCCAGTTCTATTCGTACCGCTGGAATTTTCAGCTGATGGCATCCAACGGCTATATTGTTGTTGCGCCAAACAGACGCGGAATGCCAGGTCACGGGGTGAAATGGAACGAACAAATCAGCAGGGATTATGGAGGTCAGAACATGAAGGATTATCTGATCGCTATTGACGAGCTCAGCAAGGAACCCTTCGTTGACAAGAAACGAATCGGCTGTGTGGGCGCCAGTTACGGCGGCTATTCTGTTTATTTTTTAGCCGGCATACACGAAAAACGTTTCAAGACCTTTATCGCACACGATGGCATATTCGACTGGAGAAGCATGTATGGGACCACAGAAGAAATGTGGTTTGTGAACCAGGATCTTGGCGGAGCTTATTGGGAACAGGACAATGCGGCTGCACAAAAGAGCTACAATCAATTCAACCCCGTTAATTTTGTCAAAAAATGGGATACGCCAATCTTAATCATTCAGGGCGGAAAGGATTATAGAGTGCCTATCGAACAAGGACTGGGAGCATTTCAGGCTGCACAGCTACAGGGAATAAAAAGCAAACTCTTGTATTTCCCCAACGAAAACCACTGGGTGCTCAGAGATGAGAATGCCCTCGTTTGGCACTACGAATATTACAAGTGGCTCAAGGAGACTTTGAACTAGAATCTGTTTGACGATAACCCGCTGAGCGGAAAGGAATGAAATCCAGATGATAACGGCTACCGTTTTCATCTGGATTTCCCTTTTTACAATGGACAGACGGCCTACCCCTATTCATTTTTCATTTTGCCGAATGGATCGGGGTATTTCGGATGATTGATTTTACCTGCAGGGCATCAATGCGGTTCCTGTTTATTTTTTGACTTTTCGGCCAATTCAAGAAATCCCCATTCGGCATCCTGATAATTATCCGGGAAAACCAAAAGCGGAAGCCTGGTATGGAAACTCATTCGCCGGCTCAGGCTGGGTCCGGGATTGAATAATTTATCGGTCAGATTTGATTTACCTGAACAGACAACCAGCCAGTCCGCTCGTCTTGCCAAACAAAAATTATTCAGTCCGGCAACCAGATCTTCATCCTGAATCAGACTCATTTTCATTTTTTCATACGACAGCATGCTTGTCAGTTCCGTCTTGAATTTTGAAAAAAGCATCGTTTCAACAGGTTTGCTGAGGGAATAATTGCTCACATGCAGAACAGCCAATCCGGCATCAAAAAAACGTGCCAATTCAACCATCGACCGGATAACAGGTATCTCTTCCTCCCTGTATTCAGTTGCAAAAACAAATTGTCTGACAGGCTCATACAATGCATCTTCAGGAATGGCGAGCACAGGGACTTCAGCATTCCTGATAATTTCCCAGGTGTGACTGCCTAAAAACAACTCCCTGAATTTTCCGGCATCGTGTGTTCCGGTTATGATCAAATCAGAGCCGGACTCCCGGGCTTCTTCCACGATCTCTTCCACTATATTTCCTTCTCTTACTGCGCATTCATAGTCAAGCCCTTCGGCCAAACTTCCCATGGACAAAATCAGCTGCCGCATCCGTTCCCGAACTTTCTTCAACTCAATCCGGCCCGGATCATAGTCTATTTTATCCGGATCAAAAATAGGAATGGACGAAGCAAGTGGAGAGTCGAACACATACAAGACGGTTAAATGAGCCCCCACTCCTGCTGAAAACTGAACAGCATAACGTTCTGCATTCATCACCGATTCGGTGCAATCTGTTGCCAGCAATATATTGATTGTCTTCTCCATGGCTTCTTTTTTTAGATTTTGACGGCATAACGACGAAACCTGTTAACTGTCTATACGCAAGGGAATAGAGGAATTCGATTTTTTCGGCAAACGTGGGAATATAACAGGCAGGCAGATGAAATATGTATCTCAGAAGAGAGAGCCTAAAAACGGCAGAGCAGTACGACTAAAAGGGAACGAAAGAAATTTCGCCGCCCGGGTGCCGTTCAAAAAGGACCATCAGCACGATACCTCGTTCCGTTTCCGGAGCATCTAAACGGGTTTAAATAAAACGGCTTCCTTCATCCGGGTACAAACCCGTTCAGAAGGAAGCCGTTGCAAAGCGTTTTCTTATTTGCTGATTGTGATTTTCCGGGAAAGAGTCACAGTCCCTGAAGTCAGGTTCAAGAAGTATAAGCCATTCGCAAAATTGGCCCCATTGAAATGCAGATTGTTCTCCCCAGCCGGGAGCATACCTTGCTCAGCCGAATAAATGATCTGACCCAGAACATTACATACACTGAGTTTTACATTTTCTGCCTGCTTCAGATTAAAGACGATGGATGTATTGTCAGAAAACGGGTTCGGAAAAACGCGGATATCGGATAGCAAACTGTTCTCTTTGATTCCTGCCGGAACGTTTGAGATGTTTACATCATCGATATATAAATTATTTCCCATTGCGCTGATCGCTTTGAAGCGCACATTGACACTGTTCAGTCCGCCGAAAGCGTTCAGGTTCACAACCTCTGTTCTCCACTGCGTGCTTTGGGGAACGAAGGCCGGAACGGTATCATTCGGGGCCGTAGACAACAGTGCCCCGCCTTTGGCATATACGCGTTTCCAGGTGGCGCCGCAATCGGAAGTCACTTCCACAATCAGTGAATCATTTTCTGTTTTAAGCTGGGCATGTGCTACGTTGAAAGTGAGTGAAGCCGTGGCAAAGGCAATCAGATTCACATTGGTGCTGTACAAATAATCCACCCGACCCGGCGCTGAACGGTTAAATTGGATCCGGGCTGAATTCGGCGAAGCGCCAAATCCTCCGGCGCGGCCTGTTTGTGCCCAGGTGATGTCATTGTCCGGATTTTCGATCACCCAACCGGCCGGGGCAAATGTTGTTCCTTCAAATCCTTCAACAAGTGGTGCCGCCATACCCGGAGCTGATTGATAAGTCACACTTCCGGTTTGAACATCAAACCGTGTGTTGACGTCGGGTGTTCCGTTGGGAAGTGTGGGCCAGGCCATAAAAGTATGCGAGCCGGCAGTCAGAATTTGATTGGGAAGCGTTACGGCAACAGACGAGCCGGAAGCCAGAGATCCCGTCCAGGGCAGTGTACCGACAACTCCTGCATCGAGCTGAAAACTGATGGTCATGGAAGTAAGTGTAGCTGCCCCCATATTTTTAATGGTCACGACCGGCGTGATGAAATTGTTTGCACACTCCAGCAAAGTCAGGCCACTCAGCGCCGTTGCAGCTGCGTCATTTGAAATAGACTGGGGAGTATCGGAACCAGCCTGCTGAACCCGAAGCGTACCGTCATCCTGAATGAATCCGACAAAACAAATCTGACTGTTGTCATAGATATAGTTCGGCAGGGCCACAGTCAATTTGATGGTATCCACCTGACCCAGCGTCCAGGTAAGTGGAAGTGCGGTTCCCGGAGGGGCTGTATTGGTTGCGCGCGGAACCATTGTCCTCATCACGTTGTAAAACACTTTCTCTCCATTTGTTCCCGAAGGTGCAGGCAGGCTGATTGTGGCTTCTTCCATCGCGATCTGGGCGCTGAGGGTGCCAACAGCAGCATAGGCTTTTGTCGCCTGAATGATCATCATCACCTGAACACTGTCATAGGCCGGATGAAACTGATGTGAAATAGTTATGCTGAATGGTGAATTCACCAGATGCGCCGTATCAATGATATTTTGAGTGAGCAAAGCGACATTTCCATTTTGAGTGGTATCCAGAGGATTGCGGATAACAGCCCCGTTAAAACGGCCATATGGCGAAAAAGGAACTGTGTAATAATTCTGACGGGCTCGGGTATCGCGCCGGTCTTGTCCGCTAATCGGACCGCCGGTTGGAACAGTGCTCAGGTAGGTGATGGCTACCGTTTTGTTAAAATTCGCATTCAGCAAAGTATTCAGCCCGGGATTTGCAGACGCACTTCCAGTCGAATTTTCGCTGCTGAACTCCTCGAACAATTCTGTTCGCTGCGATTGTGCAAAAGCAAGTGTCGAGAATAAAGCAAATGTTGAAAAAAGTGTGATTTTTTTCATGGTGATTTTGGTTTGTGATTAGGTATTTGTGTGATCAGTAAGAACACTATTTTTTTAAAGAATCCGAATGTAGGAGAAATACGCGGCAGGACAAAATCAGGGAGTTCAAAAGAAACAACCCAAAATCCGATAAAAATCAGATGAACTGATTCGGGGCGATCATAAACTGAAAATCCGGGAACCTTTTACAGGTCCCCGGATTTATTTGGGAAAAAATCATGTTTATTATCGGATCAGCGAAACACGCCCGATATACGTATGCGGCTTGTAGAAACAATCTGTCAGAACAACTTTCCAGACATAGGTATCCTCCTGGCAAACCACACCGGTTCCCTGAACGGTCCCGTCCCATCCGGTATAGAGATCAGCCGTTTGAAAGATCAGATTCCCCCAGCGGTCAAAAATGATCAGACTGTATTTTGAAATGCCGACTCCATAGCCGAAGAATAAATCATTTTTACCATCACCATTCGGGGTATAACAATTGGGGGCGCTGAAATTAAACACAGGACCTACACGAACAGGATGGTAAGCGGTATCTGTACAACCATAGATATTGGAGACGATGAGGCTGACCTGATAGGTTGCCGAATCCTCCGAAGGATAGTTGTGACTTGGATTGGGAGTCAGTAAACCCAGTGAATCGCCATCGCCGAACTTCCAGAGCCATGTGATCGCATTGGTCGACTGATCTGTAAAGTTGATCATCGGCTGCAAGACTGTAGCTGGTTCGGAAGATGTGAATTCAGCTTCCGGATTGGGCCAGGTTGTAATGTAATTCGGTTTAACCAGATTGGATACACACCCTTTATCGGTGGTAATGGTCAGTGACACACCATACGTTCCCGGGTTCGTGTAACAATGATTTAAGACTCCGAAGGCCGTTTGTCCAACAGCGGGTGTACCATCCCCAAATGTCCAGTTCCATTGTGCAATGTTACCCAACGCCACTGTGGATGCATCTGTGAAATTCACACACCAGGGGGCACAGTGGTGAAGCGAATCGCCGGTAAATGCCGGAACAGGCAAAGGATAGACCACTACGAGATGTACCATGGTATCGGTACATTGCTTATCGGTACTTGTAATCAGTTGAACCGTGTACGTTCCGGCACTGGCGTAGGTGTGGCTGGGGCTTTGTGCGGTGCCTGTGGCTCCATCACCGAAATCCCAGGACCATTGGCTGAGAATTTCAGGGCCTGGCACACTCGAAATATCTGTAAACACACTGGCTCCGTTGACACATACGCTGCTGTGCGTAAAGTCAGATTCGGGCGAAGCATAGACCAGCACCGGAACCGTAACTGTATTTGAGCAGCCCCCGGGTGCTGAAACCACAAGCGCTACACTAAACGTTCCGGAAGTTGCATAGGTATGTGTCGGAGTCTGAACGGCAGATGTGCCCGCATCACCAAAACTCCAGGAATACGTGTTGCCGGCTGCAGATGTATTGGTGAATGTAGTAGAGAGACCCAGACAAACCGCATTTGCCGTAAAGGTGGCCACAGGAACAGTACTCACCACAACGGTATTGCTGACCGTTCCGGCACATCCGCCCGGAGCAGTAACAGTGAGTGTTGCTGTAAAAGTTCCGCTTGTCGGATAAATATGCGTGGGGTTCTGGATTGCGGATGTGGTCCCGTCGCCGAACAACCATGCATATGCGGCGGCAGCAGTAGGTGTGTTAAAGACGGTTGCTGTACCCAGACAACCTGAAGGGGCCGTAAACGTAGGCACTGGAATAGGGTTTACAATCACCTTGATGATGGTATCATGCACACACGGTGGCCACGTAATCGTCAGATGTACCGGATAGGTTCCGGCAGCAGGAAACACATGGGTTGGATTTTGTGTCGTGGAATCGGTCACCCCGTCGGCATTGAAATCCCATGCCCAGCCGGTAATTTGACCAACAGGTTTGGAGAGATCGTTGAACTGCATCGGACTTCCGGCGCAGACGGGCAAGGCCGTGAAATTTGCAAACGGACTTGTCGGGTTTCCGGGAATGGTAATATTTAAATTTGTTGTACAGCCTCCGACTGCTGAAGTCAGCACAACACTGTATGTACCGGCTATATTGACCGTAATGACCTGTGTGTTGTTGGCCCCGACGATACCGGGACCCGACCAGGAATAGGCACTTGCACCCGCAGGAGCCGTCAGCGTGATTGAATTGCTTCCGCAGATGGCCGGAGAGGAAGTGACAATTTGTGCCGGGGCACAAGAGGCATCCACATAAGCATATCCATAATGTCCGCCCTGGGTACAGTCACGACAGATAAACGAAAGCGTAACGCATTGTCCCACATACGCGGTAAGGTCAACAAAAACGGTTGTCCAGGGCCGGTAATACACATCTGTAAAAGGGATTTGTGTAAAGCCTGCGATACCAGGACCCGCTGTTACGGCATAGGCACCACAGCTCAGTACATTGCCCGCCTGGTCGGTTAGGGTAAGGAAAAAATAAGGCTGATCGCTCACCGGATGACCCGGATCTTCCAGGACAACAGCATACGCATAGGTGAAGTTGGTCGTCGTTGCAGACACGGTGAAAGACGTGGATAATCCTCCCGCCTGAGCACCTGTTATGGGTCCGTTACCAACCATTGCCGAATGTGCACCTCCACCGGGATACACCATGGGCAGCGGAGCACCGACAACCGGATCAGGTCCGGCACTGGTAATAGAGGTTTGACTTGTGCCTGCCGAAAGACTCACTCCTGCCATCCCGCTTCCACTGACAGAAGAACCTTCTGACTGGTTCCAGGCTGTAAAATCATTTGTTTCAAACCCCGGATTCGTGCAGGGCTGACCGCATGCAAAGAGGCCGGGTATGGCAGCTCCGGATAAAGAACGCCCGGTCATAGCTTGTTTCATGCTGTCGGCATAAGCAACGTATGCCGGATAGTAACCGAAATATTGTTTTTTCAGTTGTTCAAAAAATGCATCTATATTCAGTTTATTGATAATTCCTTTTTGAGCCTTTGAAAAAAACAATTCCTCATCTTTCCAGGTTTTTTTCACCAAAATCAGATACTTCTGAAATCCATCATAATCTTTGTCATCAAGACCAAGCATTTGCTGCAGGTCTTTATGAAAACCGGTGTGATCATAATTTTTCCACAGCTCTTCCGAATTGTAAGCACTTGCATTCGTGATATTCTGGGCCTTTGTCACCTGCACACAGCTAAGAGACAAAAAAACCACCCAAACTCCGGAGGAGAAAAGTCGGATAAATTTCATGAAGGGGAAAGTTTAGTAAGATTTCAGTGCAATCGGGTTGATTTTGATATACAAACCACTCAAATTTCGCATTAAGTTAATGCATTAAATTGAATTTACATACATTTTAGCAAACAATAAAAAAATGATGATGATTTATGTCACCTCAGATAGACTAAAATTTCCGTAGAAGTCAAAATCTTCAAGCCCTTGAACCTTCTGAAAAACAGTCCTTTTTCAACACGAAATTCTTGGCCTCAAACCGAATTGAATTCAACTGAAATCCAATAGATTACAGAATATGCCTGCCTCAGCTTTGTATCCTTCCGCAACATTCCCGTTATGCTTAAACAGGCCTACTCCGAGCAAAAACAAAGCGTTCTGCCAATCTCACAAATCTGAAGATATACAATTTTCCTGCTCATAACTATTTCGAAACCCGTACGATGAGTCATTGTCCTGTCGTATTTTAGTTTAAATTTGTAAACATCCCCCATGTTATGAAGAGAGCGCTGACAACATTCTGGATTATCAATGCCTTGCTGCTTTTCTCAGTAACTTCTCTAAACGCTTCTGTAGTCGCCAAGTTTTCTTCTAATGTAATTTCAGGGTGCAGCCCGCTTTCGGTCAGTTTTACCGACTTGTCAACGGGCTCACCCACTTCCTGGGCCTGGACTTTTGGGAACGGAAACAGCTCTGTATTTCAGAATACGGCAACAATCTATACGACTCCCGGAGTATACACTGTGACACTGACTGCAAGCAATTCCACATCTTCCAGCATCAGCACTGAAATCATCACCGTTTTCAGCAATCCGACAGCAGCTTTCACAACGGCACCGACATCCTCCTGCATTGGCAATCCCATGGTTTTTACCGACCATTCTATACCCGGAAGCGGAGCCATCAGCTCCTGGAGCTGGGACTTTGGCGACGGGAATAGTCTGGTCACCGCCAGCGGCACTGCGACCCATATCTACGGTTCTGCCGGAACCAAACCGGCCAGTCTTATTGTAACTGATATTCATGGATGTACCGGAAAGATAGTGGTCTCGGTGGTCGTAAATCCTGCCCCTGCTGCAGCTTTCACGGCCAGTCCGGTATCCAGCTGCACGCCACCTCTTCTGGTCACTTTCAGCAATACATCCACCGCTATAGGCTCGCCCACCTACTCCTGGGATTTTGGGGATGGCAATACATCAGCAAGTACCAGTCCTACCCACAATTATATAGCTTCCGGATCCTATACCGTGAAGCTGTTTGTGACGCAAGGCACCTGTATAGATTCCGTTATCAAGACAAATTTTATTGTCATTAAAAAGATCACTGCCGATTTCAAACAGGATACCACAAAGGTTTGCGCCGGAACCGCTGTCAACTTTACCAATCTGTCAATCCCTGCTCCTGCATCCAGTGCATGGACATTTGGTGATGGCGGCACCTCCGTTGCACCAAGCCCTTCGTATACATACCCGACCGCAGGAACGTATACCGTTTCGCTGCAGGTGACAGACGCGAACGGCTGTACCGATACAAAAACAAAAAATGCGCTCATCACCGTCTCGCCCAACCCCACAGCAGGGTTTACAAACACAACAAGCATCAGTTGCGCCGTTCCGTTCAGCGTAACATTTGCAGACACAACCACCGGATCGGTTGCATGGAACTGGAACTTCGGAGATGGTGGTGTATCTGTCGCCAAGAACCCGACACATCTGTACCTCACTGCCGGATCCTATACGGTGAAACTGATCATCACCAATTCAAACGGATGTACCAGCACGGTAATTAAAAACAATCTGATGATCCTCGCTTTACCAAAGGTTGGGTTTTCCGGAGCCAAGCCTTTGAGAGGCTGCGTGCCGCTCACCGTCGTCTTCACGGATACAGTGGCAGCCGGTCTGATTCCTATTGCATCCTACATCTGGGATTTCGGAAACGGAACAACTATTACCACCACCACACCTACTGCACCCTGCACATATACCACGGCAGGCATTTTCAATGTAAAGCTCACGATCGTGACCACCACCGGCTGTAAAGACAGTCTGACCAAACCCGGATACATACGAACTGGATCCGCGCCGGTTGCTTTATTCACTTCATCACCCGACACCATCTGTTATGGCAAGAACGTGAACTTTACGGATCTGTCTACCGGAGGAGCGAATGCCTGGTTTTGGAAATATGGAGACGGGTCGACAGACTCTCTACAAAACCCAATGCACGTATATGGAGATACCGGACTCTTTACCGTCACGCTGATTGCGTTCGACAATGGATGTGCCGATACACTGATCAAGAATAAACTCATTCTGGTCAATCCTCCAAAACCGGATATGAGTTACACGCTGAGCTGTACCAGCTATTTCACCGTGCTGTTCAAAAATAAATCCGAAGCGGCAGACTCGGTGACCTGGGATTTCGGGGATGGTACAACCGATTTTACAAACAACAACACCCCGACACATATTTATGCCACCCGAGGATCGAAGACTGTTACCATTACGGCATTCAACAAACGAACCGGATGCTCATTTGCTACCACCAAAACATTTGTCATCGCACAACCTCTGGCCAGTTTCAGCTCAGCCCCAAATCCGGCGAATGGATGCATACCCTTCACCGTCAATTTCAACAGTACCTCTCAGGATGCTGCGCTGTACAATTGGAATTTCGGAAACGGAGCCACTGCCAACACTGCGGCACCTCCCGAAATCTACACGGTCAGAGGCACCTACACTGTCAAGCTCATTATTACCGATGTGAACGGATGCCTGGACTCTGTAACCACACCTAAATATGTGCATGCACTCGGAATCACTTTGGCCAACTTTACAGGAACGCCTCAGGTAGGTTGTGCTCCTTTACTTGTAGCCTTTCAAGACTCTTCTGTTTCCGATTCGACGCTTGTGAAATGGACCTGGAATTTTGGTGATGGAAGCCCGGCAGCAATAGCCAGCTCTACTCCATCACACAACTATGTCTTGCGCGGATCGTACAATGTGACAATGACCATTCAGGATAAAGATGGCTGCACCGACTCGCTGACAAAAATCAATTACATCAGACCAACCAAACCGTATCCCGTTCTGACTGTGGATACATTCAGATGCAAAGGTGATTTGATGCTTTTTGACGCCTCGGCAACAAGCGTTTTCCCGCCGGCCAGTTTCAGCTGGACCTTCGGCGACGGAACATTTGCAACTACAGCGACAACAACAACCACGCACGCCTACCCTTCCGACAATACCTATACCGTATCCTTAACCGTTTCTGATGGCAACGGCTGCGACAGTACGATTACAAAAAAGATCCTTATTCTCAAACCAAAAGCCTCTTTCCGCGACTCTGTTCTTTCTTATGGATGCGGAACGGAACACGTTCAATTCATAGATCAATCAACCGGATACGTGAATACCTGGTTATGGGATTTCGGGAACGGCGCCACTTCCACCCTCTCGAATCCGGCATATACTTATACTTCTCCAGGCATTTACAAAGTCAACCTGATCGTAACCAACATCGGAGGCTGTAAAGACACCGTTCGAAAAGACAGCCT